>JAANMX010001292.1_pt1 | contig 28927 bp, 17 predicted proteins | sample 7279681 | NCBI WGS metagenome assembly JAANMX01 (sample SAMN14094542, study PRJNA606508) | bioreactor metagenome | isolation source: A lab-scale SPAN reactor treating ammonium-rich wastewater day 351 | place: Ireland: Galway | collected 2018-01-01 | reverse complement strand
CCGGAAGCCGCAACTTCAAAGGCCGTATGGGGACGGCCGGCGCACCGGTCTATCTGGCGAACGCGGCCGTGGTGGCCGCCAGCGCCGTCGCCGGCCAGATCGTCAGCCCGCAGGACATCATTGACGGCGAGACGTTCCGCGCGGAGGGTTCGGCATGAGCACACATCGCGTATGGGTTTATGGCGACAACGTCAATACCGATTTGATCTACCCCGGCAAGTACACCTATACGCTTCGCGCCGACGCCGACATCCGCGCAAAGGCGCTGGAAGACCTCGATTCGGAGTTCGCGTCGGCGGTGCAACCCGGCGACGTGATCGTCGCGGGACGTAACTGGGGCTGTGGCTCAAGCCGTGAGCAAGCCGTAACCGCGCTGCGGCTGTGCGGCGTGCAGGCGATCATCGCCGCGTCATTCGGCGGGCTGTACTTCCGCAACTGCGTCAATCAGGGCGTGCATCCGATGGTCGTGCCGGGGCTGGCCGGGATCGTTCACACCGGTGATGTCATCGAGATCGACCGCGAGGCCGGTGTCGTGCATGCCGCTGGCCGAAAATTCGTCGTCCCGCCGCTGCCGGACAGCGTGCGCGCGATCCTCGACGCCGGCGGCCTGCTGCCGATGTTGCAAACACGCTTCAGCGCCCTATCAACGCCGGTGAAGCCAGAATTCGCGCCGTGATTCAAAAGGGCCGAGGCGGTGATTCAACCTCGGCCCTGTGCAGCGTTCAGCCGCAGAATGCTACTTCGAGACGCGCGCGACCTCTTCGACAGCGTGCGCCGTTTCGGCGTCTTCCCGCTTGCTGCGCACGATCACCCAGCCGACCACGCCGAGGAGCGCGAGCATCACAACCGTAACGAGCAGGTTGCTCTCGCCGTTTGCGGCGTTCGCTTCCATGGTCACGACCAGCGGCGCGACGATCAGCGCGACGAGGTTCACAACCTTAATCATCGGGTTGAGCGCCGGCCCCGCGGTGTCCTTGAACGGATCGCCGACGGTGTCTCCAACGACGGTCGCCTTATGCGGATCGCTGCGCTTGCCGCCGTAGTTGCCCTCTTCGACATACTTCTTGGCGTTGTCCCACGCGCCGCCCGCGTTGCTCATGAACACGGCCATGAGCTGACCGGCGAGGATGACGCCCGCGAGGAAGCCGCCCAGCGCCGCCGCGCCCAGCAAGAAGCCGAGGATCACGGGGGTCAGCACGGCGATCAAGCTCACAGGCAGCAGTTCCCGCTGCGCCGCCTGCGTGCTGACGCTGACCGCTTCGGCGTAGTCCGGCGTCGTTGTGCCTTCCATCACGCCCGGAATGCGCAGCTGGCGGCGCACGATGTTGATCATCTTGAAGGCCGCGCGGTTCACCGACCGGATGAGCATGGCGGAGGCGAGGAAGATGAGGCCGCCGCCGATCAGGAAGCCGATGAACACCAGCGGCGACGCGATGTTGATGCCGGTCGCGTACAGCGTTTGCGAGCGATCGACACCCAGACCCAACTGAACCACGCGCGTATCGGTCAGGAACGACCCGAACAGCGATACCGCGGCGATCACCGCCGACCCGATGGCGACGCCCTTCGTGATGGCCTTCGTGGTATTGCCCACGGCGTCGAGCTGTTCGAGGATCTTTCCGCCCTCACCGCCCGACTCGCCAGCCAGCTCCGCCACGCCTTGCGCGTTGTCGCTGATCGGGCCGAACGCGTCCATGGCAACGTTGTTGCCTGTCAGCGTGAGCATGCCGATACCGGTCATCGCCACGAGGTACAACACTTGAGTGAAGTTATCAACACCTTGAATTGGCGCGACCGCCGCGATGCCGATGCTGCCCAAGATGCTGATGGCGATCACGATGATGGCCCAAGTCGAGGACTCGAGGCCGACCGAGATGCCGCTGAGAATGACCGTCGCCGGCCCGGTTTGGCTGTTGCGCGCGATGTCCTTGACCGGCGGGTGCTCGGTATCGGTGAAGTAGGCCGTGACTTTGTCGATGACAATCGCCAGCAGCACCCCGATCAGCACGGCCGCCAATGGCTGCCACAACAGCGCGCCAGCGTTGATGTTGTCATCGCGCATGTAGAGCACGGTAAACGCGGCGAACATCACGGTACTGATCGCGGCCGCCTTATAGAAACCGCCGGTGATCGCGGCGAGCGCGTCGGCGCCGGCCTTGGTGTCGGTCTGATCGGACTTCACCAAGTACGTGCTGATGACCGATGAGAGCACGCCGATCCCGCGCACGACCAACGGGAAGATGATCCACAACGGGCTGCGGGTGATGGTCGCCAGCGCCAAGCCGAGGATGAGGCCCGACACGATCGTCACTTCATAGCTCTCGAAGATGTCCGCGGCCATACCGGCGCAGTCACCCACGTTGTCGCCTACGAGGTCGGCGATCACCGCGGCGTTGCGCGGATCGTCCTCAGGCAGGTCGGCTTCGACCTTTCCGACGAGGTCAGCGCCCACGTCCGCAGCCTTCGTGAAGATACCGCCGCCGACACGCATGAACAGCGCCAGCAGCGTGCCGCCGAAGCCAAACCCGAGCAGCACGTCCGGCGATGCGATCCCGTAGATCAGGAAGATGATCGTGCCGCCGAACAGGCCGAGGCCGTCGGTGAGCATGCCGGTGATGGTGCCCGACCGGTAGGCGATGCGCAGGGCGTCCTTGTAGCCGCGCTTGCTGTCCACCGCGGCGGCCGCAACACGAACGTTGCCCTGCACCGCCATGTTCATGCCGACAAAGCCGACCATGGCACTAAAGACCGCGCCCATCAGGAACGCCCCGGCGCGCCCAATCGCGGTCTGCGTGCGTGCCGCTTCACACGCCGGCTGACCGTTGATCCCTTCGATCCCGGCCCGCACAATCGCCGCCTCTTCTTGGGCGACAATGGCGTTGTTTTGCAGCAGCACCAGTTCCGCCGCATCCACGTTGGCGTTGGCGGCGGCGACTTCGGCCCGGATCACCTCGGGGTCGACTGCCGCGCGCGCCGTCTGGGCGAGGTCATGGCAGTAGTGTTCAATCGCGTAAGGCGTCGGGTTGACGACGTACACGCTGAAGAACAGCACGACCACCAGCACCGCGATGAGCACGGCGACGATGCGGAACTGCGAACGCAGGTAGGCGTTGGCGCCCGTGCGAATGTAACCCCACACTTCCTGCATCTTCGCGCTGCCCTTCGACTCGGCCAAGATCTGCCGGACGAGGTAGCCCGCGTACAGTAGGCCGAGTACGGCGATACCCAGCACGATATAGATGAGGAGATTTTCCGTCGAATTCAAACCACGCATAGAGACTCCGGATAGAGGGCGAGTAAAGCACTACATCATCATCCCAAAAGGTTCGGGGGTTTGACAAGATTAGCACTGTCGGGTAGCGCACGCTAGAGACGGATTGCGGGAAAACTGACGGCTTGGGACAGCGCATCAATGAGCCGCGGCTCGTGGCGGCGATTCCGGCGCGAATCTGTGCGCGCAGCGCTTCGCCCAGCGCCCTGCAGAACGGCGGGATCACCGGCGCGCAAGCCCCGCGGCAGCACTACGCCTACACCGCGCTCACGGTGACGACCAGTGAGGACAGATCGGGGTGCGCGCGCAAGAACGCCTCGACGGCAGCGTGACGTGCGCCGGTGCGTGCGGGGTCTGCGATCTCTATGCCGCTGATGAGGGGCGCGACGCGATCCTGTTTGGCGAGCGTCGGCCAGTGATCGGCCAGCGTGTCAAGGTGATGGCGCACGAACGACTCCAGCGATTCGGCGCGTTCGTCCCAGCTCGTCAAATCGATCATGACCGGCAGCGGCTCGGCGGGGTCGGCCAGCGCGCGCTTCATCTGCGCTTCGAGCGCCGTCCACACGACCGCGCCGGATTCGCCTGCGCTGTCCGCCTCGACAATCGCACGGCCCATCGTCTGCCAGAGATCGCCCGTGATGTCCACCGGATGCTCTACGGCGTCCTCACGCGCGCCGAATATCGCGTCGCCCGGCAGCTTGGCCCAGCGCACACGCTCGTCGTCCATATCGGCCTTGCCGCGTTCCTGCATCGTATTAAAGACGACCGCGAATTGGCGCTGGATGAACTGCAATTCATCGGCGCGACTGACCGGTGAACGCATCATCGGGGCGGCGTGCGGGGCCACCGCCTCGGCCGCAGATTCCTCTGGGCCGGGAACTTGTACGGCATCCTCCACTGGGACACGGCTCGGCGCTGGCTCGCCCTGTTCGCGCGCGCGCCGCTCTACCGATGTATCAGCCTCCGGCGCGGAATTCGCTGTTTCGCCGCCGAATAGGCCGCTCAGCCGATCAAGCAGCCCTCCGAGCATCCCGCCCGGCCCGCCTGCTTTCGACTGATCGGGCGACGATGCTTGCGGCCGCATTATCGGCGCCGGCGCGGGTGGAGGGGGGGACATCGACACGGGCGGCGGCGGAACCACCTCCTGCCCTTCCGGCGGCATCTCCACCTGCGGCGCCGGCAGCGCGGCGATCAACTCACGCAGGCCGTCCGCGTAGCTCTCATTCAGCATGATGACCTGACGGTCGATCATCTGGAACGGGATATCTGCCTGACGCGCCATCACCGGATAGATCGCCTTGCCGAGGTTTTCGGCCAGCAGGTATTCGCGCAGCACCCAGCGGCTCGTGTTGGCGTTCGGGCTGATAAGCGTGACGAACGCATAGCTGTTGCGAATGCCGTCCGCGATTGACCTGACCCACGCGTCACCGCCCTTGATGCTCACCGTGTCGATCCAGATCGCGTGGCCGGCGTTTTGCAGGTCGGAGATCAGCTTCATCGCAAAGGCATCGTCCGCATGCGCGTAACTGATAAAGACAGTCGGCGTGCGCTCGTCCTCCGGCGTCTCGATAGTTTGCAGCGGGTTGGATGGGCGCTGCATGGGAACTACCAGCTTGGACGAAATTTTGGCCTTGGGATCACCGCTGCACAGCGGCTTGAGCAGGGACACCAGCGAGTCGATCTCGCGGTGCATCGGTTCGGGCGATCCGAGCTTCACGGCGCTGAGCAGAGCCGCCAGTGCGTGCATTTTACGGCCGGGCAGGCATGCGGCGTTGAGCAGCGCGGTGATCGTCCGCGTGACGGTCACAATCGGTGCGCCCTCCACCATGCGCAGATCATGGTACAGCCGTGGATCGCTCAGGAAGAATGCCTGCGCCAGCCATGCCTCACGTTCGTCGGCGGCGTTGAAACGCGGCAGCAGAATGCGCGTAGCGCGGGGGAGAAAGTCAGGCGGAAGTGCTTCGATCATCAGTTATCCGTGGAGCACGTTGGTCGGGCGCGGGGCTGCGGTGGTCTCTAGTATTGTACGCGTCAACCTGCCGGATGATGCGTTTCATCAAAAGCCCGTAGATAATATATACATGATGGACACAATCGCACAACGCGAGGCGCGCGCATGGCTCATGTCCGCCCGCGGAATGGACAAGCATGAGCGAAAACGAACGCAGTACCAACAATAAGGCGCGTCAACCGTTAAATGCGCGTACGCGCCAGCGCGGTCTGTATGGGCAGATCACCACCGCCCTGCTGCGCCCCGCCCTGTTCTTCCGCACCCTGCCCCCGGCCGGTGAAACGCGCCAGTGGCTGTGGGCTGCGTTGATCGTGCTGGCCGTGGTCGGAATCGCCACGGTGCGGTATGCCGCGTTGTCCGTGGATGTTCCCGGCGACAGCGGCATCGTCGCGCCGATTAACCCCGTCTTTGATGGCGGCGGCGGTGGCCGCGGTGGTGGTGGTGGCGGTGGTGGTGGCGGAATCCCGTCCTCTGATACGGACTTCGGCGGGCTGCCGCCTGAAGGTATCCCCGACCCCAATACGCCATCAACCGGCGCATCGGCCACCGTGACCGAAGACCTTACCACCGCGCTGCTCGCCGCCAGCAGTGTCATCTTGGGCTGGCTGATCCTGACGATTATGCTGATCGTCGTCCCGATGCTGCGTGGACATGCGCCGCGCATCGGCATGAATTTGCAGGTCGCGGTGTGGTCGAGCCTGCCGCTGGCCGTCATGGCGGTGATTCAGTTGATCTACTATGCGGCGGGCGGCAATCGCGGCGCCCCCGGCATCGAAGGCGTCGTGACCGCGCTGCCGGAGTTCTCGACATGGGAGCCGACCGTGCAGGCGCTGGCGATCTCGCTGGCATCACGCTTCACGATCTTCTGGCTGTGGAGCTTGATGCTGGTGTACTTCGGTATTCGCTTCAGCCTGAACGGCTGGCGGATCGCAGCGCTCGTCATCGTGCTGATCTGGGCGGTGATTCAAGTTGGCGCGCCCGTGCTCACCGGCGCGATCACCGCGCCCGCGCCCGAAGTCGTCGATGTCTTGACCGATCTGCCCGGCGACGGGGGCATGCCGCTCGACATGGGACAGGATATGCCTGAAGACCTCGGCATACCGTCGGACATGGGCGGCGGGCCGGTGGACGAGCCAGCGGGCGACGAAGCGGCGGATGCGCCGTCAGAGACGCCGCCGGCCGAGGAGACGCCTCAGCCATGATCGACCACGACGCACACCCGCTCGTGATCGCCGAGGATCTCCACAAGACATTCACCATCGGCGAGCAGGTCGTGCAGGCGCTGAACGGCGTCAGCCTCGAAGTCCCGGAAGGGCAGTTCATCGCCATTATGGGGCCAAGCGGCTCCGGGAAGTCCACGCTGCTGTACGCGCTTGGCGGCCTCGATCGGCCATCATCCGGCGCGATCGAGATCGCCGGCTACCGGCTCGACAGCATGAGCAGTGAGGAGCTGGCGCATTTCCGGCGCGATACGTGCGGGTTCGTCTTTCAGGCGTTCCACCTCGTACCGACGCTCACAGCGCTTCAAAACGCGGCGCTGCCCGGCGTGTTCAGCCGCATCCCGACGGAAGTGCGGGAAGACCGCGCCGCCCGTTTGTTGGACGCGCTGGGCATGGGCGAACGACTCGACCACCGCCCTAATCAGCTCTCCGGCGGGCAGCAGCAGCGGGTGGCGATCGCCCGCGCGTTGTTCAACGATCCCCCGCTGATTATGGCGGACGAGCCGACCGGCGCGCTCGACAGCAAGATGGGTCGCACCGTGATGACCATGCTGCGAAAACTGTGCGACCGCTTTAACAAGACCCTACTCATCGTCACCCATGACCCCTCGGTCGCCTCGTATGCCGACCGGATCGTCATGCTCCACGATGGCAAAATCGTTGAAGACCGGCTGCAAGCGCCGGAGGAGCGATACCTCAATGCATAAACACAGACGATTGCTGATACTCGCCGCAATCACGATCTTCTTGGTCATGGTGTGGCCGGCGGCATACGCACAGGATACCCACCAAGATCCCCGCACGACGGCGGTGCGCCGCGTCGAACCGCGTTCGCTGCAAACCGGCATCGGCGGCACGATTTCCGTGTACGGATCCGGGTTCACTGAAGATTCGGTCGTGCGGCTCAAGGGCATCGGCCTGCTGAGCACGACGTTCGTCAACGCGCAGGCGCTGATGGCGGTTGTGCCCGGCTCGGTGCCGCCCGGCGAATACACCGTCGAGGTGCGCGATCCGGTCAGCGGCGACAGCGCGTGGGATCGCACGCTGTTAATCACGGCCGGGCCACAGCCCACGCCCGAACCGCTGCCGACCAGTGCGCCGATTCCGACGCAGGAGCCGGTTCCCCTGCCTACCCCGCTGCCCGGTGAGCCGCGCCTTACTGCGCGCAGTTACAACGTCACGCCCGGCGTGATCCGGCCCGGCGAAGGGTTAGCCGTGACGTTCGAGCTGTATAATCAGGGCAACCGTACCGCGCAAAGCGTCGTCGCGCGGCTTGACCCCGCCGGCAAGTTCCTGCCCAACGGCGGTCTGGCGGCGCTCACGCTCCCCGACATCCCGCCCGGCGGCACGTTCCTCGTGACACTCACGGCAATCGCCGCGCTCGACCTGACAAGCGGGCCGAACGTGGTTTCGATCGCGCTGACCTACCGCGACTTCGACGGCAACAATTACGATAGCACCGCGACGTTTAGCGTCACGGTCGAGGCGACGACTCAGGCGACACAGCTCGTCGCCAGCGGCACGTCGACGACCCCGAACCCGGCGCGGCCCGGCGACTCGGTGTCGGTCGAGCTGACGATCACCAACACCGGCACCGGCGTCGCGCGGCAAACACTGCTGCGCCTGACCGGTACCGACGGCGTGCTGCTGGCCGGCGCGCAGGGCGACAGCTTCCCCATCGGCGACCTACAGCCCGGCGAATCGATCACTGTCACCGCCGACATGATTGTGCGCACCGATGCCAAAGCCGGCCCGCAGCCCCAGCCCTATACCCTCACGTATTTGCAGGGGACGGAGGCCAAGGAGACCACCGGCACGCTGACTCTGAACGTCGCGCAGGTTGAAGCACGCGCTCCGCTTCTTCTGCTCGACTCCTATCAGATCGACGCCGAACGGCTGGCCCCCGGCGACCGCTTCACCCTCACCGCCACGATCAAGAACGTCGGCAACGGCGCGGCGGACAATGTCCTGCTCACGTTCGGCGCCGTCACCGAAGATACGTCAGGCGGGTCTGGCAGCGGCGGAACGACCACGACCAGCAGCACTTTCGCGCCGCTGGATACCGGCGGCTCGTTCTTCGTCGGCATGCTGGAGGCGGGCGTCGGCCAAGCCACGCTGATCCAGCCGTTCATCGTCAGCGGCAGCGCCAAGAGCGGGATCTACAGCCTGCCAATCACGCTGACGTATCCCGGCGCCGATGGAGAGCCGGTGCGCACCAACTTGAGCGCCAGCCTGATCGTTGTCGTGCCGCCTGCGTTGCAGTTCAACGACACGCCGCTGCCGCCGGAGACGTACATCGGCGAACCGCTGCCGGTCGGCGTCAGTTTCACCAACATCGGAAGTTCAGAGATCAACTTCCGCGCCGTCGAGTTCACGGCGGAGAATGCCGAGGTGATGGATCCGGCGTCGACGTTCCTCGGCAAGCTCGCGGCGGGCGACGAAGGATCGGCGTTCGGCACGGTCATGCCAACAGCGCCGGGGCCGGTCACGGTCACGGTGACGATCAACTACATCGACGAGATCAACCAGCCGAACGCGATTGTCAAGACGTTCACGACGACCGCCGTCGAAGCGCCGCCGATGCCGCCCATCGACCCGGATTTCCCGCCGATCGAAGAACCGACGCCGGAACCGCCGCCCGAACCGACGTTCGCCGATATGCTGGGCCGCTTCCTGCTCGGTGTCCTCGGTCTGGGGAGCTAGTGAGGAGGCAGCGCCATGGAACTGCTGCAGCTCGCGTTTGGCAATCTACTGCGCGCCCGCGCCCGTTTCGTGATGACCGCCGGTGGTGTGCTGGTCGGCACCGCCGCCGTCATCCTGCTGATCGCGCTCACCATCGGCTTGCAGAACGCGGCCGAGGCGGGCATCGGCAGCAGCACGGCGCTGACCGAGCTGGACGTGTGGCCGTCGTGGAACCCGAACGTCCCCTCCGACCAAGCGCCGCAGCTCACGATCGAGACCGTGCGCTCGCTCTGGAAGGTGCCTGACGTGGTGCTGGTCATCCCGTCAGCCAACCTTGACGGCGGCGGCGAGATGACCGCGGGACAATACACCGGTTATTCGGGCGGGGTCGGCATTGACCCGCGCCTGCTGCCCTATCTCGGCCTTACCGCGGCGCAGGGCGAACTCAGCCTACAGCCGGGCGAGGTGATCGTCGGGTCGGAGGTCGGGCGCAACTTCTTCGATCCGAAGGCCGAGGAATGGTCGCCGGTCGAGGTCGATATGTACAACACGCCGGTCAAGATGAAGATCTATCAGTGGGCTGGCGAGACGCCGGCAGACCGGATCGTCAAACTGAACGTCGTGGCCGTGCTCGCGCCCGGCAGCGCCTACGATTATTCGATCCTGATGCCGATCGAGGATGTGATCGAGTTCAACGAGTGGACGAATAACACCGAGTTCGACCCGGAGACGTTCGTCTTTGGCCGGGTCGTCGTCCGCGCGCGCGACCGCGACACGACCAACGGGGTCGCCGAGGCGATTCGCAAGATGGGTTTCGAGGTCGGCGGCATGTCCGACTTCATCAATCAGCTCAACCAATTCTTCGGGACGATGCGCCTGATGCTGGGGGGGATCGGCGGCGTGGCGCTGCTGGTCGCGGCCTTCGGCGTCGCCAATACCATGACCATGGCGATCCTCGAACGCACCAAAGAGATCGGCTTGATGAAGGCCATCGGCGCGACCGACCGCGACGTTATGACGATCTTTCTGACGGAGGCCGCGCTGGTGGGCTTCTCCGGCGGCGTCGCCGGCGTCGGGCTGTCGCTGTTCGTGCAAAACGTGGTGAATACGGCCCTAGCGAACGTCCCGCAGGATCAAGGCGGCATCACCTTCCTGCCCATTGATCCGAGCCAGATTCAAGGGAACCTGTTCGTGATTCCGAGCGAGTTGATCCTGTTTGCGGTCACGCTGGCGACGCTGGTCGGGATCGGCGCAGGTCTGTTCCCGGCCCTGCGCGCGGCACGCCTGCTGCCCGTGCTGGCGCTCAAGTCCGAGTGAGGATCACCGCCGGCGGACTCAGTGAAAATCTTTGAGTTCGCCGGTCGCAAGGAAGATCGCGCGTTCGCACACGATGACCGCGCACATGCCGATCTGGCGCAGGTTGTACGCGACCCGCAGCAGAAGTTGTCCGTGCTCAGGCGGGATTCCACTCTGCTCTGGGGGTTGGATCAGCACGGCGTTGATGGCGTCGAACGTATCCATTAGCTCTTGATCGCGGCGAACAGCCGCCTCTGCACGGCGCGCGTCCTGTTGGAGCAGAGCGTTACACGCTTGTTGAGTTATCTCTGTCGCTGTGGACGCCATCTCAGCGATCAAGCTGAAAACGGACGACATATCCACCCTGGCTTCCAGCCGCTTCATACTCACGGCGAAATGCGCGATGTTCGCCGCGTGATCCCCGACCTGCTCAAGCACCCGCGTCAGCACGATCATGCCGACGATGCGGCGTACTTCCGAAACCGCCAGCTTGCGTTCGCTCAAGAGTGAATAAGCGTATTCCTCAATGTCGAACTGCGCGACGTTGATCTGCGCGTCATTGGCGCCAACCTCGCGTGCCAGCGCCTCGTCATCTTCAAGCAGAGCCGTCAAACTGCGGCGTATGGCTTCCGTGGCCTGTTCACAAAGCAGAGTTACACGGTCTCGCAGTGTCTGCATTGCAGAACTCCTCAGATGCAGCGTTGGAAAACAACGTGCTGCGGACGAGGTTGTCCGCAGCACGTTACCGAGGGAGGAGGTTGTCATACGCCGTTAGGCTTCGGCGCGACGTGTGCAGAATTGAGAAAAGCACCGTTGTTCAAGAAAACTCTGTTTATCTGCACTTTCTCGAACACCGTTAAACACAGTGTAAATTCTGCAATCGCCGGGGCGTAGTTACATTACTCAGGGACGCGTGGTGACAAGTGTCATATTGAGCGCCCGCCTTTGAGCCGTGGACAGCCGTTTGACCGCCAGTAGACGCCGTTTCCCCCTCAGCGATACGACTTTGCGAAACTTTTCTCGATCTACGCTGTTTTCACCACTGAAACCACCTTGTACACCGATTTGGGGGACACTTATGCGCGTAATGATTCTCGGCGGTGACGGCTATCTGGGTTGGCCGCAGGCCGCCTACTTGTCTCAGCGGGGCTACGACGTCGCGGTATTCGACAATCAGGCACGGCGTCATTTCGATCTCAAGCACAGCATCGACAGCCTGCTGCCCATCCGCCACCTTCATCAGCGGGTCGAACGGTGGCATCAGCTCACCGGAAAGACCATCACGGTCTATCACGGTGACATCACCCACTACGACGCGCTCGCAAAGGCGATCACGGAGTTCGCGCCTGAGGCGTTGGTACACTTCGCGGAACAACGTTCGGCGCCGTTCTCGATGATCGACCGCGAACACGCCTTCTATACGCAGTACAACAACGTGCTCGGCACGCTCAACGTGATGTACGCGATCAAGGACATCGTGCCGGACTGCCACCTCGTCAAGCTGGGCACGATGGGCGAATACGGCACGCCCAACATCGACATCGAAGAGGGTTTTATCGAAATCACGCATAAGGGCCGCAAGGACGTGCTGCCCTTTCCCAAGCAGCCGGGGTCGTTCTATCACCTGACTAAGGTGCACGACTCGCACAACATTCAGTTTGGCTGCCGCATTTGGGGAATGCGCGCGACGGACTTGAATCAGGGTATCGTGTACGGCGCTGGCACCTACGAGACCGCGCTGGATGCCGACCTCGCGACGCGCTTCGACTACGATCAGATATACGGCACGGCGCTCAACCGCTTCTGCATTCAGGCGGCCATCGGCTATCCGCTCACCGTGTACGGCAGCGGCGGGCAGACGCGCGGGTACATCAACATCAAGGACACCGTGCGCTGCATCGAACTCGCCATCGAGTCGGTTCCTGCGGCGGGTGAATACCGCGTGTTCAATCAAGTCACCGAGTGGTACTCGATCAACGACATCGCCGAGAAGGTGCAGCGCGTCGGCGGTCAGATGGGGCTGGACGTGCAGGCGCACCAGATCCCCAATCCACGGGTCGAATCGGAAAATCACTACTACAACGTCGTGCATACCAAGCTGCTCGACCTCGGGCTGGAGCCGCATCTGCTCAACGACGAGGAGATCGAAGGCATGATCCGCCTCGCGCTTCAGCACCGCGACCGCATCGACGAACGGCTCATCAAGCCCACCGTGAACTGGCGCAGCACCGCCAATCAGGTCACTCAGGCTGCCGTGGCGCAAATCGAGCCGGCCTAGTCCCTCGCAACCGACACATCGCACCGCGCGGCCGGGGCGTCACACACAGGCGTCCCGGTCGTGCGTCGTCACACGCTTGGATAACCGTTGATGTACAGCTACGTCACCCTTGTCGCCAACGCCGACTACGTCCTTGGCGCGATTGCCCTCGCCCGCTCGCTGAAGAGGGTCGGCGCACAGGCCCCGCTCACCGTGATGACGACCGGCGACTATGAGCATCTGGAGACACTCGCGGCGCTCGGCTGTACGCTGCTGCCGGTCGAGCCGCTTCCACTGTCCGAGGCGTTCCGGTCACGCCATGCCCGCGAGTCGATACACACGCAGTCGCCGTATCTCAAAGGGAACAAGCCCGCGTTCCATGATCCGCTGCTGAACTTCGCCAAGCTGCGCCTGTGGGAATTGGATCGCTTCGAGCGCGTCGTGTTTATTGACGCGGACGCGCTCGTCATCCGCTCGATTGACCGCCTTTTCGGGTATCCAGAGTTCTCGGCCGCGCCGAACGTGTACGAATCGCTGGCCGACTTTCACCGTTTGAACAGCGGCGTCTTCGTCGCGCAGCCTAACCGGAACACGTTCGACTCCATGCTCGCGGCGCTGGACACGCCGGACGCGTATTGGCGGCGCACCGATCAGACCTTTCTTGAGACGTACTTCCCGGAGTGGCACGGCCTGCCCTACACCGACAATACGCTGCAATACGTATGGTTCAACCTGCCGCAGCTGTGGCGCTGGAGCAGTATCCGCCTCATCCACTATCAGTACGAAAAGCCGTGGGAGCCGAATCATCCCAAGCAGGATGTCTTAAAGCCGCTGATCGACGTGTGGTGGTGTGTGTACGAAACGGGCCGCATGCCGGATCGCCTCCCTGAGCCGCCCCAGCCCACGAACCAGCAAGCCCACTGATCCGCCGGTGTCCGGCCAAGCCTCACACCGGAATCGCGAGGGGGCTATCCGCCGTTCGTCTCCCCCGCTGGCGGCGTATGGGCCGAGGTGGGCGGCGACGTATGCGGGATATCGGCGCGCAGGGTTGCCCCATGCCCCGGCGACGAGTCGATGGTCAGTGTGCCGCCGAGCCGTCCAACGCGGCTTGTCATGTTGTCGAGGCCGCGGCCGCGCTGTACCGTCGCCGGGTTGAACCCGATTCCGTTGTCGGAGATGGTCAATTCGGTGCTGTGGCCGTTGTCGACCAGTTCGACGTACACCTCGCTGGCGCGGGCGTGGCGCGCGATATTGGAGAGCATCTCGCGCGTGAGCTGCACCAGCACATGAACCTTGTCCTCGGTCAAATGTGTCAATCCGGGTTGGATGTCGCTGACCAAGCGCGACGACGACACACTGCGGAATCCCTCGAACACTTCCCTGAACTGGTCGCCCAACGTGACCGCATAATCCACGCCCCGATTGAGATCACGGATGTACATGCGCAGGTCTTCGATCACCCGGTTCAGCTCGCTGGCCGCGTTCTTGAGCTGCTCGGCGATTTCATCCGGCGGGTTCTGGGTTCGCCGCGTGATGTCGAGACGGATGCCGACCGAAAAGATCTGCTGGATGATGCCGTCATGCAGTTCCATCGCGATGCGGTCGCGTTCCTCGATGATCGCCAGCTTGCGCAGCTGTTCGTTCAGACGCGCGTTCTCGATGGCGACGGCGGCATGCCCCGCCAGCATCGTCACGAGGCGCTCGTCCTCGTCGCTGAAGGGCTGATTGTTCAGCCGGTCGCACAGGTACAGGCTGCCCAAATGCACACCCTTCGAGATGATCGGAACGCCGAGGAAGCTGGTCATCGTCGGGTGAGCCGCGCAGAACCCCGCCGACCGAGGATCCTGCCGCAGGTCTTCAAGCCGGATCGGGTTGGTCACGCGCAGCAGTTCGCGCAGCAGGCCGTGACCCACCGGCAGGTGATCCATGCGGGCGACCTGCCGTTCGGTCATGCCATACGTATAGAACTGCGCCAACCCGCCCATCTCGCTCGGCACACCGAGCGCGGCATAACGAGCGTTAACGAGATGCGCGGAGATCTCTGCCAAGCGGCGCAGCACGCGCTCGATGCTGATCTCCGTCGTCAGCGCCCGGATCGCGTCGCTAAGCGCATCCAGTTGACTTCGTGGCGCGGAAGGTCCACTCACCATTACACTATTCCATCTACCAATACGTTTCGATCGATTGGCATGCTAAGATCATAGCACTCAAGGCCGGCGGTCGTTAGGGGAAGGAACGCGGATGTCCCAGATTCGGATCGTAGTGGCGGACGACCATGAAGTAGTGCGCATGGGCATCAAGGCGATGATTCAGCAGAATCCCAGTATGGTCGTCGTCGCCGAAGCGGACAACGGCGAAGAGGCGGTCAAGCAAGCGCTCAAGCACCGACCCGACATCGTTGTGATGGATGTGCGTATGCCGCAGCTCGGGGGCATCGACGCCTGCAAGCAGATCACCGAACGCGCGCCGGAAGTACGCGTCGTGATGCTGACGACCTTCGCCGAAGACGACCTGCTGTTTGCCGCAATCCGCGCCGGGGCGGCAGGCTATGTCCTCAAGCGCATCGGCAACGACGACCTTGTGCGGACGATCGAACAGGTCGCGCGCGGGGAATCGGCGATTGATCCGGCGATGGTGTCCTCGGTCTTCCGCGAGGTCGCGCTGGCGGAAAAGCAGAAGGAAGCATCGGTGTTCTCAGACTTGTCGCCGCAGGAACTGCGCGTGCTGGCCTCAATCGCCGACGGCATGACCAACCGCGAGATCGCCAGCAAGCTGTTTCTCGGCGAAGGCACGGTGCGCAACTACGTGAGCAGCATCCTCGGCAAGCTGAACCTGTCAAACCGGGCGGAAGCCGCCGCGTTCGCCGTGCAGCATCACGTCAAGGACATCATCGGCTCGGAGTAAGACGCTGTCCGGTGTGACTCGTCGCGCGCCTTCTGGGATCAGCCCCCGCCATCCTCCACCAGCAGCGCCTCAGCCACCGTCAGCAGATCGGCGCGGCAGGCTGGCGGAATGGCGTCATCAGGCAGCGTGTCGAGCCGCTCCACGAGCGCGCCGATCTCCGCAAGCGAATCCACGACGAACGGGTCGCGGGCAAATGGATCGAGTGTGCCTTCGATCCACCAATTGCGTACGTTTCCCGGTTTTCGTGTGTCAGTTGACCCACTCTCTTGGATGTTCTTGAATCCCTGCGTGGAGGTGGCGCGTCATAAGTCAGGGGGTCGAATCGAATAGGGGGATCGCCGGCCGGGGAGCCGCCGACGATCCCCAAACCGTATTCGAAGAATGTCCGCTACTTGCCGCCTCCCCGCTTCATGGGCGGGATAACCAGCACAGGGCACGGGGCTTTGGGCAGCACGTCAGACGCGACACTGCCGAGGATGACCTTGCCCAACCCGGTGCGGCCGTGGGTCGCCATCACGATCAGGTCGTACCCTTGTTCCGCCACTGCGATGATCGACTCGACAACGCTGCCGGTGACGACCTCCTGCTGGACGGTCACGTCTTTGCGGGTGAACGATTCCTGAATACCGCGCAGATATTCGCGCTGCGCGGCGAGCGCCCGTGGGTCGCTCGCGTAGCGGGGATCGGACGCCATCGGCACAGGCTGGCCGATCATGCCGGCCATCACCAGCGACGCCGCCCAATCTTCTTCCAATACGGACAACAGAGTGATCTGGCCGCCGGGCGCGACGATCTCCTGCGCGTACTTGACCGCCGTCTCCGCGATGTCAGATCCATCGAGGGTTACGAGGATTTTCTTGAATGCCATCGTGTCCTCCTCCAGCCTATCAGGATGTTTCTATTGTACATCTCATCCTGATCGATCTATGTCCAATCACAGCATAGCCTAGGAGTACTACACGGGGCATGTGACGAATTGACCGGCACTCCGCGCGGTTTGTCACTATTGCATAATTTCAGGAACGCGGTACAGTCAGTGTAACGTACGTGCAGCGTCAGGACACCGCCATGAGCGAACGACTGAGCACACAAGAGCTTCAGACGGTGTATCAAAGCAACGAGGTTGTACCGTATACCGGTCAGTATGCCCTCGTTGGAGACAAGCCGCCTGAGCGTCGCGTTCGGCAGACGGGCCCGTTGGAGGAGTACGAACCGGTTGTTGTACACCTCACCAAGGGCGACATCTTTCCAATTCACGAGGGTCGGCTGGTCTGTTGGCGGTTAGCCAGCGTCGATGGCACGCCGCACTACGCCAGTTAACAGCCTCCAACGGCCCGTGCCCCAGCGATGACGGCGTACCCAAGCCGCTGTCGGCCGATGTGGGTACCACACCAGACTCAGGTATACCGCTGGGGCGGGCCAATATAGCGCGCGCGGGGTGTGATTCAGCCGGCGCTCCGCTGGTTCGTCATAACGCTGGAGCACGCAATTCACCCCGCCGCGCGCCGTTATCCGAAACCTCAATGTGAATCGCACAGCCGCAGAACAGCGGCTGTGTGGTTTTGTGCGCATTACCCAAACGCGCAGCAGGATCGACCGTGCGAATGGTATGGCGCGTGGTCTCAGCCTTAGCGTGAAATCTGCCGCGTATGCGCTAGAATGAAGCCTGTCGAAAAACAGGCTTAACACACCGATATGACGGTATTGGTAGGGGGACGCTACCAACTCGAGGGGCAAATTGGTCAAGGCGGCATGGGAATCGTGCATCGCGCCGTCGATACGCGCACCGGCCAGATCGTCGCCATCAAACAGCTTCGCCGCGATACCACATCAGCCCGTCCCGAGCTTATCGAACGCTTCCTGCGTGAAGCGGAAGCCCTGCGCGAACTCAACCACCCCAACATCGTGCGCGCTTTCGGCACCGTCGTCGAAGGCAAAGAACACTTCATCATCATGGACTACGTCAAGGGGCGGGATCTGCGCCAGTATTTGCAGCAGTACGGCCGCCTGTCCATCGTTCAGACGGTGCGAATCGGGCTTGAGGTCGCCGACGCGCTGACCCGTGCGCACTACCTCAAGATCGTGCACCGCGACCTCAAGCCGGCCAACATCCTCATCACCGACGACGGCGTCCCGCGCTTGACCGACTTCGGCGTCGCTTATTTCACCGGCTATGAACGCGTCACCGACGCCAGCGTAGCGCTCGGCACGCCGCATTATATGGCTCCCGAACTGCTGCGCGGCGACCTGCCCGACTTCCGCGCCGATATCTGGTCGCTGGGCGTGATCCTCTTTGAACTACTGGCCGGAAAGCACCCCTTCCACGCTGACTCGATCACCGAACTGCTGATGAACATCGTCGCCAGCGACCCGCCCGACCTTGAGACGATCCGCGAGGATGTGCCGGTCGCGCTGGCCGATTTGATCTACCGGATGCTGATCAAGGATCACGATGCGCGCATTCCGAGCATCCGCCTCGTCGGCACCGAGCTTGAGCCGATTTTGCAACTGCTCACCCTCGGCGGCAGACGCATCACACCGCTAGCGACGCCCGTGATCTCGCCCGGCGACGCCGAGACGACGCCCGACTCGAAGCGTTCCGTGCGTAACAACCTGCCCGCCATCCCCGCCCCATTCGTCGGCCGTGACAGCATGATCGGGGAACTCGTCAGCCTGCTCAACCTACCCGATGTGCGCCTGCTGACCATCACCGGAACGGGCGGAGTCGGCAAGTCACGGCTGGCGGTCGAGGTCGCGCACCGTATCGCCGAGTTGAGCGCCGACTCCAGCGATCCGCTGCTCGCGCGCTATTCGCACGGCGTGTTCTGGGTTCCGCTGGCGAACTTGAGCCGGCCCGAACTGCTCTCAGGCGCGATCGCGTCGGCCATCGGGCTGCGCTATGCCCCCGGCGGAGACCAGATCGAGCAGCTTACCAACTACCTGCGCAGCAAGTCGATCCTGCTGGTGATCGACAGCGCGGATCAGGCGTTGGGTGGCATCGGCTTGCTAGCCGACCTGCTCAACATCTCGCCTCACCTCAAGATCATGGCGACGTCACGCACGCGCTTGAAGCTGATGGGCGAGACAACGTACATGCTCGAAGGGCTGTGGATCGAGCCGGACGCGACCCCGGAGCAGATCGTCGAGACCAGCGCGTATGCCCTGTTTCTCGTCAGCGCGCGGCGCGCCAACCCGAACTTTTCACCATCGACGCACGACGTGCGGAAGATCGCCGAGATCATCGGCGCTGTGAGCGGGCTGCCGCTTGGAATCGAGATGGCGGCCGCGTGGGTCAATCAACTGTCCGTCGACGAGATCGCCGCTGAGGTCGCTGAAAGCCTCGACTTCCTGAGCCGCGACAACGATAACCGTCACGGCAGCTTGCGGGCTGTCTTCGAGCAGTCGTGGGCGCTGCTGTCCGACGACGAACGGCACACGGTGACGAACCTCGCCGTGTTTCGCGGACGGTTCAGCCGCGCGGCCGGCCAGAAGGTCGCACAGGCGACGCTGCGCCAGTTGATGAGCCTTGTCAACAAAGGCATCCTGCGCCGAAGCCCGGACAGCGACATCTACCACATCGACCGGCTGACGCGCCAGTTCGCCGAAGAACGCCTGAACGATTCACCCGACGCGCCGGCGATCCGCGACGCGCACATGGAGTATTACTTGCACGCGCTGGCAGACCGGCTTCCACGGCTCTATACCGGCGACCAGCGCGAGACGATGCGCGCGATCCACTTGGATACCGGCAATGTGCGCGCCGCGTGGTTCCGCGCGGTCAAGTATGCCCGCTACGAGCTGCTTGACATGGCGGTGGCGACGCTGGCCGTCAACTTCGAGATGGTCGGCCAGTATGACGAGGCCGAAAACGTCGTCAGCGCCGCGGTCGAAAGCGTCGAACGGCTTGACGCCACCCCTGCGCGGGACGCGGCGCTCAGCCACCTGCTGATGTGGTACGCCATCCTGCAGAGTAACGACGGTGATCCGGTCAAGGCCGAGGCTGCGTTGGAGCGCGCCGAAGCGCTGCTCAACGAGGAGTCGACCGAACTGCATCTGGCGGCGCTGGCGCTCGCGCAGGGGCTGGTGTATCTCAACTTCGGCAACCCCGTCGATGCGCGGCCGTGTCTCGCGCAGGCGGTCGATCTATACCGGATGTTAGGCCCCCGCCCCGAGGTCGGCCGCACGCAGATTTTGTTGGGCCGCGCGTACTACTTCAGGCTGGGCGCTGACGCGATGGATCTCAACGAGGCGCGTCGTATCCTCACCGAGGCCCGCGACGAATGCGAGCGAATCGGTGACGAGTACGGCCTCGCCAACAGCCTGTTCTGCCTCGGCACGGTCGCGATGTACGCCGCCGAGATCGAGCAGACGATCAACCTGCTGCGCAGGGCCGAAGCGGCCGCGCGGCGATTCGGTGGGCTGCACCTTGCCGCTAACGCGCTCAACAATCTCGGCTATGCGCTGCTCGACGCCGGGCGGATTTCCGAGGCGCGCGAAACTGCCGAGGAGAATCTCGCCATTCGCCGCGATCAAGGTATTCCGCTGCTGATCGCGTGGGCGTTGTTCGCCTGTGCGCAGATCGACTTCGCCGACGGCACGTATATGCAGGGCATCGCGCGCGCAACCGAGGGCCTCACGCTGGTCGAACACACCAACCATCTGGATTGGGTGGTCAACATGCTGTATGCGCGCGGCCTGTGCCAGTGGGTCGTCGGGGACTTGGCCGGTGCGGCGAAAGGGTTCGACCGGATGCTGGACGTTGCGCGCGAGATCGAGGACATCGACAATCAGTGCCTTGCGCTCACCCAGCGCGGCGCGGTCGCGTACGCCGAGGACGACCTCGCGGGCGCGCAGGAACGATTCGCCTCCAGCGCCGAACTGGCGCGCTCGATCAACGACCCCAACCTGATCGCCTACAACCGCGTATGGTCGGGGATCGTCCTGCTCGACATGGAGGACTACGAGGAGGCACAGCGCAGCCTCATCGACGCGCTTGAGTACCTCACCGACGATTCAGCGCAGCGGCTGTCGTACACATGGATGGAGATGAACCGTTACGATACGATCACGCTGGCGCATTCGACGCTGGCGAACATCGCGCTGCGGATCGGCAACCTGACCAGCGCGCGCGAACGGCTTTGGCTGGCGATGCGCGCGGCGCAGCGGATCGGCGGGGCGCGCATCACACTGCGCACGCTGAGTAGTGTCGCGGAACTGCTGCTGCTGCGCGGCGATCTGCTGCATGCGCTCGAATGGTGCGGCGCGCTGTTATCATCCCCGGCGGCAGGCGCGATTTACCAGCGGCCGCTGCTGGCAATCGTCGACCGCATTCAGCCGCTGCTGTCGTTTGAGGAATTCGACGCCGCGCTCGAACACGGCCGCATGTTGTCGCTCGACCAGTTGATGAACAAAGCCAACAGCGTGCTGCGCCATGGATAATCCGAACACCCCGGCGGCGCTCATCGCTGGCCGATACACGCTCGACCGTGAGATCGGAAGCGGCGGCATGGGGACGGTCTTCCTCGGCACGGACACGACCACCGAGTCCCGCGTCGCCATCAAGCGCCTCGATGGCCGGCGCGTCGCGCTTCAGCCCGAATTGGCCGAACGATTTCAGCGCGAAGCGGATGCCCTGCGCGCGCTCAATCATCCCAACATCGTGCGCATGCACGAACGTGTCATACAAGATGGTGACCATTACATCGTCATGGATTACGTCGACGGCCCCGATCTATCGGATGTGCTGGTGCAGCACGGGAGCCTTCCCATCAACCGCGTCGTCGACATCGGGATCGAACTGGCGGACGCGCTCACCCGCGCCCATTACCTGCGCATCATCCACCGCGATTTGAAGCCGGCGAATATCCTGATCGACCGCGACGGAACGCTCAAACTGTCCGACTTCGGCGTAGCGTACTGGGAACAGAAAGACCGCATGACGCGGCAGGGTGTCATGGTCGGAACACCGGCATACATGGCGCCGGAGGTCATCAACGGCGGCACATCGGAGCCACGCAGCGATCTGTGGAGCTTGGGTGTCGTGTTGTATGAAGCGCTGGCGGGCAAGCACCCGTTCTACGAAAAATCGCTCAACATGATGTTGGTCAACGTGCTGATCAACCCGACGCCCGACCTGCACGCGCCGCGGCCCGACTGCCCGGACGCGCTGGTCGACCTGATCGAGCGTATGTTGGAGAAAGACGCCGCCGCACGCATCAGCAGCGCCCGGTTGGTCGGCGCGGAGCTGGAAGCAATCGCACAAACACTCGCCGGAGCCGTGAACATCCGTGATCGCGCGACCGCCGCCGCTGCTGTGACGCGGTTTTCGCCGGAGTCCGAACCCGCGCCGCCGATCAAGCAAAACCTGCCTGCTCAACCCACGCCGTTGATCGGGCGCGACGCCGAACTCGTCGAGCTAACGCAGGTGCTGTTCGACCCGGGCACGCGCCTGATCACCGTTGTCGGCCCGGGTGGCATGGGCAAGACACGCCTCGCGCTGGGCGTCGCCAGCAGCCTGCTGGAGCGTCACCGCGCGACCGCGCCGAGCGTGTTCGCCGACGGCATCCTGCTGATCGAGCTGGCGCCGCTGCTGTCCGCCGAGCCGCTGCTCCCGACAATTGCGAACACACTCGGTTTCCAGTTCGCCGCAGAAGGTGACCCGAAAGCGCAGCTTCTCGATTATCTGCGTGAGAAGCGCATGTTGTTGATCGCCGACAACTTCGAACATATTCTGGACGGCGCGCCGTTGATCGCCGACATCCTCGGCGCGGCGCCGGGCGTCAAGGTGCTGGCAACGAGCCGTGAACGACTGCAACTTCAGGCGGAATCGGTCTACGCGCTGACCGGCCTCGACCTCCCCGACGACACAGCCGATGCCGCGACGCTGGAATCCAACAACGCGGTGAAGCTGTACCTGCAAGGCGCACGGCGTATTCAACCCGGCTGGAAACCGGCCGCGGACGACCTGCGTCAGATCGCGCGAATCTGCCGGATGGTCGATGGGCTGCCGCTGGCGATCGTGCTGGCCGCCGGCTGGATGCAGACGCTTTCGGCCGCGGAGATCGAGGACGAGCTTTCGCGCAGCATCGACATTCTGGAATCCGACCTGCGCGACGTGCCGGAGCGCCACCGCAGTATGCGCGCCGTGTTCGATACGTCGTGGCAGACGATCTCCGACGACGAGCGCACGCTGATGATGCGGCTGTCGGTGTTCCGCGGGGGACTGTCACGCAGCGCCGCGCAGACAGTCGCCGATGCCAGCTTGCGCACGCTGTCGACTCTGGTGTCCAAGTCAATGCTGCGCCGCGATCCCGATCACGGCAGTTATCACGTTCACGAACTGCTGCGGCAGTACGCCGAAAGCCGCCTGAACGACAGCGGCGGCGCGGATGCCGTCCGCACGCGCCACAGCGCCTACTACCTCGCCGCACTGCGCGACATTCGCCCCCGTCTCGACGGCGCGGCACAACTTGACGCCCTGCGCGACATCGACAGCGACCTCGAAAACGTGCGCACGGCATGGCTGTTCGCGGCGCGTCACGGCACGCCGGCGCTGCTGCGTGATGCCGCGCCGGTGATCTGGCAGTACGCAGAGATGCGCGGGCTGTACGAGGTCGGTCTGGCCCTGTTCGATCAGGCGATCCCGCTGCTGCGAAGCCAACCCGCCGCGCCCCAACGAGATGTCGCCCTCGGACGGATGCTTGCGTATGGCTCGATCCTCGCGACGGTGCTGCATTCGGGGGATGCCGCCGACGCGATGCTCGACGAGGCCGCCACGCTGCTGGACGCGGCCGAAGAACGCGAACGCCCACCGCTGTGGTTCGCGCGCGGGTTCAATCACCTGACGCTCAAGACCCCTTCCGATGGACGCGCCGATCTGCGGGCCGCCGCAGAACGATGGCGTGACAGCGGCCAGCGCTGGGAACATGCGCGCGCGCTGTCCGAATTGTCGTCCACGTACTGGTATCGCGCGGAAGTCCAGAGCAGCAGTGTTCAGCAGGCCCGCGCCTTGGCGGAGGAAGCGCTTGCGATCCAGCGCGCGTTGGGCGACCAATTCGGCATGGCGAGCACCCTGCTGCACCTCGGCACCATCGCGTCATACGCTGGCGACGCCGCATCGGATGCGCAGTGTACCGCCGAAAGCCTCGCGCTGTTTCAGCGGATCGGCAACCGGTACGGGCAGGCGCACGCGCTCAACAACATCGGCGTGCGCGAGATGATGCAGGGCGATTATGCTGACAGCCGCGAACACCTCGAACAGTCGCTGCGGATCAAGCACGACATCGGCGCGTTGATCCCGATCGTGTGGTCGCACTTCGTGCTGGCGCGGCTCGCGTTCAACGAGGGCAGCTTCTCGCTCAGTTTGCAGCGCTGTGACGAGGGGTTGGAGCGCGTGCGCGGGACGCCGCATCACGAGTGGGAGTTGACGCTTCAGCTCAGCCGCGCGCAGGCGCTGACCGCGCTCGGCCGTTACGACGAGGCCGCCACGGCATGCGACCGCGCCGGCGCGCTGGCGGACGACATCGGGAATCGAGAGGACGCCGCCTTCGCTCTGAATCGCAAGGGGCAAGCCGTGCTGCTCGCCGGCAGCGCCCAACGCGCGCGGGCAATCTTGCGCGAGGCGAACACGCGGTCAGCCGATGCGCACGACGTCACCTCGGTGAACGCGGGCCTGCTGCTGTTGGCAAGCGTGGAGCTGGCGCTCGGCGACATCGCGGCCGCGCGCCGGGAGCTTCAGCCGGCATTCGACTATTTCACCGATCCGCTTCAGTGGCAGATCGGCTATACCAGCGACGAGTGGATGATGGCGTCGTGGTCGGTCGAGGCGCACCTGTTCGACGCGGAGATCAGCGCTGCGGAGGGGCAGGCCGAACACAGCCTGTACGCGCTTCAGCTTGCCGCCGATGCCGTCGAAATAGCCCACAGCCCGGCGCACCGGAGCAAGGTCGTCGCGACCGGCGCATGGCTGATGATCGAACGTGATCCGGCGTTTGCCGCGCGCCTCGCCGGGGCGGTAATCGCTGGCGCGCCGGCGTATGCGTGCGACGTTCAACGCGCCAACGACGTGCTTGCGCGCTGCGGCCCCGCGGACGACCCGTTCGCGTCCATCGACATCGCGCTCCTCGCGCTGCGACACCTGTCCCATGACTGACGTGGGTTACCAAGAGTCGTCGGACTAGGCGACCCGACTCGTAGGATCCTACGACTGAAAATGGCTGGCGCTTTCGCATCACGCATCCCCGTTCAACGTTTCACTTGAGCGCGGCTGAGCAGATCACAACGTACAAACGGCCCCCCGTGCGCTAAAATCGAACTGCGGGTCTGCATTTTAGGTTGAACGCCCACATGACACTGCTCGCAGATCGCTACCAACTGGAAGCGACCCTTGGCGCTGGCGGCATGGGTATTGTTCATCGTGCCCATGACACGCTGACCGACCGCATCGTCGCCATCAAGCAGCTGCGAAGCGATCTCGCGCGCTTTCAGCCGGAGGTGTTCGAGCGATTCGCGCGGGAAGCCGAGGCCCTGCGTCAGCTCAACCACCCGAACATCGTTCAGGCGCTCGACACCTTTCAGCGCGACGGTGAGCACTACATCGTCATGGATTACGTGGCGGGAGACGACTTAGCCACCGCCTTGAAACACGAACCCAAGATGCCGATCAGCCGCGCGGCGCGGATCGCCATCGAAATCGCCGACGCCCTGACCCGCGCTCACTACCTCGGCATCATCCACCGCGACCTGAAGCCGGCCAACATCCTCATCGCGCCGGATGGCAGCGCACGGCTGACTGATTTCGGCGTGGCGTATTTAGGTGAGCGCGATCGGGTGACACGCGGCGGAATCACCATCGGCACACCTGATTATCTGCCGCCGGAGGTCTTCAACAACCAGCGCGGTGACGAGCGCGCGGACATCTGGGCGCTGGGCGTCATCCTATTCGAGATGATCGGAGGGCAGCACCCGTTCAGCGCCGAAAACCTGCCGAGCCTGATGCTCAACGTGCTGATCAATCCGCCGCCGGATTTGGAAGAGCTGCGCCCTGACGCGCCGCTGTCGCTCGTCGACTTGATCTACCGGATGCTGGCGAAGGAGCCGTCCGATCGCATCCCGACGGCACGGTTGGTCGGCGTCGGGCTTGAGACGGTGATCCAACGCGCACAGATCACGTCGCTTCCAACCGACATGCGCGCCAACCTCGGCCAGCGTTTTCAGCCACCCACCCCCGTTCAGCAGCGGCACAACCTCCCTGCACAGGCGACGCCGTTCGTCGGGCGCGACGGCGAACTGCGCATGTTGGGCCTGATGTTGGAAGATCCCTACCAGCGGCTAATCACACTGGTCGGGCAAGGTGGCATGGGGAAGAGCCGGCTCGCCGTTGAGGCCGGTATGCGCACGATCAACCGGCACATCTCGCACACCGACCTGTTCCCGGACGGCGTATATTTCTACAGCCTGACGCAGATCAGCGGGATCGACAAGCTGCTTACGCTCATCGCGGACGGCGCACGGTTTCAGTTCTATCAGGGCGAATCGCCGAAATCGCAGCTTCTCGACTTCTGGAGCGACAAACGCGCCCTGCTGATCTTCGACAACTGCGAACACCTCACCAGTGAGCTTGAACTCATCAACGACATCCTCTACGCCGCGCCCGCCGTCAAGATCATCGCCACGTCACGCGCACGTTTGGACATCGCCGGCGAAACGCTGCTGACCATCGAGGGCATGGACTTTCCGGATATGCTGACGGTCGACCTATCGGAGTACAGCGCCATCCAGTTGTTCGTGCAAAGCGCGCGGCGCAGTAAGCCCGGTTTCCAACTTCGCCCCATCGACTTCAACGCCATGATCGAAATCTGTAAGCTGGTGCGCGGCATGCCGCTGGGCATTGAGCTGGCGGCCGCGTGGGTCGAGGTACTCTCGCTGCCAGAGATCGCCGCCGAGATCGCCCACGATCTTGATTTCCTCGGCACCGAAGCACAGGACGCGCCCGAACGCCACCGCAGCATGCGCGCCGTTTTCGGACATTCATGGGAACTGCTCACACCCGAAGAACAGCAGGGCTTTTCGCGGCTCGCTGTGTTTCGCGGCCGGTTCACGCGGCAGGCCGGCCAAGCCGTCACCGGCGCAACGCTGCGGCAGTTGATGACGTTCGTCAACAAGTCGCTGGTGCGGCGCGACGCCGACTCTGGCGTCTATCAGATTCACGAGTTGATGCGGCAGTTCGCCGAGGAGCAGCTCGAGGCCGCCGGTGAGCTGGAGGCTATGCGCGCCAAACACAGCCGGTACTATATCGAGGCGCTCGTGCAGCTGCGGCGCGACATGCAGTCCAACCGTCAGCTCGAACGCTGGATGGACATCTACGCCGACCGGGAAAATGTGCGCGCCGCATGGCTGTGGGCGGCCACGAACGGCCAGTTCGTACCGCTCGCCGACAGCATCCACAGCATGGGCATCTTCTTCGACATGCGCACGCAGTATATCGAAGGCAGCGCGCTGTTCGAGCAGATCTGCGACCTGCTCTACAAGCACCCGCCCGATCCCGACCGCGACCGTGCGCTGGCATGGCTTCACGGGTGGGTCACGATCTTCCGCACGATCTTCCGGCAGGTCGCGTCCGCGCATGAGCACTTGGCGGCGATGCGCGAGGCCGTGAACCGATCGCGTGACCCAGAAACCCACGCGTGGCTGAATTTCTGCATTGGCCTTGTCGAGCGCATCCTCGGCCACGCGCCATCCAGTCAGGAATACTTCCGGCGCGCCGCCGCAGAGTTCACCGCGCTCGGATCGCCGTGGGATAACGCCCATGCGCTGCTGAACCTCGCGGTGTCGTCGTACTTCCGCCTCGAGTCGCGCCAGACCGATATCTCGATGGGGATCCTCGCCGCCGACGAGGCGCTGTCCACCCTCGAATCACTGGGCGACGTGTACGTGCGGGCGCATGTCCTTGAAGAGCGCGGACACCTTGCCACACTCATCGAAGACTTCGACCGTGGATTAGCGTTGATGGAAGAGGCCGCCAACCTGCATCGCACGGTAGGCAATCAGCTCGGCGTGGGATCGACGCTGCTGAAACTCGCGCTGACCCGCGCAGTCGTCGGCCAGCTTGAACAGGGCCGCGTGGCTGCTGAGGAAGCGTATGCGCTGTATCGGGACGCCAACAACCTTGCACAGATCGCAACGTCGCTCGAAATCCGCGCCCGAATCTCGTTCTTCGAAGGCAAGTTCGCCGAATCCGCCGAGCTGGCTCAGGAGGTTGTCCACCTGTCTTTGCGGCTGCAAATGCCTGAGTACCGCATCTCGGCGCTGATCTTACGCGGGCGCTGTGAGTGGGCGCTCGGCAGGCTCGGCCCGTGCGAGGAGACGTTCCGTCACGCGTATATCGCGGCTGAAGACATCAATCACCGCGAAGACATGAGCATCGCTCTGGCCGGCGCCATACTGGTTAAGCTGGCTCAGCGCAATCTCGCTGACGCTGACGCGCTGATCGAGGTTCTGTTGATCATGGCGGAACACGCCACCGATTTCAACCAGATCGCGCTTGCGACCTCTCTGCGCGGGCGCGTCATGCACATGCTCAAGCAGTATGAGGAAGCAGTCGATCACTCGCTGCGCGGCTTAACGCTGCTGCGCGACTCCAGCCGCGTGCGCAATTCATACGTCTGGGACGAAGGGCTGCGCCACGAGTTTATTGCGCTGGTGACGCAGGGCTTGGTGGAGACGTACCGCGCCCTTGGCCGCATAGACGACGCGCGGCAAACCGTGCGTGACGCGGTGGCGCTTGCGCAGCGGTCAAATTTTCCGGCCGTCATCGTGGCGGTGGTCATCAGCGGCGCGGGACTGCTGTTCGCGCTGGGCCAAACGGAAGAAGCCGGCGCGCTGCTGGCGCGTCAAATCGAAAACCCGGTCGGCTTCGCCGTCGAGCGGTACCGTGCATCCGCACTGCTCGCGCGCATCCGCGACCAGATCGGCGACGAGTCCTTCGCGCGGGTCGTTGCGCAGGGCGCGTCGCTCTCGATGGACGACTGCGTGAATCTGCTGTTAGAGCGATTATGATCCCCCGCCGATGAGGGATTCAGTCTTGATCGGCGGCCGGACTCGTGATACCCTGTTGCGACTCTTGGGGGATAGTTCAATGGCAGAACAACGGGTTCTGGCCCCGTCGATCTTGGTTCGAGTCCAGGTCCCCCAGCACACCACCGCCGGCACGCGTGCCGGCGGTTTTTGTTTGGCCCCTCACGCCCGCACCCGGTTGGCCGTTAACCGGCACACACCAGCTGAAACCG
>JAANMX010001291.1_pt1 | contig 28929 bp, 30 predicted proteins | sample 7279681 | NCBI WGS metagenome assembly JAANMX01 (sample SAMN14094542, study PRJNA606508) | bioreactor metagenome | isolation source: A lab-scale SPAN reactor treating ammonium-rich wastewater day 351 | place: Ireland: Galway | collected 2018-01-01 | reverse complement strand
CGTGCGCCGCGCCGTGGCCATCCAGATGATCATCAACAAGGAGCTGGGGCTGAACTTCTGCGAGAACCCGTGGCAGGGCAGCTTCATCGTGGACAAGCTGACCGACATCGTGGAAGAGGCCGTCTACAAGGAGTTCGAGGCCATCAGCGAGCGCGGCGGCGTGCTCGGCGCCATGGACACCATGTACCAGCGCGGCAAGATCCAGGAAGAAAGCCTGTACTACGAACACAAGAAGCACGACGGCAGCCTGCCGCTGGTGGGCGTCAACACCTTCCTGCCCAAGGAACACGGCGGCGACATCGTCACCGAGATCGAGTTGATCCGCTCCACGGAAGGGGAGAAGGGGCAGCAGATCGCGAACGTGGCGGAATACCAGGGCAACCGCAACGGCTATGCGGCCGAGGGGTTGCGTGCGCTACAGGCGACCGCCCGCGAGCGGCGGAATGTGTTTGAATCGCTGATGGAAGCGGTAAAGACGCATTCGCTGGGGCAGATCAGCCATGCGTTGTATGAGGTGGGTGGGGAGTATCGGCGGAATATGTAGTTGACCGCTTGCCGTAAAACGCCCGCTTCACAGCGGGCGTTTCGCTATCAGGGCACTGCCCAAATGGTCTTGGCCAATTCTCGGTATGCCTCGCCTCTAGCCGCAATCTCGTTCTTTCCAAAGTCCGAGAAAGCGGTCAAGCCCACCGCAGAATTCGCAGTGACGAATCTCGATACATGACCTGCCCCCACTGAGCCGTACCACTCGAAGCTAGGTAGAGTCCGTCATCCAGAGAGGACGGACATGCGCAAGAGGCGATTCACCACGGAACAGATCATCGGGTTCATCAAGCAGGCCGAAGCCGGCATGGCGGTGTCGGAGCTGGGCCGGCAGCACGGCTTCAGTCCGGCCAGCTTCTATGCCTGGCGCGCGAAGTACGGCGGCATGGAGGCCGAAGACGCCAAGCGCCTGAAGGAGCTGGAGTCGGAGAACAACCGCCTGAAGCGGCTGCTGGCGGAGGCGCACCTGGACATTGAGGCGCTGAAGATCGGCTTCGGGGTAAAACGCTAGCCCCGCAACGCAAGCGCGAGGCGGTCCGCCGCATGCTCGAGGCTTTGACCGTGAGCGAGCGACGGGCCTGCCGCCTTGCGGCTGTCCCGCGACGCCTTCCGCCATCCGCCCGAGCCGGCGCCTGCGACGCAGGCGCTGTCGGCCAGGATCATCGAACTGGCGCAGGTGCGCCGCAGGTTCGGCTATCGCCGCCTGCACGACCTGCTGCGCCCGGAGTATCCGACCGTGAACCACAAGAAAGTCTACCGCCTCTATCGCGAGGCGAACCTGGCCGTGCGCCGTCGCAAGAAGATCCGCAGGCCGCCCGTCGAGCGCCAGGCACTGTCTGCTGCCGCCGCGCCCAATGCGGTCTGGAGCATGGACTTCGTCAGCGATGCGCTGGCCAACGGTCGCCGCCTGAAGAGCCTGACGGTGGCCGATGACTTCACCCACGAGTGCGTCGACATCACCGTCGACCATGGCATCAGCGGCGCCTATGTCGTGCGCGTGCTGGACCAGGCCGCGCGGTTCCGCGGCTACCCGCGCGCCGTACGCACCGACAACGGCCCCGAGTTCACCAGTCGCGCCTTCATCGCGTGGACCCAGCAGCACGGCATCGCGCACCTGCTGATCGAGCCCGGCCGCCCCATGCAGAACGGCTACATCGAGAGCTTCAACGGCAAGTTCCGCGACGAGTGCCTGAACGAGCACTGGTTCACGTCGCTCGCCCAGGCCCGCGAGGTGATCAGCGAGTGGCGGCGCGACTACAACGAGGTCAGACCACACAGCAGCTGCGGCCGCATCCCGCCCGCCCAGTTCGCTGCCAACCACCGCACCCAAATCCATCAACCCAAAGTACCCTTTAACCCCGGGCTCTCCCAGTAACTGCTGGTATGGCTAATGGGGGCAGGTCACCAAAGCGGGACAAGTGAACCTGGCCCCCTTTCGCACCTCTTGCATTTGTGGACCTCCCAGCGCCAATAATGCGCTCCGGGGGGAACCGCTTGAAAAAGTCAGCCGCCGCCACGGTTGCGATCGTTGTCGGGTTGGTCGCGATCTCGCTGCCAATCGGCCTTGCGCTGTACCTGTCCTGGAAGCAAAGCTACGACGAACAGATGGCGACCGTCGCCTCGCTTGCCGACGACGTGCTGCGGCGCAGCGACGACTCGACCGATCAGACCACGGTCATCTTCCGCACCCTCGCGGCTGCTCGCGCCGCAGATCCGTGCTCCGCGGCCCAGATACGGTTGATGGGCAAGCTCGACCTGGCATCGGAGCAGGTCCAGGCCGTCGGCTACGTCCACGAGAACCGCTTGCGGTGCTCGTCCTACGGCCACCACGAAACGCCGATCGGCCCGCCGACCTATGTCACGCCCTATGGCAATGCCATCCGAACGAAGGTGGAATTCCCCGTGCTGCCGGGAACGCGATTCCTCGTGTCCACGGACGTCAGGAGCGGCTACACGGTTGCCATCCATCCCAGGCTGCCACTGGACGTGTTCGTGGCCGAACCCAGCGTGTCCGTGGGCGTGTACTCCAGCATCGCCAGGCGGCCGATCATTAGCCACGGGGCGTTCCGGCAGGGTTGGATCGACACCGCCGGTGACCGGACGGAAGCACGGTTTTCAGACGGCGACTACCTGGTGACGATCCGCCATTCGGCGCGCTATGCGTACGCCGCCTATGCGGCCGTGCCCACCACCAAGGTGTTCGCGGGCCTGCGCCGCTTCGCGTTGATCCTGGTGCCCATCGGCCTGCTTGCGGGCGCCGTGCTTGCATGGACGGTCCGCTACGTGGTCAAGCAGCAACTGGCGCTGCCGGCCGTGCTGAAAGTGGCGCTGAAGCGCCATGAGTTCTTCCTCAACTACCAGCCCATCGTCGATCTGCGCACGGGTCGCTGGGTCGGCGCCGAGGCCCTGATCCGATGGCGGCGACCGGGTGGTGAAATGGTACGCCCCGACGTGTTCATCGCCGTCGCCGAAGAAGTCAGCCTGATCCAGCGCATCACGGCGCGGGTGATGGCGATCATCGGATCCGAAGCGCAGTCGTTGTTCACCCGCCATCCGGGGTTCCATATCGCGATCAACCTGTCCGCGGCGGACCTGCACTCGCCCGAGACGATCGCGTTGCTCGACGAATTGTCCCGCCTGACCCATGCGGGTGCGGGGAACCTGATGATCGAAGCCACCGAACGTGGCTTCATGGATGCCGATGCCGTCAAAGGCAACCTAGATGCGATCCGAGGCAAGGGCATTGCAGTGGCCATCGATGATTTCGGAACCGGCTACTCGAGTCTTTCCTACCTGGAACGTTTCAATCTTGACTATCTGAAGATCGACAAGTCATTCGTCGACACGCTTGGCAAGGAAGCCGCCACCAGCCAAGTGGTAACGCACATCATCGAGATGGCGAAGTCGCTCAACCTGAAGATGATCGCCGAAGGCGTGGAAACCGACGCACAGGCGCAGATCCTGCGCGAACGCGGCGTCGAGTTCGCGCAGGGCTGGCTTTTCGGCAAGCCGATGTCATTCGCGGACCTGATGGATGGGTTGAAGGACGAAGCGTGGTCACGACAGGATCGCGTTCCCGGTGCTGTTCCCTGAGCGCAACGGTCGCGCTGCCCCCCGCGGAAACGGGGGCAGGTTGGAGTGGCCCGGTTTCTTCGGACAGTGGACCTAGGGCACATACCCTAGGCGGTTGAACCGCTCTTCGTATTGGGCGGGTGATTGATAATCCAAGGCTGAGTGCATGCGAGTGCGGTTGTAGAAGGCCTCGATGTAGTCGAACACGGCGAGGCGAGCGGTTTCGCGCGAGGCGAAGGCCTTGTCGGGCATCAGCTCAAGCTTGAGCGTGCCGAAGAAGCTTTCCGCCATGGCGTTGTCGTATGGCATGCCGGGTCGGCTCATGCTCAGGACCATGTGCGCTGCCTCCGCTTTTGCCCGGTAGCGGGCGCTGGTGTACTGGCTACCCCGGTCATGGTGAAGGACCAGGTTGGGCGGGGGCCGGCGTTGCACGAGCGCCATGTGCAGGGCGCGTTCTGCGAGGTCGCGGGTTTGTTGCGAGGCCATCGCCCACCCGACGATGCGTCGGCTGCAGACATCCAGCACGGTGGCCAGGTACAGCCAGCCTTCGCGCGTCGGGACGTGGGTGATATCGCCGGCCCAGACGCGATCAGGGCTCATGAACGGCCAGGCCAAGCGGTTGGGCGCGGCTGGCACGCGCTGGTACGGGGCGCGCCGCGCGGTGCGGACCTGGCGATGGCATTCGGGCCCGCCAGCCTCATGCTGGTGGTGCTGCTGCCCGTGCAGCGCGGCCTGACGGGGAAGATCCGGCGGCTGGCCTCGGAGCGCGACGGCATCGAGGTGCAGTTGCACCGCGACCCGCTCACCGGGGCGCACAGCCGCCTGTTCGGCGAGCGCGTGCTGTGCGACGTGGTGGCGCGTGGCGGCACGGCCGGGCTGGTCATGCTCGACCTCGATCGCTTCAAGGCGATCAACGACACCCATGGCCATCCGGCCGGCGACGGCGTACTGCAGGCCGTGGCCGCGAGCTGCGAGCGCCTGCTGCGGGCCAGCGAGTGCATCGCGCGCTGGGGCGGCGAGGAGTTCCTGGTGATCGTGCCAGACGTCCATGCGGCGGCCCTGCCTGGCATCGCCGAGCGCCTGCGCGTGGCGATCGCGGCCGTGCCGGTGGCGCCGGTCGCGCAGGTGACGGCCTCGCTCGGCACGGCCGTGCTGCACCCCGCCGACACGCTCGACTCCGCGCTGCAGCGTGTCGATCAGGCGCTGTATCGCGCGAAGGAACTGGGCGGTGACCGCGTTTGCGCAAGTAATGTGAGCGAGGATGATCAGCTGCAGTCACTGGCTGCACGTGCGCGCGAAGGTTCACGGCTTCACATCGGTTCCCCCGGCGCTGCGTGACATGCATGGGAATGCCGGGGACTTCGATCCTGGCTCGATGTGGCAGCGTGCAGGCTTGAACGTGCTGCTTGCAGCCTTTGTCGCCGAACGGGTGGCCGACATCGGCAAGACCCCGGTTCGGCGGTTGGGGATCGCATGATTCTCCCAGTCCGGGTTTTCTCCCGCGTGTAGTATTTCCGGATTCTTTCCGCGGGCCGTTTGAACATGCTTCGATATTCCCTCGCGCTGGCGTTGGCGGTGGCGACCGCCTTGAGCGCCTGTGGCGGCGATCGCAAGGAGGCCGCCAATGTCGCCGGCGCGACCCCTGATGCCGCTGTCGCGGGCACGGATACCGCGGCTCCGGTCGGCGCCGCGGATGTGGTCGCGGAGCCCGCGGCCGTCCCCGTCGCCCTTCCCGAATGGTTCCCCAAGGACGTCTACCTGCCCGCGGACCATACGGTTGTCGAGGTCAACGAAGAGGATGGCGCGCACGCGGTCGAACTGCGGGCCCGCGGCGAGGTGTTGAACCTTGCGGGGCAGGCACAGGCCGCGATGCTGGCCGCAGCTTGGACCGAGAACCACTATTCGCCGGTCGACACGCGCGGCGGCGCGAGCATGTACTACCGCAAGGGCGACCGCAGCGCGACCCTGGCAATGGCCTGGGCCGGCAACGGCCAGATCCGGCTGCTGTACAACTTCGCCACCGTGCAGGCTAAGGAGGATGGTGGGAATTAAGCAACCTTGATTCCCCCGTCCCCTTTTTTGACGCCCTTTCTAGACGCGCGACGTCATTTGCGCACGTCCAGCAATTCCACCTCGAACACCAGTGAAGCGCCCGGCGGGATGACGTCGCCCGCACCGTCGCGGCCATAGCCGAGCGCGGCGGGGATGTGGAGCTCGCGCTTGCCGCCCACCCGCATGCCGGCAACGCCTTCGTCCCAGCCGCGGATGACCCGGCCCGCGCCCAGCATGAACACGAACGGCTGGCCGCGGTCGCGGGAGCTGTCGAATTTCTGGCCACGCTTGTCGGCCGCGTTCTGGTCGTAGAGCCAACCCGTGTAGTGCACGCTGACTTCGTCGCCGGCCATGGCGACAGCGCCCTGTCCCGTCGCCACGTCGATGCGCTGCAGTTCGGCGACAGCGCCACCGGTGTATGGCGGCGGCTGGCTGCAGGCGGTGAGCAGCAGGACGGACAGCGTTGCGGTCAGGCGAAGTGCGCGAAAGGCCATAGTCGATGGTGCAGTGGGCGGGGGGGACAGCATACGTTGCAGCACAACAGGGGCGATCAGGAAATCGAACACCGGCTGGTGGTTCCCGCTGCTAGAGTGCGGCCAATCCCATCTCCCCATCCAGGCCCAAGCGCCGGTGACCACGCAGCTGAAGGGAAGCGCGAAACGGATTCCGGCCGGCGTGTGGGCGCTTGGCTTCGTCAGTCTGCTCATGGATGTCTCCTCGGAGATGATCCACAGCCTGCTGCCGCTTTTCATGGTCGGCGTGCTCGGGGCCAGCGCGCTGGCGGTCGGGATCATCGAGGGCATCGCCGAATCCACCGCGTTGATTGTGAAGGTTTTCTCCGGCGCGCTCAGCGACTATCTGGGCAAGCGCAAAGGGCTCGCCATCGCCGGCTATGCCCTGGGCGCGGTGAGCAAGCCGTTGTTCGCGATCGCGCCGAATATCTCCACGGTGTTGTGCGCGCGCTTCATCGATCGCATCGGCAAGGGCGTGCGCGGCGCGCCGCGCGATGCGCTGGTGGCGGACATCGCCCCGCCGGAAGTGCGCGGAGCGGCGTTCGGGCTGCGGCAGTCGCTGGATACCGTGGGTGCCTTTGTCGGCCCGCTTCTGGCGGTCGGACTGATGCTGCTGTGGGCCAATGACTTCCGGCGGGTGTTCTGGGTCGCGATGATTCCTGGGTTGCTGGCGGTGGCGTTGCTGGTGTTCGGAGTGCGCGAGCCGCCGCATCACGAGAGTCGGAAGCGGGTCAATCCGATCCAGAAGGAAAATTTGAGGCGGCTCGGTACGGCGTACTGGTGGGTGGTCGCGGTTGGCGCGGTGTTCACGCTCGCCCGCTTCAGTGAGGCCTTTCTGGTGCTGCGCGCCCAGCAGGGTGGGATCCCGGTGGCGCTGGTGCCCCTGGTGATGGTGGTCATGAACCTGGTCTACGCGGGTTCGGCTTATCCGTTCGGGCAGCTCTCGGACCGGGTGAGCCACAAGCGCCTGCTGGCGTGGGGCCTGGTGGTGCTGATCGCTGCGGATCTGGTGCTTGCATTGGGGAACCACTGGTCGACGGTGCTGGCCGGGGTGGCGCTGTGGGGCGTGCACATGGGGATGACGCAGGGACTGCTTGCCACGATGGTCGCCGACACGGCGCAGCCGGAGCTTCGCGGGACCGCGTTCGGCTTCTTCAATCTGGTCAGCGGCGTGGCGATGCTGGTGGCCAGCGTGGTGGCCGGGTTGCTGTGGGATCGCCTCGGTGCGTCCTACACCTTCCATGCAGGTGCTGCCTTCGCGCTGCTTGCACTGGCCGGGTTGGTGGGAACTGCGAAACGACTGAATCGTCCCTGACGCCAATTCCGCCGTCTTCACCATGTGCCAACGTTCTCCGGTGTCAGCTTCACGCGGGGCAGGAAGCCGGCAGGAGCGCCGCGCTGTCGTTGTTCCACCATCAACCAAAGGAGATTGGAGATGTCTCTGACCAAACGACACCTGGCGAATGCGCGTCTGCTCGGCGTGGCTCTCGCCGCCGCCGTGGGCCTTTCCGCTTGTGCCACGTACGATGACGACTTCGCGCGGGTCAACTCGCGTCTGGACCAGCTCGACACGCAGGTGCAGAGCGCGGCCCAGAGCGCCGAATCGGCCAACCAGGGCGCGCAGCAGGCCAACCGGCGCCTTGATTCGCTGGAGGGCCGCGTCCAGCAGCTTGAAACGGCGCCGCGCCGCACGCCGCGCGGTTGATCGCGCTTGCAGCATTCGCGCCGCACGGTGCGAACCGGAACCCGGTGGTCATTGACGACCACCGGGCTTCGGTTGTCATCCGGTCTATCGAGGTACAGTCCCATTCGTACTCGCACACATTCCGCGATCCGGGCGTTGCCCGCTGCATTCGCATTGGCCTTCGCCGTCACGAGTGCCGGCGTGGCCCACGCCGCCGAGCGTACCGCTGCGTCGCCGGTTGCCGCCGTGGACCTGCTTCCGCCGGACCAGAAGGTCTCCGACACGGTGATCGAGCTTGCGGGCTGGGTGGTCGCGTCCAGGGACAGTCATGGCTATCCGTTCGCGATCATCGACAAGGACGCGGCGCAGGTGCTGGTCTTTGCTGGCGACGGCCGCGCGCGTGGCGCGGCGCCTGGCCTGTTCGGATCGGCGGTCGGTGACCATTCGGCCCCCGGCGTTGCCGGTCTTGCGCTGCGCGAGATCCCGGGCCGCGACCGCACCACGCCTGCCGGTCGCTTCATCGGCGGCTTCGGCCCATCCATCGACGCGGGTCGGGTGCTGTGGGTGGACTACGATTCCGCGGTCTCCCTGCACCCCACCGCGACCGGAGTTCCGGCGGAGCGCCGCGCCGAACGCCTGGCATCGCCTACGCCGGACGACAACCGCGTCACCCACGGTTGCATCAACGTTTCCCCCGAGTTTTACGAGCAGGTCATCCGAACGACCTTCGAGCGGGGAGGGGTGTTCTACATCCTGCCGGACAAGGCGTCGATCGCGGAGACGTTCCCGGAGTTCGCGCAAGGTCGCGGCCAAACGGGGTCAGGTTCACGGACCCCGTAACATGGGTGCCTACGGCGACCGTTTCCCGGATCGCAGGGTTTGAGGCGCGCGTGGGCAAGAATGTCTCCAGCCGCTTCTTGCTGGGTTGGTCGGGAATTGGTGCGCGACGCCCGGCATCCATTACGTAAGCAGGATTGGCTATCCGTTGACGATGAAGCCGTGGAAAGAGCCGGAGCGAGATGCTGTCTACATTCTTGATGAAATAACGCAGCTGGATGACGCGGCCGAAGAGGATCTAGCCTCCTTTGGTGAAGAGGGGAGGCGAGGTCAGGAGACAGCAGCAGCAAACTGACTGTACAGGTCGCCGGGCAACTCTTGCGTGAGTCTCCATGTGATAGCCATCGGCCTCTCACCTTCGTGGTTTACATAGCTAGCCGGACCAAGCAACCAAAAGGCGCGGTCGTCAGTCGTTAACCGCGCGAAAGGCAAGATCGTGCTGCCAGTTCTAACGTGGTCTTGGTAGCGACGGCCGGTAGGGCTATCCGCACGAGTGGTGGACTGACTTTCCCAGTGCAGCAAGTCCCGGGTGATCGCGTAATCGCGATATCGGGTTGTGGGCGAGAAGTGGCCGCTGGTCTTGTCCAGAGTGAACGCTAGCAAGTCGACCTGCTCGCTTTCGATCCAGCGAGAACCCTCGCGCCATTCCGGGGTTTTTAGCGATAGGGTGTCAGCAAAGGCCGCCAGGATCTCGCGGCGTGTGTAGCGGGCATGGACGTACAGCGGAACGTCGGGGTGCGTGGGCAAAGGAATGGACACATGGCTGATCCTTTCGGCCAGCACGTCCATCAGCTCGCCGAGTTCGGCCAGCACCTGCGGGTGGGCCCATATCAGAGCCGCGGCGTCTTGCAGCGTTTCCGGGGGAGTAGAAACACCCTCCAGCATCACGGTGGCGAGCATATGGAACAGCCGCCGGTCGCGTAGTGACATGGTGCTAGGGTCGAAGGCGGTCGGGCTGGCTGCCAACTGTCGATAGCGCTGGATCCGTTCTGGGTCGTCCATATGAATCAGCCGCCCTAGAGCCCGACGCAACGTCCGTTCTTCCGGGCCCGCGCGGAAAGTCATTAGGCCAGCGGCGTCCCGCAGGTCAGACCAGCTGTGGTTGCCGCTGTAGATGTCTTCCGCGGCCAAGCCCGAGGCATCGAGGAACGCTTTGAGCGTGATCTTCTCGTCTCCGTCTGCTACCCGCATCAGTTCCGTCCGTCGTTGCGGCAGTCGATAGGGCAGGCTGCTGCGGATGTTCGCAAGTACCTGATCCCGCGCGACGGAATCCAGCTGCATATGGCAGCCGCTGGGCAGGAACGGGAAGCCGGCCTCGATCTGTTCAATCACATCCTTGCGGCCACCGCGCAGCAGCGCTGAGAAACGGCGGTGGAACTGGTATTCCTTGCGATGCTGACCGACGAAGTCGAGCACAGTGCACATTGTCTTGCCGGGCTCGCGGCGGAGGCCACGCCCAAGCTGCTGCAGGAAAAGGGTCGCGCTGTCGGTGGGTCGGAGCAGGAGCAAAGTATCGACTGACGGGATGTCGACTCCTTCATTGAACAGGTCGACCGAGAAGAGCACGCGCAGTTTGCCGTCGCGAAGGTCGCCCAACGCCTGCCGACGCTCGTGGTCTGGAGTTTCACCCCAAACGGCGCGTGCAGGCAGCCCTAAGGCGGAAAAGTGCCTGGCCATGAAGCGAGCGTGGTCGACGGAAACACAAAACCCCAGCCCACGCATCGATGCGGGGTCCGGCACGGTCTCGGTAACAGCCTTGAAAATTTTGCGCGCCAGTGCGTCATCGGCGGTCAGAACGCTGCCCAGCTCCCCGAGGTCATAGCCCCGCCCGCGTATCCAGCGGACATTGCTGTAGTCGACCCCGTCGCTGATGCCGTAATACGAGAACGGGCTCAACCGCTGCTGGTCAATGGCGTCCCAGAGCCGCAGTTCGGCTGCAATGCGGTCGTCGAACCAGTGCAAGATCGGCTGACTGTCGCCGCGTTCCGGGGTGGCTGTGAGTCCCAGCAGTTCTACGGGCTGCAAATGTGCCAGCAGTGTTTCGTAGGTCTTTGCGGCGGCGTGGTGGAACTCGTCAATAATCACGACATCGAAATGATCGGCGGCAAGATTCGCCAGTCCTGCCGCGCTCAGACTTTGGATGGAAGCGAAAACATGGTCGAAGTGGATGGGGCGGTCACCCCCCACCCATCGTTCGCCAAAGGCGGCGTCGCGCAACGCATGCCGGAACGTCGCCAGACTCTGGTCCAGGATTTCCTGACGATGCGCCACGAGCAGTAGCCGCGATCGTGGCAGGCGCAGGCGCAATCGTTGGTAGTCCAGCGCCGCCATAACGGTCTTGCCGGTTCCGGTGGCCGAGACCAACAGGTTCCGGTGATGCCCCTGCAGGCGTGACAGCTCAATCTGCTCAAGTAGGCGCGATTGGAACGGCTCCGGACGAATTTCGACCGGGCTTAGCCAAACCACCGGTCCTGAGGAGCCCGTTTTCGTGCGTTCCTTGAATTCCTCGGTATCGAAGGGGCGAAATTCCTCGCTGTTCCAGTAACTCTCGAACACCGCGGAGAATTTGTCGATGACATCCGGATTGCGGGCGCCTGAGACGCGAACATTCCATTCCAGCCCGGTGACTTGCGCCGAATGGGTGAGATTGGAGGAGCCGATGAATGCAGTGGAGTATCCGGAGAGGCGGTGAAATAGCCACGCCTTAGCGTGCAACCGCGTACTGGACGTATCGTAGGAGACTCGAATCTGCGCCCCGGCCGCCTGCATGGCGACCAGCGCCGCCAGTTCCGTCGAGTTGGTGTAGGTGGTGGTGAGGACGCGCAACGGCCGGTCACGTTCGCAATGGCGGCGCATGCTTGCTAGCAGCGGTCGGACACCGGTTTGGCGAATGAAGGCCATCAACACGTCTATGCGATCCGCGGAGGGCAGTTCGGAGGCCAATTGAAAACCGATGCGCGGCTCGCCTGGCGCGTTCGTCAGCAGGGTGGTATCCAGCAGCGGGGTCGCCGGCAGAGCGATGATCTCGGGCTGGCCATCCGGCTGAAGGCGTGACACAGCTCGTAAAACGTCGCCTGCCGGGGACAGGAGATCGTCGGCGTCAACCGCTCGAGAGCTTTCCTTCAGCAACTCCATGACTTGTTGGGCCAAAGCCAGCCCGGCTTTCGCGCGGGTGTTCTGGTCCATGCCGGCAATGGCGCGGCGTACCAGTTGCCCCAAATGCAGTGCGATCCGGTCTGCGGCCTCATCCTTATCCAGCTCGGAGCGCTGAGCGACGTCACGTGCGTCAAGGCCACCCAGCTGGTGATCCAATCCGGCGGTGACCAATTGTTCGTATAAACCTGGGAGGAGCTCTGCCATTGCCCCAGGCTAGCACTGTGTTTCCGGCACTGGGACTGCTAACGCAATCGCTCTCCGGTACGCACATCCCGCTACCGCACTAGGCGCCGTCCCTGCGCCCTGTACCGTGGATCACCGCGGCGCCATCGGCAACACCGCGTTGATGCGGGTGGCGGCAATGGCGGCGTGGCCCACGGCCACGGCGATCTGGTTCAGGCCGCTGACCACGTCGCCGATGGCATACAGGCCGGGCTGCGCGGTCATCTGGTGGGGGTCGACGATGATTTCGCCTTCGTCGGACAGGGTGGCGCCTGCTGCAGCGGCGAGCTGTGCGGCGGTCCGTCCGCCCAGGAAGGGGTAGAGCGCATCGAACGCGACGCGGGTGCCGTCAGCGGAGGTTGAATGGCAACGCCGTCCGTCGAACTCCAGCGCCACGCCCGGCGCAAGCACGCGGACGCCCGCAGCAACCGCGCGACGCATGTCCTCGCCGCCGTCGGCGGCGTCGCTGGGCAACAGGTAGACGCGGTCGCTGTAAGCGCGCAGGAATAGGCCGTGTGCGCCGATGTCGCGCGCCGGACCATATACGCCGATGCAGCTGTCGCGCGCCTCGAAGGCGTCGCAGACCGCGCACAGGCGGATGGCGCCGCAGGCGATTGCATCACCCACCCACGGCGCGCCGGGCAGCTTGTCTACGATGCCGGTGGCCAGGATGACGCAGCGTGCCCGCCATCGCCGCCTGCCGCTCGACAATACGAACATCCCGTCGGGGGCGGCCGTTGCCTCGATGCCTTCCACCTCCGCGGCCACGAACCTGGCCCCGCAGCCCAGCGCCTGTTCGCGCATGCGCCGCAGCAGGTCGGGGCCGGGCACGCCGCTGGGGAACCCCGGGCAGTTGTTGCTCTGGGGAATCCATTTGGCGCGGCTGTTACCGGCATCGATCACCAGGCAATCGCGCAGGAACCGGCACAGGTAGGTGGCGGCGGTCAGCCCGGCTGGCCCGGCGCCGACCACGGCCACCTCGCAGGTATCGGCCGCGTGGGTGTTCGGCATCGCTATTTGCTGCCTTGTGCGAGTGGTTCAGGATTCAGCGCAGGCTGACGTCCGCCACCTTGTCCTGCGCGTCCCGCTTCGGGTCGATGCCCAGCAGCATCTTCACGCTGGCCAGCAGGTTGTTCTCGTTCGACCAGATCTCCGCCTGCTCCGGATCGAAGCGCAGCAGCACCAGCTTCGGGTCGTCCTTGCCTTCGAACCACGCGGCGATGAACGGGTTCCACAGGCGATCGATCACCGCACGGTCATGGGAAATGCTGAGCGCGCCCTGCACGCTGGCGAACAGATCGTGGCCCTTGGACGAAAACGCGGCAATGGCGCGCCGGTTCTGCGAGAGGTGGTCGACGACGACATTCGGCTTGCCGATGAAGAACCAGATCGGGCCGCCTTCATCGCCCTCGATCATCGCGGTGAGCGGGCGCGAATGCCCGTCTTCGATGCCGTCCACGCCCACCATCACGGTGCGGTCGGACTTCAGCGCCTTCCAGAATTTCTGTTCCAGTTCGCGATCCTTGCTGGCGGCCACGGCTTTCGTCCTGAAGTGGTATCGGAACCGGTGTTGTAGCGCAGGCGGGTGAAGCTGATGTGCAAGGCCAAACGGGCACCCGCAATAGACGAAAGAATGCGTCTGATGGAAACGCAATGGCGCTGCGGCTGGGGCAGCGCGAAATTCTCCCATCTGCTTTTTGATCTGCGCCTCTTACCACTCCGCCAGCCAGAGCCGCAGGCGCAACCCGTACTCGCTTGTCCAACCACTGGTGGCCAGCCGCATGCGACCGTCGGAGACGATTGCGATGGTCGGGGTGACGCTTGCGCCCAGCATCTGGCTGATTTCCCCGGCAGGGTCGTTGACCACCGGGAAGGTCAGCCCGTGCTTGCGCATGTAGGCGCGCACCTGCGCGTCGTTGCCGGATTGCATGGCCACCGATACCACCCGCTGGCCGCTGCGATGCAGCCGCTCGATGGCTGGCGAGGTATGCCGGCAGTACCCGCACCATTCCGCCCACACGTAGAGTACGGTCGGCTGGCGTTGCGCCTGGAAGTCCACCGGCTCCCCCTGCATGGTGGCCAGCTGTGCCACCGCCACTGCGCGCGCATCCGGAGCGCGATACCAGTCCAGCGCGGCGATCAGTGCCAGCAGCATGAGCAGATTGAGGGCGAGGCGGCGCAGGCGCGCGGGCCAGCGGGCTTCGGAGCGGGGCAGGGAGTCCATGTGCCGCCAGTATCGGCGATCGCTGCCCCGCACGCCGCCAGGCTGCCGGCAGGCAAAGTGGAATCAGGCGCCCCATGCATGAAGCGGTCCCTGCGTCTCCACGCGGTTGCAGCAGGCGAGCGGCTCTATGGTGAAACCGTGCGCGGTGTCCACGGGTCCGGCTTCGCACCCATGCGGAGGATGTGTTTGCGGAACACCAGCACGCTGTCGACCAGCGCGTCGGTGCGCACGAATGCGATGGGGAGCCCCGGTTCGGCGTCATGGACGGTGGCCGCCTGGAAGCCGCGGGCCTGCAGCTGCGCCGCGACCCGGCGCGCGGTGGCATCCGGGTCGTCGACCACGAACCCCAGCGCCGCGCCGTGCGGGCCCAGCACGGCGGACATGCGCGGGTCTGGCTGGTTGATGATGGTGCCGCTGGCGAAGATGGTGCGCTGCACGTTGGGGGAGTCGACACGGAAACGCGGCCGCTGACCGAGCGACTGCATCACTTCTTCCATCGCCACCAGCGCGTTGGCGGAGCTGGCACTGAACACGTGGTAGTCGCGATCGGGGAACGGCAGCGGGTTGCGGTCATGCGCCAGCGCGAACGTCCACATGCCAAGCAGCAGGGTTCCCAGCGGGAACAGGATGGCAAGCCATAGCGGTATTTGGACGCTGCGGCGCTTGTGCTGGGTATCGGCCATGTTGGTCTCCGTGAAAGGCAGGACAGGGCCGATGTGGACCCTGGACTATCCGGTTCACGCCATCGCCGGCGGAATCCGGCCAACACGGAAAAATGCGGCAATTCCCGCCGCGGCTGCCTCGTCGGCCTAGGGGCCAGCCAGGGCGATGCGGTCGCGCCCGGCGTGCTTGGCTTCGTACAGCGCAGCGTCGGCGCGGCACAGCAGGGCTTCCACCGGCTCGCTCCCGCGATGCGCGGCGACGCCCGCGGAGAACGTGACCGGTCCGACTGCGCGCAGCCTGTCACGCGCGGTTGCCTGCAATCGGGACAACACCTGCTGTGCCTGCGCCGGAGAAGCGCCCGGCAGCACCAGCAGGAACTCCTCCCCGCCCCAGCGGCCCAGCACGTCGCCCTCGCGCAGCGAATGCCGGGCCAGATCGGCAAACCCCACCAGCACGGCATCGCCGGCGGCATGGCCCAGTGTGTCGTTGATGCGCTTGAAGTGGTCCAGGTCAAGCATCGCGATGGTGACCGGCAGCAGGCCCCGGCGCGCGTGGCTGACATTGGTGGCCAGCGTTTCCAGCATGGCGCGGCGGTTCGGCAGTTGCGTGAGTTCGTCGCTGACCGCCATGCGCTCGACTGCCGCCAGCGCGTCGGCCAGCTGCGCGCGCTGGTCGCGCAGCTTCTTGCGCAGGGCTGAAAGGCGCGCGGTCACCAGGGCGAAGGCGGGCAGCACCACCGCGATCATCGACAGGTTGTACAGGTCGACCTGCAGCGGGGGCGGCGGCTGCACCGGGTCGAGCCATGCCGGCAGCCAGTGCCGGATGCCCACCGCGGTGGCCAGGCACAGCACGGTGAACAGGGTCAGCCAGCCGATCTGGCGGAAGCGCAGCGCGTATGCGGCGAAGACGAAAACCACCATCAGCGGGAACAGGGCGGCGGTGCGCATCGGCCCGCAGATCACATAGCCCCAGTTCACTGCGATCACGCCCATCGACAGCTGCCAGACAGTCAGCGCGGGATCGGTGAACCGCTCGCTCCAGCCGCTGCGGATCGCGGCGTAGCCCAGCAGCAGTACCGTCCCTACGAAGCAGCTCCATCCAAGCAGGGCCGGGTAGCGCATCCAGCCCTGGTCCATCCCCACCACCAGCAGAACGGCGATGCCGACATACACGAGGCAGGCGATCAGCCAGTGGAGCAGGCGCAGTCGCCGCCGCGGAGAAGGACTGGCCAGCAGGTCAAGCCAGCGGTGGCGCGAAGCAGCCTGCGGCTGCCCGGCGGGATGAGGTGGTGCCATGTGTCCAGTATCCCCGATGCCCTTTGGAAAAGGGGTCAAGAAGACGGGCAGGAGAACCGCCGCAGCGCGCTGTGCCCGCCTTTGCGAGGAGCCCGCGCGGCCGTCTTCACGTGAAGGCGCCGGCGGCGGTTTTGAAACCTGACGCTGATCGCGCTTTTGCGCTGGACTGCGCGTTCGGGTTTCTGTGACCATGACCGCGTATGCCCGCCCATGCCACGCCGACTGGCCACCTGCTGCAGCTGCTGCCCGAGGCCGTGGTGCAGACGGATGCGCTGTGGGAAATCACCTATCTGAATCCCGCCTGGCACCGGCTCACCGGCCATCCGGTAGAGGCAGCGCTAGGCAGCTCCCTGCTGGACTTCGTGCATCCCGATGACGTGGGCACGTTCCGCGCGGGCATGCCCGTCTTCCGCCTGCGCTTCGCAGATGCGGACTATCGCTGGGCGCGCCTGCAGATGCACCCGGAGACGGATGCGGCAGGCCGGGTGCTCAGCCGCCAGGGCGTGCTGATCGAGGTCACCGAGGTGACCGAGCAGATTCTGGTGGAGGTGCGGCAGCGTTTCCTGCGCCTGCTGGAAACTATCGACGGCGTGGTCTGGGAAGCCGAGCGCGGCATCGGCAACACCTTCCTGAGCCCGCAGGTGGAGCGGCTGTTCGGCTACAGCGTGGAGGAGTGGCGCGCCGATCCTGGCTTCTGGCGCGCCCACGTGCACCCCGACGACCTGCCGGAGGCACTGGCCATCGACGATGCCGCGTACAACGCGACCCACAGCTATGCCTACGAGATGAACTACCGGCTGATCGCCAAGTCCGGGAAGGTGGTGTGGGTGCGCGATCTGTGCCGGGCGGTGGTCGAACCGGGGCGGCCGAACCGCATGATCGGCCTGATGATCGACGTGACCAGGCAGAAGAACACGGAGCTGGAGTTGCTGCGGTCCGACACCCGCTATGCGCTGGCTACCCGCGGTTCCAACGACGGGATCTGGGACTGGGACCTGCGCACGGATGTGCTGCACGTGTCCGAGCGCTTCCACGAAATCCTCGGGCTGGAGGACACGCCGCCTGTGCATGACGGTGGCTGGCGCTTCCTGCAGCAGCGCATCGATCCCGATGACCGCGGGCGCGTGCAGTCGGCCTATTGCCGGCACCTGGCGGGGGAGAGCCCCAACTTTTCGGTGGATTTTCGCGCCTTCCACGGCTCGGGCCGGCTGGTGTGGGTCAACTGGCGCGGCGTCGCGCAGTTCGAGGACGGCGTTGCCGTGCGCATGGCCGGCTCGTTGAGCGACCTGGCGGAACGCGGCAGTTCCTATGACGGTCTGACCAACCTGCCCGGGCGGCCGTTGTTCCGCGAGCGTCTGGCGCATGCCATCGCGGCCCATCGGGACGAGGCCGCAAGGACGGATGCGCCGCGGGCGCCGGTGGGCACCATGATGTTCGCCGTGCTGCTGCTGGACCTCAACCGGTTCAAGGTGGTCAACGACACGCTTGGGCACCACGCCGGCGACCAGCTGTTGCAGCAGGTCGCGCGCCGGCTCGAAGCCTGCGTGCGCACCGGTGACCTGGTGGCGCGCATGAGTGGCGACGAATTCAACGTGCTGCTCGAAGCCATCGAGCCTGCCGAAGCGCTTGAGCGCGCCCGCGAGATTGCAGCCGCGCTTGGTGTGCCCTACGAAATCGGCGGACACACCGTGACCAGCGGCGCAAGCATCGGGCTGGTGACAAGCGTGCCCGGCCTCGCCACCGTCGACGACTACCTGCGCGCCGCGGACGCCGCCATGTATGCGGCCAAGAGCCGGTCATCGGGCGTGTGCGTTTTTCCGGCGGACGGAAGCGCGGAGACGCCGCCGGGCTGAAGCAGCCCCGCCGGCCGGATGTGCGGGGGCAGGCCGATCCGGCGGACCGTGATGCTCAACCTGGCCACCCTGACATGGGTGCGGTTTGCGGTCTGGCTGATGCTGGGCGTGATTGTGTACTTCGCCTATGGGCGCCGGCATGCGCGGGTGGCCATGCGCAGCACAAGCGGCTGGAAAAGCCGATTTCCCGCTGATTGATGCTGATCCAGCAGGCCGCGCCTGAAGGTGCCATGCTGCGCCTGTCCAAAGGGAGGGGTTGCCATGAAGACCAACGTCGGTGGTGTCGACAAGTGGCTGCGCATCGCAGTGGGGTTGTTGCTGATCGTATGGGCGGCCACGGGAGGCCCGGTATGGGCGTGGATCGGCGTGGTGCCACTGGCAACCGGCCTGTTCAACTTCTGCCCGCTGTACGCCTTGCTCGGCTTCAACACCTGCAAGCGCTGAGTTCTTCAGGATTTCGACGGCGGTCGGGCGACGGCCGGGCGGCCGGTATGGCAGTGCTGGATGCCGCTCGCGCCGTTTGTCCACGATGCCCGTTGGAAAGGCGGTACACCGTGCCCGGCGGTGCGACGCGATTGCGCCTGACCGGCTGAGCGTCCGAGGTCGGGGGCGCAAATCGATCCCGGGGCGAGGTGCACGGCAGCGGCGACGCGATGGCCATGACGGGGTCCATCGCGTCGCGGTGTCCGCCGGAGAGGGACAAACGCGCTCTATCGCACTGCCGCGGCATTCTTTGCGATGGTCCTGTCCGCGATTTCGGTGATCTGCTTCTGCGCTGCGGAATCCTGAATCCCCTGCGCCAGCTCTCTTACTGCCAGTGCGATCAGCACCTGGTTCGAGGGGCGGCGGCCCCACTCCGGGTCTTCCCAGTGCCCCTTGAAGTAGTCGGTGATCTGCAGGATGAATTCCAGACGTGATTTGACGCGCTTGACGGCCATTGCAATCTCCTTGAGCAGCGAAATGGGCTGCATCTTTGGCAACGCTGGCTGCCCGGGGAACAGGACATGCGCCTGGTGCGCGGCCGGGCTTGTACTTGCTGGTCGCCGCGCCTATGGAAGAGAGAGCCGGCACCCCAGGCCTGTCGTTTGATCCGGCGTCGATGCCGCACGCATGGCTGCGTCCTGCCCACGGTATGCCGCAGTCCGGAGAGGCGGGCAGGGGCGCATCCGGGATGGGGGTGAATCCTGCACCGCTCGCCACCTACACTTCGCGTTCCGCCCCGTTTCCGATGGCCGTCATGCCGCAGTTCGCCCGCCTCCTGCCCATCCTGCTGCTGGTGCCCGTGCTGGGCGGCTGCGTGCGCGAGGCGGATACCCCGCCGCCTGCCGGGTTTCCCGGACTGGATGCGGCGCGCATGGCGGGGCGGCCGGACTGTCCCGCGCTTGCCGGCAGGTATTCCGGCGTGGCGGATGCGGGCAGCGATCCGGCGCTTGCGCAGGCGCTGCTTGCCGAGCCGGGCGCCGATGCGCTGCAGGTCGTGCACGCGGGGACGTCATTGCAGTTCGCGTCGTGGTGGCCACCCGCCGCGGTGGCGTCGGCGGCGAGGGACCTTGCCGGCAGCGACCGCGATGCGTATGCGCGCTGGTGGACGGCCGCGCGCGAAGTGCTGTCGCGCCCGCTGCAGCCGCGGGCAAGCACCGCCGCGTCGGATCTGCCCGGGCCCACGCCAGTACGCATCGGCACGGTGACGCCGACCTGCACGGATGGCTGGATGGACTACGGCACGCTGGTGGACATGGGGCCACCCGAAGGGCCGCGCCGCGCGTCCAGGCTGCGATTGGCGCGCGACACCGGCGGTGGGTTGGTATTGCGCAACGACATCGAGGTCGACCGCATCGAGATCCCGCTGTGGTGCGGCGACGGCTGCCGGGGACCAACCCTGTACGCGAAACGCGAAACCCGTTGGGCGCGCTTTCCGCCCACGCCGGAGACGGACGCGTGGATACTGGACTTCGCGGCGTTGCCCACGCCGGTCAAGGTGGCAGCCAGCGGCAGTCCGCGATAACGGCGCGGACGTGCGGCACACGCCCACTGAGCGGGCTCAGGCGCCGGCAGGGGACTCCGGTCGGCCTTTCGTCCTCCGTAGCCGGCGCAGCAGGTCCAGCGCGATGATCGCGAGCAGCGGCAGCGCCACCGCGACCGCCAGCAGCGGTGCCGGTGGCCGCACGAAGTCGAACAGGCCGGCCACCGCCGGATGCAGGATCGCCAGCGCCAGCACCCCGCTGGCGGCAACCGCCACGATCCAGAACGCGGCGTTGGGCGTGCGCAGTGCCCGCCAGATCGAGCCGCCCGAGCGGTGCAGCAGGATCAGGAACAGGTTGCCGGTCACTATCGCGGTGAACGACAGCGCCGCCAGCTGCGCATCCGCCAATCCCGCGCGGACGCCCAACAGGTAGGTCAGGGCGACCGCCAGGAACATCACCAGCCCCTGCCCGAGCGAGGCGAACAGGGTGGCCCGGTCCAGCAGCGGGTGGTCGGCGGGGCGCGGCGGACGCTGCATGATGTCGTCGGGCGGCGGCTCGCGCTCCAGCACGACCGAGCACGCCGGATCGATGATCAGTTCCAGCATCACCACGTGCAGGGGCATCAGCATCGGCGCGGAGCCGGTGAGCAGCGGCAACAGCGCCATGCCGGTGATCGGCACGTGCACCGCCAGGATGTAGCGCGCGGCCCGGGCGATGTTTTCGTAGATGGTGCGGCCCATCCGGATGGCGCGGACCACGCTGACGAAGTTGTCGTCCAGCAGCACGATGGACGCGGCCTCGCGGGCCACATCGGTACCGCGGCCGCCCATCGCGATGCCGACGTGCGCGGCCATCAGCGCGGGCGCGTCGTTGACGCCGTCGCCGGTCATCGCCACCACGCCGCCGCGCGCCTTCAGCGCTTCCACCAGCCGCAGCTTGTGTTCCGGCCGCACCCGCGCGAACACGCTGGAGGAGGCGAGGCGGTCGGCCAGGGTGGCGTCGTCGCAGCCGTCCAGCGCGTCGCCGCGGACCACGCCCGCGTCGGTGTCGATGCCCGCCTGCTGCGCGATCGCGCGGGCGGTGCCGGCATGGTCGCCGGTCATCATGATCACGCGCACGCCGGCCGCGCGCGCCTCGGCCACGGCGTCGGGCACGGCGGCGCGCAGCGGGTCGGCGAAACCGACCAGGCCCAGCCAATCCAGCGCGAACGTCGTCGGGTCCTCCGGCAACGGCGTGTTGGCCGCATCGGGCACGCGCCCGGCGGCGACCGCGAGCACGCGCAGGCCGCGCTGCGTCATCGCGGTCAGGCGCTGTTCCAGTTCCGCCTGCGTCGGCGCCGAGCCCGTGCACATCGCCGCGATGGTTTCCGGCGCGCCCTTGCCGGCGATGAAGAGTTCACCCGCGTCCGTGCGCCAGGTCTGGATGAAGGCCGGGCGCTGGCTGCTCAGCGGATAGTCGCGCAGCCGCTGCCAGCCCGAGGGGTCCGCTGGCATCTGCTGCTGCGCCGCCGCGTCCACCAGCGCACGGTCCATCGGGTCATGCGACAGCGGCGGGCAGGCCAGGCGTCCCGTCTCCAGAGCTTGGGTGGCATCCGCCGCGTCCAGTTCGGCCACCGCCATCCGGTTTTCCGTGAGCGTGCCGGTCTTGTCGGTGCAGAGGATGCCGATCGCGCCCAGCGCCTCGATCGCCGGCGCGCGCCGGACCAGCGCGTTGTGCCGGGCCATCCGCCATCCGCCCAGCGCCAGGAACACGCTGAGCACCACCGGGAATTCCTCGGGGATGTTGGCCATCGCCAGCGTAATCCCGGCCAGCACGCCTTCCAGCCAATTGCCCCGGAGCAGGCCGTACAGGACCACCACCAGCCCGCAGGTGACCGCGCTGATGACGGCGAAGATCGCCACGATCCGCCGCATCTCGCGCTGCAGAGGGGAGCGTTCGGTGACGATCGACTGCAGCGAGCGACCGATGCGCCCGACCGCCGTCTCCACGCCCACCGCGACCACCTCGGCCGTGCCGCGTCCGCGCACCACCAGGGTGCTGGCGTGGACGATGCCGGCGTCGCCTTCGCCGCCGGCCTGCCGGGCTACAGCCACCGATTCGCCGGTGAGCAGGGATTCGTCGACATGCAGGTCGGCGGCCTCCAGCACGCGCGCGTCGGCGGCCACGCGGTCGCCTTCCTCCAGCAGCAGCACGTCGCCCACCACCAGCTCCTGCGAAGCCACCACCATGGCCGCGCCATCGCGCAGGACCCGCGCCCGCGGGCTGCCGAGGTCGCGCAGCGCCTGCAGCGCCCGCTCGGACTTGTATTCCTGGTACAGCGTCAGGCCGATGACCAGCCCCACCGACGCCACCAGCAGGGCGGCCTCCCCGGGATCGCCCAGCAGCATGTACACCAGCGATGCCGCCAGCAGCAGCAACAGCATGGGCTCGCGCAGCACCTGCCCGGCAAGCGCCAGGCCGCCCTTCCGGCCCGGCTCGGGCAACACGTTGGGGCCGTTGCGCGCCAGCCGCGCCGCGGCTTCGGCAGAGGTCAGTCCGGACATGGGTGCCGCCTTCATTCGATGGTCCGAGTATGCGGACAAAAGCGTGCCGGGAACATTTCGCAGGCGGGATGGATGAGTGCGCGTGTTTGATTCCGTGGCAGTGGATCGTCCGGCCCCGCCTGCGAGGAAGACCATCCAGCTGTCGCCCGTTGCTACCCTTGGCCCGACTTCCACGACGGATTCGAACATGGACAGAAGGCGATTCCTCGGCACCGCGGCGCTTGCGGGTGCGATGTTGCCGGTGCTGGGTATGCGCGGGGCGATGGCGACCACGCACGGGCAGCTGCTGGCCGCGGGGCTGCGCAAAGGCGATACGGTTGGGCTGGTGAGTCCGTCGTCGGCGGTCAACGAGCGGTTGGCACTGCAGCTGGCGCAGGAGGCGATGGAGGCGCTGGGCTTCCGGGTCCGGACCGGTGCCCATTACGGCGGGCGCTACGGCCATCTGGCGGGGACCGATGCCGAGCGTGCCGGCGACCTCAACGCGATGTTCGGCGACAAGGCGGTCAGGGCCATCGTCTGCGTGCGCGGCGGCTCCGGTGCGGCGCGGCTGCTGCCGCTGCTGGACTATGCACTGATCCGCCGCAACCCCAAGGTGCTGCTGGGCTATTCGGACATCACCGCGCTGCACTGCGCGATCCACGCAAAAACCGGGCTGGTCACCTTCCACGGCCCGGTGGGCACGGGCAGCTGGAACCGCTTCAACGTCGACCAGTTCGAGCGGATGTTCTTCCAGCGCGAGCTGATGCAGTACCAGAACAGCCGCGACGTCGGCGATGAACTGGTGCCGCGCCGCAACCGCACCCAGACCATGCGCGGCGGCAAGGCGCAAGGGGAACTGGTGGGCGGCAACCTGACCGTACTCACCGCGCTGGCGGGCACGCCGTACCTGCCGGATTTCAGCGGCAGGATCCTGTTTCTGGAGGATGTGGGCGAAGCGCCGTACCGCATCGACCGGATGTTCAGCACGCTGAAGCTGATGGGCGCACTGGACAGGATCGCGGGTTTCATTTTCGGCGACTGCAGCGACTGCAACCCGGGCGATGGCTATGGCTCACTGAGCCTGGACCAGATCTTCGACGACTACATCCTGCCGCTGAAGATCCCGGCCTACCGCGGTGCGATGATCGGCCACATCCGCGAGCAGTTCATCGTGCCGGTGGGCGGCAAGGTGGAGATGGATGCCGACGCGGGCACGTTCCGCCTGCTGGCACCGGTGCTGGCGGAGGCCTGAGCGGGCTGGCGGCTGCATGGCCGCTTGCCCCCACGGCTGTTACCCGGGCTGCGAAGGCCAGATGAACCGGCGATGTCCCGCGTCGCCGGCTGACCGGAGCGGTGGCCCGCCTGCGGTCCCTTTCACGCCGCCTTGGGTTATCTTCCCGCTCCCATGCTCCCCCGGGCCCAACGCATGAAAGCCACCGTCGTCGGTCTTGTCACCCCGCATGTCCTGCGCGTCCTGGATCTGGCCAAGATGGCCGAGACCGGCGTCAACGTGGACTGGCACGTCCGTGATGCCGTGACGCGGACGCTGGATGACCTGGGCCAGCAGTTCAATGCACGCGAGCTGCTGTCGGCTTATGTCGATGGACTGGAGACCATCGCCCGCGATACCGGCGCGCGCAAGCTCTACGCGGGCTTGCTGCAGAGTGCGGTGGCGATGGCCTCGCGGGAGCTGGAAAAGCTCGGCTGAGCGCGGGCAGGGTGCTTCCGGTCGCCGCGGCAGGAATCCGGCCGCGGCCGCTGCACCCTTCGTATCTGGCTGGAGCGGTGCCCGCCCGGGCCCGGCGCATCGAGCCGCACGGCAGGGGGCGGATGCCCCAGGCGCGACCTGCTGGCTCGTGTTGGCGTGGCATGCGGCATTTGCCCGATGCGGCCGCAACGTCCGCAACGCAGGCTGCCGTCACCCTGATGACGGAGACGGTGCCATGAATGCGGTCCGCGTGTACGACCTGCCTACGCGGGTGTTCCACTGGAGTTTCGCCGGCCTGTTCGTGGCCGCTTATGCCATCGCCAATCTGGTGGATGACGAGTCGGCCCGGTTCGCCTGGCACATGCTGGCCGGCCTGATGCTGGGCTTGGCGGTGCTGCTGCGACTGGTGTGGGGGGCGATCGGCACGAGCCATGCGCGCTGGGCCGACCTGCGCCTGGACCCACGCCAGCTGGCGGGCTACCTGAAGGGTGTGGTCGCTGGCGGCGGGCGCCGCTGGGCCGGCCATAACCCGGCCTCCAGCTGGGCGGCGCTGGCGATGCTGGCACTTGCACTGGGGCTGGGCGGCACCGGCCTGGCCATGGCCAGCGGGACGGGGCCCGAGTGGGTGGAAGAAGTGCATGAACTGGCCGCCAATGCCTTCCTGGTCGTGGCCCTGCTGCATGTGGCCGGCCTACTGGTGCACGTGTTGCGCCACCGTGACGGGTTGCCCCTGAGCATGCTGTCCGGCCGCAAGCGCGACCTGCCTGCGGATGAGGCCAGTGTTCCGGCGCGCCCCTTCGTTGCCTTGCTGCTGCTTGCCGTGCTGGTGGTTGCCGGTGGATCCTTGGCCAACGGTTACCAGCCGGCCACCGGCACGCTGGACCTGTTCGGCACCCGCCTGGTGCTGGGTGAAGCGGGCGATGCGGACGAGGCCCATGCCGGGCGTGGTGAAGCGGGTGAGCATGCCGAAGACGAAGCAGATGACGACTGACCTGGCCGGAAGTGGTGACACGCCCAGCCGGCCGCTGAGCCTGCAAGAACGTGGCGTGGTGGTCGGCACGTTGCTGCTGATCGCCACGCTGGTGGCGTTCGATGTCGGCACCGACCTGGTCCAGGGCGCTTCCGCCTGGCACGTGGCGCTGGAAATCGCTGCCGGCATCGCGGCGGTCGCCGGGGCCGCCTACCTGCTGCGCGACACTCTGCGCCTGCGGCGTCGTCTGGCGACGCAGGCCCGCGACCTGTCCGCCTACCGCCAGCAGGCTGCGGCGTGGCAGGCGCAGGCGCGCCTGCATGTGGAAGGGCTGGCGCGTTCCATCGACCGCCAGCTGGACCAGTGGCAGCTGTCGGTCGCCGAGAAGGAAGTCGCCTTCCTGCTGCTGAAGGGCCTCAGCCTGAAGGACATCGCCGCGCTGCGCGGCACCGCCGAGAAAACCGTGCGCGCGCAGTCCGCCGCGGTCTATGCCAAGTCGGGTCTGGCCGGGCGTACGGAGCTGTCGGCGTTCTTCCTCGAGGACCTTCTGCTGCCGCCGGCCGACACCCTGGCCGACGCTGGCATTGCCAGCTGAACGCGCCTTGCGGGTCTTCGCGGGTGCTTCCGGGCCCCCGTTGGTTGCAAGCGGCTGGGCATGCATTGTGGCCGCTGGCGATGCTTCGTCCGTCGGCGCACCCCCTGCCACTGGCTGGAGGGACGGCTGGGACGCCGTCATCACCGCACTGGCGATCCCCGTGATGAAAAGCTGAAGGGCAAGTTGCGCGATGACGCGGCCTGCACCAATCGGTTGCTATAGGAAGGACGGGCCCGAAAGAAGGAGCTGGCCATGTCCGACAACCCGCTGACCGCAGAAGTCTCCAACAGCAAGCTGGCGGCGATATTCCCGATGAGCGCCTCTGCGCGCTTCGCCGCGGCGGCGCTGGTGGAGCAGCTGGGCTTCAAGCCGGCGCAGGTGAAGCTGATCACGCCCGGCACCGCCGATACCGATATCAAGCTGGAGCCGGAGAGCGGCAACATCTGGCGCACCATCGTCCGCGCGCACGTGAAAATGGCGTTGTTCGGCGCCGCTGCGGGCGGTGTAGTGTTCGCGGTGATGCTGCTGATGGGCCTGCCCCATGTGGCCAGTTCGCCGTGGGCCGCGGCGGGGTGGTGGGTGCTGTATGGCGCGATCGGCGGTTTGTTCCTGGGCGGGCTGGTGACACTGCGTCCGGACCATGACCGCTATATCCAGGCGGTGCGCCAGGCGATCGCCGCGGGTCGCAGCGCGGTGGTGGTGCACGCCTTGTCGATGCAGCAGCAGCGGGAGGCCGCGCGATTCCTTGCCGAGCGCGGCGGCGAAGTCACGCGCACGCTGTAGGAGCCGTACCGGCTTTGCCGATATGACGAGCCACCGCGGCGCGGGGGGCGAGTTCAGTCCCGTGCCGGTGCGCCCAGCGGGAAGTAATGCCGGTACGGCCGTGCCTCATCCACCGCCCGCTGGAACGAGGGGCGCGCCAGCAGGCGGGCCCGGTAAGCGCGCACATGGCTCAAGTGGTCGCCGATGGGATGGGTCCAGTCGGCGTAGAACAGGAAGGGAGCGGCGGCGCAGTCGGCCAGGCTGAGGGCCTCCCCGACAGCCCAGCTGCGACCCTCCATGCGTGCATCCAGCCAAGCATAGGCCTTGTCCAGCATCGCCGCGGCCTCGCCCACGCCGTGGGGGTCGCGGCTGTCCTGCGGGCGCAAGGCGTCGTAGACGAACTTCTGCTGCGGGGTGGAGACGTACTGGTCGAAGAACCGGTCCAGCATCCGCACTTCCAGCGCGGCATCGGGATCGTCCGGGATCAGCCGTACCGGCCCGGGATGGTGCAGCTGCAGGTATTCGATGATGCAGCTGGCTTCCAGCACGGTGCGCCCGTTCTCCACCAGCACCGGGAAGCGCTTGATCGGCCACAGGGCCGCCAGCTCGGCGGCGTTGTCGCCTTCCTCCAGATGCCGGTATTCGAACGGCGTACCGTTTTCGTACAGCGCCACCAGCACCTTCTGGCAATACGAGGAGAACGGGTGCAGGTACAGACGGGGCAGGGCGGCGGCCATACGGTGCTCCACTCAGGTGGGTGCGAAGCCCTTGGTCGCCTTCTTGTCCTTCTTCTCGGCCTTCTTTTCCTTCATCGTCTTGGCCGGCTTCTTCTTCTGTTCCTTCTTCTGATCCATGCCCTTACTCACGTGCGTCTCCTTGGCTGTGCGGGGGTGCGGCTGCGGTTGCAGCCGGCCGACGGAGTATGCGCCCGATGGCGGGCGCAACAGGTCAATCCGGTTGGCGGCAGCGGGCTGCCGGCCCGGTCAGCAGGGGACCTAGAACCGCTCGCCCACCGGCAGGTAGCGCCATGTGCCCACCGGCATCTTCGCCAGCGGGATCTTGCCGATCCGCAGGCGGCGGATCGACACCACTTCCAGCCCGACCTGCGCGCACATGTCGCGCAGCTGCCCGCCCTGCACGCCCTTCAGGGCAAAACGCAGGCGTACTTCGTTCTGCCAGCTGACCTTGCACGGCGGCAGCGCGCGGCCGTTGTAGTGCAGGCCGTGGTTGAGCTTGCGCAGGCCATAAGGGGCGATGTCGCCGCTGACCTCGACCACGTATTCCTGTTCGATCCCGTCGCCGTCCTCGGTGAGGCGGCGCCACACCCGCCCGTCCTGGGTCAGTACCATCAAGCCGCTGGCGTCGATATCCAGGGGCACCAGCGGGGTCAGGCGGTGGAAATGGCGCTCCAGCATGCGCACGCCGGAAGGGTCTTCGGGCCAGCGGGTGCCGGGCTGCACCAGGGCGGCGGCGGGGTTGGGCCCGCTGATGGTGTCGTAGCCCACCGGCTTGTGCAGCAGCACGGTGGCCGGTTCCACGGCCTCCAGCCGCGCCTCCTCATCCAGCGTCACTGTCTCGCGGGACACCGCGTGCGCGGGATTCTCGACCACGCACCCGTCGACCTGCACCCAGCCGTTGCGGATGTATTGCTCCGCGTCGGCGCGCGAGCAGGCGGCCAGCTCGGCCACGCGTTTGGCCAGTCGTACGGAATCGGACATGCGGTGTTGCCGGAAAAAGGGACAGCCAGTGTAGCGATGAGGCAATCTAGCGGGCCGGGTCACGATCCCGGTCTTTCCCAAAGGATGCAATGAAGACCCCCCCAGGCCTGCAGCCGCTCATCGACGACGGCGTGATCGATGAAGTGCTGCGGCCGCTGAAAAGCGGCAAGGAAGCGGCCGTGTACGTGGTGCGCGCCGGCCACGACATCCGCTGCGCGAAGCTTTACAAGGACATGGCGCAGCGCAGTTTCCAGCAGCGCGTGCAGTACCAGGAAGGGCGCAAGGTGCGCGGCAGCCGCGAGGCGCGGGCGATCGGCAAGGCCACGAAATACGGTCGCAAGCAGCAGGAGACCGCGTGGAAGAACACCGAGGTCGACGCGCTGTACCAGCTGCGGGATGCCGGTGTGCGCGTGCCGGAGCCGTACGGTTATTTCCACGGCGTGCTGGTGATGGAGCTGGTGGTGGACGCCGACGGCCATTCCGCGCCGCGGCTGGGCGAGGTGGAACTGTCGCCGGAGCTGGCCCGCGGTTTCCACCGCTTCCTGGTGCGGCAGGTGGTGAAGATGCTCTGCGTGGG
>JAANMX010001290.1_pt1 | contig 28932 bp, 23 predicted proteins | sample 7279681 | NCBI WGS metagenome assembly JAANMX01 (sample SAMN14094542, study PRJNA606508) | bioreactor metagenome | isolation source: A lab-scale SPAN reactor treating ammonium-rich wastewater day 351 | place: Ireland: Galway | collected 2018-01-01 | reverse complement strand
CGTGAGGGAATGCCGGAGCGCCCGCCGCCTACTTCGGCCAAGACTGGACAATTCGCCGCGATCTGCGGCAAACTCCCTGCCTTTCGACCGCAGGAAGGCAGGCGTCCGATGTTCGCCGCCTCACCCAGGAAGCCGCTGTCGGCGCGTACCGACGGTGCCGCTCGCAGGGTCCCGAACCCCCGAATCGTCGTCCGCAACGTCGCCGCCGGATCCGCGCCCGACCCGTTGGCGTTCGGATCGCTGGGGTGACGCCATGGACCTGCGCAAGCTCAAGACGCTGATCGACCTGGTCGAGACCTCGGGTATCGCGGAACTCGAGATTCAGGAAGGTGAGGAGCGCGTGCGAATCACGCGGTCCCGACCGTCGGCGCCGGCCGTCCATGCCGCGCCGGCAGCACCGGCTCCGGCCGTCGAGCGCAGCGCTGCTGCGCCGGCAGGAACGGTCCCGAACGCCGAAGCACCGGCCTCGCTCGCTCCCGACGGCCACCTGGTGAAGAGCCCGATGGTCGGAACGTTCTACCGCTCCGGCTCGCCCGGCGCGAAGCCGTTCGTCGAGGTCGGTGACACGGTGAAGGAGGGGGATGCGCTCTGCATCATCGAGGCGATGAAGCTCATGAACGAGATCGAATCCGACAAGGCGGGCGTCGTGAAGGCGATCCTCGTCGAGAACGGGCAGCCGGTCGAGTTCGGCCAGCCGCTGTTCGTGATCGCCTGAACGGGCACGACTCCGGGGTCGTGGCGCGTTCCCGGCACCACCGGACCCCTGCCCGGGTCCTTCCGGAGCCGTCCCGCGCCGCCGCGGGCTGGTCCGCCTGACGAACGCACGCCGTGCCTCCTCCCAAGTCCGACAAGCTCTTCGACAAGATCCTGATCGCCAACCGCGGCGAGATCGCGCTGCGCGTGCAGCGCGCGTGCCGCGAACTCGGCATCAAGACCGTGGTGGTGCACTCGGAGGCCGATCGCGACGCGAAGTACGTGCGGCTCGCCGACGAGTCGGTGTGCATCGGCCCGCCGCCGTCGGCGCAGAGCTACCTCAACATCCCGGCGATCATCGCGGCGGCCGAGGTCACCGACGCGCAGGCGATCCATCCCGGGTACGGGTTCCTCTCCGAGAACGCGGATTTCGCCGAGAAGGTCGAGCGCTCGGGCTTCGTGTTCATCGGCCCGCGCGCCGACACGATCCGCCTGATGGGCGACAAGGTGAGCGCCAAGGCCGCGATGACCAAGGCCGGCGTGCCCTGCGTGCCGGGCTCGGAGGGCGCGCTGCCCGAGGACCCGAAGGAGATCGTGAGGATCGCGCGCGCGATCGGCTATCCGGTGATCGTCAAGGCGGCGGGCGGCGGCGGCGGGCGCGGCATGCGCGTCGTGCACACCGAGGCCGCGCTCAACTCCGCGGTGTCGCTCACGCGCTCGGAAGCGCAGGCGGCGTTCGGCAATCCGACCGTGTACATGGAGAAGTTCCTGACGACGCCGCGGCACATCGAGATCCAGGTGCTCGCCGACGAGCACAAGAACGCGGTCTGGCTGGGCGAGCGCGACTGCTCGATGCAGCGCCGCCACCAGAAGATCATCGAGGAGGCGCCGGCGCCCGGCATCGCCCCGCGGCTCGTCACGCGCATCGGCGACCGCTGCGCCGACGCCTGCCGCAAGATCGGTTACCGCGGCGCGGGCACGTTCGAGTTCCTGTTCCAGGACGACGAGTTCTTCTTCATCGAGATGAACACGCGGGTGCAGGTCGAGCACCCGGTGACCGAGGCGACCACGGGCATCGACATCGTGCAGCAGCAGATCCGCATCGCGGCCGGCCAGAAGCTCGCGTTCCGCCAGCGCGACATCGTGCGCAAGGGCCACGCGATCGAATGCCGGATCAACGCCGAGGATCCGTACACGTTCGTGCCCTCGCCCGGCCGCATCACGAACTACCACGCGCCCGGCGGCCCCGGCATCCGCGTCGACTCGCACGTCTACGCGAACTACGTGGTGCCGCCGTACTACGACTCGATGGTCGGCAAGGTGATCGCGTACGGCGATACCCGCGACCAGGCGATCGCGCGCATGAGGATCGCGCTCTCCGAGATGGCGGTCGAGGGCATCCGCACGAACATTCCGCTGCACCAGGAACTCCTGATCGACGAGAAGTTCCTGCGCGGCGGCACCTCGATCCACTACCTCGAAGAGAAGATCGCGAAGCGGACGGGGGGGAAGTAGGGCCGGATTCCGGTCTTGGTCCCGATGCCGTATCTCGCGCTGCGATTCGACTCCGACGCCACCGACGCCGAGCGCTGGTGCGACGCGCTGCTCGAGGCGGGCGCGCTGTCGGTGGAGGTGTCCGATCCGCACGCGGGCACGGAGCGCGAGGCCGCGCGCTACGCCGAGCCCGGGGAACCGGACGCCGGCTACTGGGCGGTGTCGCGCATCGAGGCGCTCTTCGCCGACGGCGTCGACGCCGCGCAGGCGTTCGCCGCGGCCGCGCAGGTCATCGGCGTGCCGGCGCCGCGCCACGGCACGCGCGCGATCGCCGACGAGGACTGGGTGCGCGCCACGCAGGCGCAGTTCGGCCCGATCGATCTCGGCGCGGGATGCTTCGTCGTGCCGACCTGGTGCGAAGCGCCGCGCGACGCGGCGATCGTGCTGCGGCTCGATCCGGGCGTCGCGTTCGGCACCGGCTCGCATCCGACGACGCGCCTGTGCCTCGAATGGCTGCGCGAGACGATCCGCGGCGGCGAGCGCGTGATCGACTACGGTTGCGGCTCGGGCATCCTCGCGATCGCGGCGGCGAAGTTCGGCGCCGCCGACGTCTCGGGCACCGACGTGGATGCCCAGGCGCTGTCGGCGAGCCGCGCGAACGCGACATCGAACGGTGTCGAGGCGCGGTTCGTCGAGCCTTCGCGCCTGCGCACCGAGCCCGCGGACGTCGTGGTGGCGAACATCCTCGCGAACCCGCTGATCCTGCTCGCGCCTGCGCTGTCGGCGCGGGTTCGACCCGGCGGGAGGATCGCGCTCTCGGGCATCCTCGAACCGCAGGGCGGCGCGGTCGCCGCGGCCTACGAGCCGTGGTTTACACTCGCGCACGCGCGGCGACTCGACGGTTGGGTGCTGCTCGCAGGCGAACGCCGCGCGACCTGAATGGACGAACAGTACACGCGCTGTCCCGGGTGCCGGACGATCTTCCGCGTCACGGCGCAGCAGCTCGCGCTGAAGGGCGGGCAGGTGCGTTGCGGGCATTGTCGGACCGTGTTCGACGGCACCGCGGAACGCGTCTCGCTCGCGCCGCAGGCGCACGAGGCGCGCGACGTCGAGGCCGACCCGGGCCCGCCCACGGTGACGCTGCGCCCGGCGCACGCGTTGCGCGCCGCCGACGACACCGCCGCACCTGCGACGGCGACGCATGCCGCCACGACGCAGCAGTCGTCGCCGCAGCCGACGATCACGCCCGGCGCGGCGCGCGCGGACGACGATTGGGAGAACCGCTTCGCGTGGGACAAGCCGCGCGAGCGGCGACGCACGCCGCTCGTCGCGACCGGAGCCGTGCTCCTCGCGGTCCTGCTCGCGGGGCAGGCGCTGTGGCATTTCCGCGATGCGATCGCCGCGCACGCTCCGGCGCTGCGCCCGGCGCTCGTGCGGGCGTGCGCGTACGCCGGGTGCACGATCCGACCGTTGCGCGACGTCGCCGCGCTGTCGATCGAGTCCTCCGACCTGCAGGCGGACGCCGCGCACCGCGGACTCCTGATCCTCGCGGCGACGGTGCGCAATCGCGCGAACCACGCGATCGCCTTCCCGTACCTCGAACTCACGCTCACCGACGCCCAGGATCAGCCGGTCGTGCGCCGCGCCTTCGCGCCCGGCGAGTTCGCCGGCGGGACGGCCGATGTCGCCCGCGGCATCGCCCCGCAAGGTGAAATCCCGATCAAGCTCTTCATCGACGCGAGCGCGACGACGCAGGCGGGCTACCGACTGTACCTGTTCTATCCGTGAATCCTGTCATCGCACCATTATGGTGCGATGACAGGAGTCAGTTGTCGGTTGTCAGTTGACAGTAGCGCCGGCGTCTCCTGTGGCGGCGCATTGAGCGCCGATGTGATGTACCGCGAGCGCGTCCAAAACGATGCGCGGCGATTTCATCGTTGCACTATCATGGGGCAAGCGGCGGCCCCAGATGCGGGCGGCCAGGATTAATGCCCTTGTAAACAATGGGTTGGCGGGATGTGCCGCATGGCATGGAACTCGCTAGCCTGTCCGGCGGCGATATTGCATTGCACTAACCCCCGTTTTCCCGTTATCCGGCCCCCAGGAGATCGGCATGACCACAGGCGCAGACGTCCTCAAGATGATCAAGGAGAAGGAGGTCCGATTCGTCGACCTCCGCTTCACCGACACCCGCGGCAAGGAACAGCACGTGTCGGTGCCCGCGAAGATGTTCGACATGAGCAAGTTCGAGGACGGACACGCGTTCGACGGATCGTCGATCGCGGGCTGGAAGGGCATCCAGGCCTCCGACATGCTGTTGATGCCCGATCCGGCCACCGCGAACCTCGACCCGTTCCTCGACGAGACGACGCTGCTCCTCACCTGCGACGTCGTCGAACCCTCCGACGGCAAGGGGTACGAGCGCGATCCGCGGTCGATCGCGAAGCGCGCCGAGGCCTACCTCAAGTCGACCGGCATCGGCGATGTCGCCTACTTCGGTCCCGAGCCCGAGTTCTTCATCTTCGACTCGGTCGAGTGGTCGGTCGACATGTCCGGCAGCTACTGCAAGGTGTTCTCGAGCGAGGCGGCGTGGTCGTCCGCGGAGAAGTTCGAGGGCGGGAACATGGGCCACCGCCCGGGCGTGAAGGGCGGCTACTTCCCGGTGCCGCCGGTCGACGCGCTGCAGGACATCCGCTCGGCGATGTGCCTCGCGCTCGAGGAGATGGGCGTGCCGGTCGAGGTGCACCATCACGAAGTGGCGAACGCGGGCCAGTGCGAGATCGGCACCAGGTTCGCGCCGCTGGTGCAGCGCGCCGACTGGCTGCAGATCCTCAAGTACGTCGTGCACAACACCGCGGCCGCGTACGGCAAGACGGCGACGTTCATGCCGAAGCCGATCGTCGGCGACAACGGCTCGGGCATGCACTGCCACCAGTCGGTGTGGAAGGGCGGCAAGAACCTGTTCGCGGGCGACGGCTACTCGGGTCTGTCGGAGTTCGCGCTCTATTACATCGGCGGCATCATCAAGCACGCGCGCGCGCTGAACGCGATCACCAATCCGGGCACGAACTCGTACAAGCGCCTGGTCCCCGGCTTCGAGGCGCCGGTGAAGCTCGCCTACTCGGCGCGCAACCGCTCGGCGTCGATCCGCATCCCCTACGTGTCGAACCCGAAGGGCCGCCGCATCGAGGTGCGCTTCCCGGATCCGACCTGCAACCCCTACATCGGGTTCGCGGCGATGCTGATGGCGGGCCTCGACGGCGTGCAGAACAAGATCCATCCCGGCGACCCCGCCGACAAGAACCTCTACGACCTGCCGCCCGAGGAGGACAAGAAGATCCCGACGGTGTGCAGTTCGCTCGACATGGCGCTCGACTACCTCGACCGGGATCGCGGCTTCCTCACCAAGGGCGGCGTGTTCACCGACGACATGATCGACGCGTTCATCGAGCTCAAGGAGGAGGAGGTCACGCGCTTCCGGATGACGACGCACCCGGTCGAATACGAGATGTACTACTCGCTGTAAACCGCGCCAGCGTCGCGGGCGTTGTCCGCATGGCGGCGGGGGCGGGCCCGAGGTCCGCCCCTATCGTCGTCATCGCCGGCTCCGATACACTGCGACGCATGACCTTCCTCCCGGAACGGGTCCTCGCATGCTGCGTCGCCGCCTTCCTCGGATGCGCGAGCGGCCTTGCGCCCGCGGCGACGCTCGCGCAGACGGCGAAGGACTCCGGCTGCACCGACAAGCCGGTGCGCGTCGCGGGATCGGACACGTGGAAGTGCGCGACCAGGACCGGCGCACAGGCGTTCTTCAACGTGCCCGAAGCCTCATCGGAGCCCGCGGCGCCTCCGAAATCCACGGTCACGCGCTCGGTCGCCGTGCCCTCGCCCGCCGGATTCCCGAGGATCGATTCCGGCACGCAGAAGTCGCGCGACGACCTCCGCCGCAAGGTGCTGCAGGACGAACTCGCGAGCGAGGAGAAGCTCCTCGCCGACGCGAAGAAGGCCTGGGGCGACGGCGCGCCGCCGCCGCTGCCGGAGGAGCGCGCGAACGCGCAGGCCTACGCCGACCGCCTCGCGCGGCTGCGCCAGGCGGTGCAACTGCACGAGCGCAATGTCGCGGCGCTGAAGCGCGAGATCGGGTCGCGCTGACGCGCGCCTTCGTTCGCGCGGAAGCGCAGCACGTCGCGGGTTGCCCGTCCTCCGGCCGGGGCCGCGCGCCGCGCACGATGGCGGCGGGGGCCGGGTGATTCGCGCCACGGCGCCCGATCCGCGAAGGCCGGACCCGTTAGCGGGGCTGGATCTGCTGGCGACGGCCGTGCTGCTGCTCGACGGCGACGCTCGCGTGCAATGGGCGAATCCCGCGGCGGAGAATCTCTTCGAGCTGTCGCGGAAGCGGCTCGTCGGCCTCGTGCCGGTGCAGGCGTTCGTCGGAGGGGCGGCGCTCGCCGCCGCGATCGACCGGGCGGTCGCGAGCGGCGCGTCGTACACCGAGCAGGCGCTCGAACTCGGCGTGGCCGGCAAGGCGAAGCTCCACCTCGCCTGCACGGTGACGCCGGTCGACATGGCGGGAGTTGCGACGCTGCTCGAGTTCCGGCACATCGACCAGCAGCTCAGGATCGCGCGCGAGGAGCGGCTGAACGAGCAGCAGCAGGCGAACCGCGAGCTGATCCGCAACCTCGCGCACGAGATCAAGAACCCGCTCGGCGGCATCCGCGGCGCGGCGCAACTGCTCGAACGCGAGCTCGACGATGCGCGCCTGCGCGAATACACGCAGGTGATCATCGGGGAGTCCGACCGCCTGCAGTCGCTCGTCAACCGGCTCCTGACGCCGCACCGCCTGCCCGCGTACCGGCGCGTGAACGTGCACGAGGTGCTGCTGCGCGTGAAGGGCGTCGTGCAGGCGGAGTTCCCGCAGGTTCCGGTCGTGCTCGACTTCGACGCGTCGCTGCCCGAGGCGGAGGTCGACCCCGAGCAGATCGTGCAGGCGGTCCTGAACGTGGTCCGCAACGCCGCGCAGGCGCTCGCCGGAACGACGCCCGACCCGCGCATCGTCGTGTCGACGCGCATCGCGCGCAACCTGATGGTCGCGCGCCGGGTGCATCGTGTCGCGGTCGCGATCAGGATCGAGGACAACGGTCCGGGCATTCCGGAGGCGCTGCGCGACCGGATGTTCTATCCGCTCGTGTCGGGGCGCGACGGCGGGAGCGGGCTCGGGCTCACGATCGCGCAGACCTTCGTCGCGCAGCACGGCGGCACGATCGACTGGGAGAGCGCGCCCGGCCGCACCGTGTTCACCATCGCGCTGCCGTTCGAGTCTCCGCACAACGCGCACCAGAACCGGGATGACGCCGATGCACGACGCTGACGACACGCCGCGGAGCGGCGAATCCGGCCGGAGCGTGTGGATCGTCGACGACGACCGATCGATCCGCTGGGTGCTCGAGAAGGCCCTGGCGCGCGAGGGCGTGCCGCACCGGACCTTCGGCTCGGCCTACGAGGTGATGCAGGCGCTCGCCGTCGACAGGCCGGCGGCGCTCGTCTCCGACATCCGGATGCCGGGCGAGTCGGGCATCGCGCTCTTGAACCAGGTGAAGGAGCGGCACCCGCAGCTCCCGGTCATCGTGATGACCGCCTACTCGGATCTCGAGAGCGCGGTGCAGGCGTTCCAGGGCGGGGCGTTCGAGTACCTGCCGAAGCCCTTCGACGTCGATCACGCGATCGCGCTGATCCGGCGCGCGATGTCGCAGTCGCCGGCGGTGGCGCCGACCGCGGGCACGCTCGGCGAACCCGCGGAGATCCTCGGGCAGGCGCCGGCGATGCAGGAGGTGTTCCGCGCGATCGGCCGACTCTCGCAATCGAACGCGACCGTGCTGATCACCGGCGAGTCGGGCACCGGGAAGGAACTCGTTGCCCGCGCGCTTCACCGCCACAGCCCGCGCGCCGCCGGACCGTTCATCGCGATCAACACGGCGGCGATCCCGAAGGACCTGCTCGAGAGCGAGCTGTTCGGCCACGAGCGCGGCGCGTTCACCGGCGCGCAGAGCGCGCGTCGCGGGCGCTTCGAGCAGGCCGAGGGCGGGACGCTGTTCCTCGACGAGATCGGCGACATGCCCGCCGACCTCCAGGTGCGCCTGCTGCGCGTGCTCTCGGACGGCGAGTACTACCGCGTCGGCGGCCACGCGCCGCTGCGCTCGAGCGTGCGCGTCATCGCGGCGACGCACCAGAATCTCGAGGAACGCGTGCGCGGCGGCCTGTTCCGCGAGGACCTGCTGCACCGGCTGAACGTCGTCCGGCTGCGCCTGCCGCCGCTGCGCGAGCGTCCGGAGGACGTCCCGCCGCTCGCGCGGCACTTCATGCAGAAGAGCGCGCGTGAACTCGCCGTGGACCCGAAGGTGCTCTCCGACGACGCGATCAAGGTCCTGCAGGGCTTCGCGTTCCCGGGCAACGTGCGTCAGCTCGAGAACATCTGCCACTGGCTCACCGTGATGGCCCCCGGGCAGCGCATCGAAGCGGCGGACCTGCCGCCGGAGGTGCGCGAGCCCGCGACGCTGCCGGGCGTGCGCCCGGGCGAGGCGAGCTGGCAGCACGCCCTCGACCGCGAACTCGCCCAGGCGCTCGCGCGCGGCGAGAAATCCGCCGGCAACCGGCTCGAGCGCGAGTTCGAGATGACGCTGATCCGGCGCGCGCTGATGCACACCGGCGGGCACCGCATGGACGCCGCGCAATGGCTCGGCTGGGGCCGCAACACGCTCACGCGCAAGATCCGCGAACTCGGGATGGAGGAGGAGTTGCGCAAGGGCGGGTGACAAAGGGGTCAGAGCCGCGATACTCGCGCGACTCGACGGCGCCAGGTCATCAATGATCGCGCGAGTATTGCGGCTCTGACCCCTTTCTACGGAGCGACGCCGCGCCGCGGCCCGCGCACCAGATAGTCGGGCGCGATCGGACCGCGAGGCACCGCGAACCAGTCCGGAGCGATGACGACGTAGCCGTCGAACACGCCGATGCCGTCGTCGGGGCCGATCCGCCAGTCGAAGCGCGCGTCGGACGACCAGAGGAGGTAGAGCGTGTGCGGATCGAGCGGCCCGTCGGCGAGCGCGACGGCGAGCTTGCGGTTCGCCTCCGCGATGTTCGGACCCGAGATGCGCGCGAACTGCCCGGTGTTGATCGCCATGCCGTGGTCGACGGCGTAGAGCGCGAGCCACGGCCAGCCGCGGGCCATGTTCGCGGCCGGCGCCACCCGGATCGTGCGGTAGTGCTTCGCCGCCTCGGCCCAGAACGGCGAGGCGAGCGGGCTCTTGCGTTCCGCGGGCACGGTGAAGTAGCGCTCGTCGAGGTAGCCGCGCATCGCGGTGAAACGCGGAGCGAGGTCGACGAGTTGCAGCGCGACCGCGGACACGACGAGCGCGGTCGCCGCGCGGGGCGCGTAGCGCGCCGCGACGATCGCCGCCGCCGCGAACGTGAGGCCGTAGATCGCGACCCACGCGAGGCGCCCCGAGGCGCGCAGCGTGCCGAAGAGTTCGAGGAGCTTCCCGCGAATCGGGATCTCGAGGACCACATGATCGCCCCACGCGACCTGGTGCGAGAGCGCGGTGAGCCAGAGCCCGAAGCCGATCGCGACGAGCGGCAGGTACGGCTTCAGGTTCGCGCGCGGCGTCCCTGGCGCGACGAGTGCGACCGCCGCCGCGGCGAGCAGCACGAGAACCCCGAGGCCGAGGTAGGCGTGCCCCTCGAGTTCCGCGCCCTTCATCACCGGCAGGCCAGGGAGGAACGCCGATCCCCAGCCCGGGTTCCAGAACCCGTTCAGGTTGGTCGCGAACTTGCCGTAGTAGGCGCCGCCGCCGGAGATCCCGTGCGCGGGGAGCACGAAGTACCCGGCCAGCGCCATCGTCGCGCCGAGTGCGATCGCGACGATCGTCACGTGACGGAACGCCGCGCCGAAACCCGGCCGCGGCTGGGGGTCGAAGTGACGCCGGCGCAGGACGTCGGCGACCCACAGCGCGAGCGCCAGGTAGAGCAGGTACGCGTGCACGAGCGCGGCGAGGCAGGCGAGCGTCGCCCACTGCGCGGTGGCGAGTTCGCGCTGCGGGCGCAGCGCGAGCCACAGCCCCCACAGCACGATCCAGTGCGACATCAGCGCGTAGTGGCCGATGGCGCGGTCGAGCAGCGGCACGCTCGCGACGAACAGGAGCGTGATCGCGTAGCGTTCGACCGGACGCTCCGAGGCGAGCGCGGCGAGGAGCCCGCCGAAGAAGCCCTGCAACGCGAAGCACGCGAGCATCCAGAACCCGAAGTACTGGAACGGATCGGGCAACATGCCGCGCAGGAGCTTGGCCGGGAACGCGAGGAGCGGCAGCGAGTCCGGGTAGGGAATCGCGCTGCCGACCTCGAGGCCGTAGCTCCTGAGCGCCCCCGGCGGCCACTGCCACGCCTCGGAGCGGAAGAAGCGCCAGCCGAGGTACTGCGTCGCGGGATCGCCATCCAGCAACCAGATCCAGTACCCGGGGTCGAGGATGCGCGGATCGAGGACGAGGAAGAACAGCACGACGCCCGCGAGCGCGCCGAACACCGCGGACGCGGGCGGCCTCACGCGAATTCGGCGATGACCGGCGCGTGGTCGGAGGGCTTCTCGCCCTTGCGCTCCCCGCGGTCGATCGTGCAGGCGCGGCAGCGCGAGGCGAGCGCGCGTGAGACGAGGATGTGGTCGATGCGCAGGCCCCGGTTCTTCGGGAACGCGAGCATCCGGTAGTCCCACCACGAGAACGTCTTCGGCGGCTGGTCGAACAGCCGGAAGCTGTCCTCCAACCCGAGCGCGACCCAGCGCGCGAAGACCTCGCGCTCCGGCGCGGAGAACAGCACCTGCCCTTCCCACGCGGCCGGATCGTGCACGTCGCGCTCCTCCGGCGCGATGTTGAGGTCGCCGCAGAACGCGAGTTCCCGATGGCGCGCGAGTTCGTCGCGCAAGGTCGCGGTCGCCGCCTCGCACCAGCGCAGTTTGTAGGCGTACTTGTCGGAGTCGACCGACTGCCCGTTCGGCACGTAGGCGCAGACCACGCGCACGCCGTCGACGGTCGCCGCGATCAGGCGCTTCTGATCGTCGTCGAAGCCGCGCAGGCCGACCGACACGTCGGTCACGACACGCTCGCCGCGCGTGAGGATCGCGACGCCGTTGTAGGTCTTCTGGCCGGACGCCTGCGCCGCGTAGCCCGCGTCCTCGAGTTCGCGATGCGGGAATCGCGCGTCCTCGAGCTTGGTCTCCTGCAGGCAGACGACGTCGGGGGCGTGCCCGGCGAGCCAGGCGAGGAGGCGCGGCAGCCGCACATTGAGCGAATTCACGTTCCAGGTGGCGAGCTTCACGAGCGGCTCCGAACGGCGTGGCCCGTCATCATGCCATCGTCGCGCCGCGGGGACGCGACGGAGGGCACCGCCCGGTGCGCGCGCCCGGGATGCCCCGGGACGCATGCGCGACGGTACACTTCGCCCGTGTCGTTGCGGAGTCCGCCATGAGGATCGCCACCGTCGTCGCCGTAGCGCTCGTCCAGGCCGTCGCGCATGCGCCGCTCGTGGACGCTGCCGACGTCGTACCGAAGCGGGTTCCACTCGTCGTCCCCGCGCCGCAGACGATGCCCGACGGGCCGCTCGGCGACGCGGTGCGCCAGGGACTGTCGATCATCAACGCGACGAAGGCGGCGCTGCCGGAGAACGTCGGCAACGGTCTCGCGTGCGCGTCGTGCCACCTGAACGGCGGCACCGTCGCCTACGCCGCGCCGCTCGTCGGCGTGTGGGGCGTGTATCCCGAGTACTTCGCGCGGAGCGGACGCGTCGAGGGTTTCGCCGACCGCGTCAACGACTGCTTCCGCCGCTCGATGAACGGCAGGCCGATCGACGTCGACGGCGCGCCGATGCGGGCGTTGATGGCCTACGTCGCGTGGCTCTCGACCGGAGTGCCGGTCGGCGCGAGCGTCGAGGGGCGCGGCTTCCGCGCGATGAGCGCCCCCGCGCGCGCGCCCGATGCGGGGCGCGGCGCGACGCTCTACGAGCAGCGCTGCGCGAGCTGCCACGGCGTCGACGGCGGCGGTTCGCCGCTCGCGTCGGGCGGCTACGCGATTCCGCCGCTGTGGGGGCCGCAATCGTTCAACGACGGCGCGGGCATGTCGCACGCCGCGACCGCGGCGGCGTTCATCCAGGCGAAGATGCCGCTCGGCCGCGGCGGTTCGCTCTCCGATCAGGACGCCTGGGACATCGCGGCGCTCGTGACCGGCGCACCGCGGCCCGCGTTCGCGGGCAAGGCGGGCGACTATCGGGCGGGCGGCCGGCCGGCGTCGCCGAGATAGCGCTACTGGGCCGGGTAGCCGGTGCCCTTGGCGGGCGGTGGCGGGGCGGTCTGCGTCACGGCGGACGGCGGCGGCTCGGGGGCGCGCGGACCTGCGACGGTGCGTCGCGGCGCCGGAGCCTTCGGATAACCCGCCTCGTCGAGCATCGCGGTCCAGCGCGCCTCGTTGAAGCCCTTGGCCACGAGCTTGTCGCCGACCTGCAGCACCGGCGCGGTCATCTCGCCGGTCAGCGCCTCGAGGCGCTTCGCGTTCGCGGGATCTTCGACGTTGACGGTCGAGAAGGGCACGCCGCGCCGGTTGAGCAGCGCCTCGGCCTTCTGGCAGACGTCGCCGCACGCGAAGGTGAAGAGCGTGACCGGGAAGCGTTCGGTCGCCTGCTGCAACTCGAGCGGCGCCTGCTCGGTCTCGATGTAGTTGGCGCCGATGCGTTTCTGCTGCGCCTTCCTCGCATCGGTGGGCGGGGGCTTGTCGGAGTAGACGACGCGCCCCTGCGCATCTTCGTAGCGGTAGACCTGGCCTTGCGCGAGCGCGCCCGAGGCCAGCGCGGCCGCGATCGCGCCGGCGGCGCCGGCAGCGAGGAAACGACGGGACGGTCGGACACGGGCCATGGCAACTCCTTCAGGCCAATGACGTTGTCATCCCATTATGCCGCAGAAGCGCGTCCAGTTGGGGCTCGCGCCCGCGGAAGGCGACGAACGACTCCATCGCCGGCCGGCTGCCGCCCTTCGCGAGGACCTCGTCGCGGAAGCGCGCGCCCGCCTCCGGCGAGAGCACCCCGAGTTCCTCGAACAGGCTGAACGCGTCGGCGGAGAGCACTTCGGCCCACTTGTAGCTGTAGTAGCCCGCCGCGTAGCCGCCGGCGAACACGTGCGCGAACGCGTGCATGAAGCGGTCGTAGGGCGCGACCGGCAGCACCCGGACCTCGGAGCGCACCGCATCGAGCACCGCCTGCGGCGAGGCGTATCGACCGCCGCCCCCCGGCACGTAGTCGCTGTGGACGAGCATGTCGAAGAGACCGAACTCGAGCTGCCGCACCGTCGCGAGCCCGCTCTGGAAATTCTTCGCCGCGATCATGCGGTCGAAGAGCGCGCGCGGCAGCGGTTCTCCGGTGTCGACGTGCGCGGTCATGTGCCGCAGCACCTCCCACTCCCAGCAGAAGTTCTCCATGAACTGCGACGGCAGCTCGACCGCGTCCCATTCGACGCCCTCGATGCCCGAGACGCCCAGCACCTCCACCTGCGTCAGCATCTGGTGGAGGCCGTGGCCGAACTCGTGGAACACGGTGATCACGTCGTCGTGCGTGAACAGCGCCGGCTTGCCCGCGACCGGGGCAGGCAGATTGCAGGTGAGGTAGGCGACCGGGATCTGGACGCCGTCGGCGCGGCGCCGGCGGTTGATCGCGTCGTCCATCCACGCACCGCCCTGCTTGCCTTCGCGCGCGTAGTTGTCGAAGTAGAACTGCGCGATCGTGGCGCCGTGGCGGTCCGCGATGTCGAAGAAGCGCACGGTCGGATGCCAGGCCTCCGCCCGCGATTCGCGGATGTGCACGCCGTAGATCGTCTCGACGACGCGGAACAGGCCGGCGAGCACGCGGTCCTCCGGGAAATACTGGCGCACCGCCTCGTCCGAGAACGCGTAGCGCGCGTTCTGCAGCTTCTCGGTGGCGTAGGCGATGTCCCAGGGCTCGAGCTTCGCGACGCCTAGCTCGGTGCGCGCGAATGCGGCGAGTTCGGAGAGATCGCGCTCGGCGTAGGGCTTCGCGCGCCGCGCGAGGTCGCGCAGGAACGCGAGCACGTCGGCGGTGTCCTTCGCCATCTTGGGGACGAGCGAGACCTCGGCGTAGTGCGGGTAGCCGAGCAGGCGCGCGGCCTCGCGGCGCAGCCCGAGCACCTGTTCGATCAGCGGCCCGTTGTCCCACTCGCGCTTCGCGCCGAGGTCGGAGGCGCGCGTCGACTGCGCGCGGTGGAGCTCGGCGCGCAGCTCGCGGTCGTGCGCGTACTTCATGACCGGCAGGTAGCAGGGCATGCGCACCGTGAGCTTCCAGCCGTCGCGGCCCTCGGCCTTCGCGTTCTCTCGCGCCTCGGCGACGACGTCGTCGGGGAGGCCGGCCAGGCGCTCCGGGTCGTCGACGTGGAGCGCGTAGTCGTTGGTCGCGTCGAGCACGTGGTCGTCGTAGCGCGCCGAGAGCGACGCGAGTTCCTCCTGGATCGCCTTGAAGCGGGCCTTCTCGGCCGGCGGGAGCTCGGCACCCGAGAGCTTGAAGTCGCGCAGCTCGTTGTCGATCACGCGGCGCTTCGCCGGGTCGAGTTCCGCGTAGGACGGCGACGCGGCGAGGGCGCGGTACTTCGCGTACAGGCGCTCGTCCTGGCCCAGGTCGGTGTAGAACGCGGTGATCGCCGGCAGGTTGCCGTTGTAGGCGTCGCGGATCGGGGGCGTGCTCACGACCGCGTTCAGGTGCCGAACCGCGCCCCAGGCGCGATGCAGGCGGTCGAGCGCGTCGGCGATCGGCTCGGCGACGGTCGCCCAGGACGGAGCGCGCGTGTCGGCCGCGACCCGGTCAATGGTCGCGCGCGCTTCGGCGAGCAGGCGCTCCACCGCCGGCGTCACGTGTTCGGCGCGGATCGAGGCGAAGCGCGGGAGTCCCGAGAAGTCGAGCAGCGGATTGTCGTTCATGCGGCGTCCTTCGGATCGCGTCCGGATCGGGGCGCGGGTTGCACGGCGGCGTCAGGCGCGGTTCGCGAGCGCGGCGTTCAGCCGGGCCAGGTCGTCGGGGGTGCCGACGTTGGCCCAGGGACCGGCATGATACTCGCCTGTCACCCAGCCCCGACCGATCCACTCTTCGAGGAGCGGCAGGAGTTTGAGCTTCGCGCCGCGCGGAAGTTCGTCGAAGAGCGCGCTGTCGTAGAGGCCGATGTTGGCGTAGGTGAGGCGCCCCCGGCCATCGTCCGCGTGGTCGACCTGCCGCGCGAGCACGCGCCGCGGGGCGCCGCCGTCGCCTTGAACCGGCGCGACGGCGAAGTCGCCCTGCGGGTGGTAGTGCGGGTTGGCCACCATCACGAGATGCACGGCGCGCCCGCGCGCGATGCCGATCTCCGGTCGCAGCGGTTCCAGCGCCGCGTAGTCGTAGGTGGTCCACACGTCGCCGGAGACGATCAGCACCGCGCCGTCGGCGAGGAGCGGACGCGCGGTCGCGATGCCGCCCGCGGCCTCGAGCGGTTCCGCTTCGATCGACCAGTGCAGGCGCACGCCGAGCGCGCTGCCGTCGCCGAGCGCGGAGGTGAGCGCGCGCGCGAGATGCGACGCGTTGATCGCGATGTCGCGGTGCCCCGCGCGCGCGAGCGCTTGGATCTGGTGGACGACGAGCGGCTTGCCCGCGACGCTCAAGAGCGGCTTCGGCGTCGTGTCCGACAGCGGGCGCATCCGCTCGCCGCGGCCCGCGGCGAGGATCATCGCGGTCGCCTTGCGCGGCGTCAAAAGGTCGTCCCGACGACCGCGGCGCGGCCCTCGATCGCGTCGAGCGCGCGCAGGAGCGGGGTGAACGCTGCGTAGCGTCGGCACGCGCCGCGCAGGTAGCCGATGACGCGCGGCATGTCGGCGAGGTAGCCCGGCTTGCCGTCGCGATGCCACAGCCGGGCGAAGATGCCGAGCACCTTGAGTTGTCGCTGCACGCCCATCCACTCGAAGTCGCGCCAGAACGCGCCGAAGTCCGCGTCGACCGGAAGCCGCGCGCGGCGCGCGCGCTCCCAGTAGCGCACCGCCCAGTCGAGCTCTCGCTCCTCGTCCCATCCGACGTACGCGTCGCGCAGGAGCGACACGAGGTCGTAGGTGATCGGCCCGAACACCGCGTCCTGGAAATCGAGTACGCCGGGATTGGGCGCGGTCACCATCAGGTTGCGCGAGTGGTAGTCGCGGTGCACGTAGACGCGCGGCTGCGCGAGCGCGTTCGCGACGAGGAGCGCGAAGGTCTCGTCGAGCGTGCCCCGCAGCGCTGCGTCGACCTCGACGCCGAGGTGCCTCGCGAGGTACCAGTCGGGGAAGAGGTCGAGTTCGCGCCGCAGCAGCGTCTCGTCGTAGGGAGGCAGCGCTCCGTCGCGCGAGGCCGCCTGCCAGCGCACGAGCGCGTCGATCGCGTCGAGGTAGAGTCGCTGGGCGTGATCCCCCCCGAGCCCGGCGGTGTGCGGCGCGCCTTGCGTCAACGCGTCGAGGTAGGTCGTCGTGCCGAGGTCGGTCAGGAGCAGGAAGCCGCGCTCGAGGTCCTGCGCGAGCACGCGGGGCGCGTGGACACCCGCATCGGCGAGCAATCGCGCGACCTGCACGAACGGCCGGCAATCCTCCATCGGAGGCGGTGCGTCCATCGCGATCAGCGTGCGCGCGCCGTGCGCCTCGCGCGAGAGCGTCACGCGGAAGTAGCGGCGGAAACTCGCATCCGCCGACGCGGGGGCGAGGGCGTGGCCGTTGACCCCGAGCGTCGAGGCGAGCCAGGCGTCGAGCAGCGCGAGTCGGTCGTCGGCGGTCATCGGCGGCGCGGCCGCGGCGGAGACGGATGTCGTGCGCTTCGCTGCCGCATCGCTTCGGGATCGCGGTCCGGCGACGGCGAGCGGCTTCGGTAGAATGGACCATTCTAGCAAAGGCGCCACACGCTTCCTCACGTGCTCCTCCTCCGCCGCCCTCGCGCGCGTGCCGCGGCCGCTGCGATCGCCGCCGCACTCGCGGGAGGCGCGCTCGCGCAGGACATCATGGTGCCGGAGGTGCCGCTCAAGCTGCGCTCGGCGGGCGAGATCGCGCCGGCCGCGCCCGCGACGAAACCGGCCTCTCCGGGCGCGCCGTCGTCGCGCCCGCAGCGCCTCCGACTCGTCGAGGACGACGCGGAGCGGGGCGTCGTGTTCCTGCGCGCAGACCGTCTCGAGGGCATCGCGGGCAAGTCGGTGGAGGCGTCGGGACGCGTCGAGCTGCGCGCGCACGGCGAGACCGTGCGTGCCGAACGGCTCGCCTACGACCTCCTGCAGGACGAGGTGCACGCAGAGGGCGATGTCGTGCTGCGCAAGGGCATCGACTGGGTCACCGGGCCGGAGCTCACCTACCGCCGCGCGACGCAGACCGGCACGTTCCGCGGGCCGGAGTTCCACATCGGCGCGACCGGCGCGCGCGGCGACGCGTCGAAGATCGAGTTCAAGGGACCCGACCGCTACCTGGTGAGCGACGGGCGCTACACGACCTGCGTCGCGCCGAGGGAGGACTGGTACCTCGAGACGCGTGAACTCGACCTCGACATGGCGCGCCAGGTGGGCAGCGCGCGCGACGCGACGGTGCGCTTCATGGGCGCGCCGATCTTCGCCTGGCCCTACCTCGAGTTCCCGCTCAACAACGACCGCAAGAGCGGCTTCCTCGTGCCCACGGCCGGCAGTTCCGGCACGCGGGGGTTCGAGCTCGCGCTGCCGTACTACTTCAACCTCGCGCCGAACTACGACCTGACCGTGACCCCGCGCATCATGACCAAGCGCGGGTTGCAGATCGGCACGCAGTTCCGCTACCTGCTCGGGCAGGACCTGTGGCAGAACGCGGGCGAGGCGGACGTGCAGGTGCTGCCCGAGGACCGGCAGACCCACACGACCCGCTACGCGCTGGTGTGGCGGCACCAGCAGCAGCTCGGCGTTCCCGGACTCGGCGGATACCTCGACCTCAACAAGGTGTCCGACGACCTGTATTTCGCCGATCTCGCCGACCGCATCGCGATCACCTCGCAGACGACGCTGCCGCGCGAGGCGGGCCTCACCTACGCGAACGGACCGTGGACCTTCCTCGCGCGCGTGCAGTCGTTCCAGACGCTGCAGGATCCCAACGCGCCGATCGTTCCGCCGTACAACCGCGAGCCCCAGGTCATCGGCAACCTGGCGGAGACCGAGTGGGCGGGGCTGTGGTGGTCGGGCTTCGGCGAGTTCGCGCGGTTCCGCTCCGACACGCAGCCGCAGGGTTCGCGCGCCGTGCTCTATCCGCAAGTGGCGTGGAAGTTGTCGACGCCCGGCTGGTTCCTCGCCGCGCGCACCGGCATCCACCTGCGCCAGTACGACCTCGAACCGCCGGCCACCGGCGACCTGCGGCCGAACTTCGCGATCCCGATCTCGAGCCTCGACGCGGGGCTCGTGTTCGAGCGCGACTGGAAGCTCTTCGGCACCGACTTCATCCACACGCTCGAGCCGCGCGCCTACTACGTCTACATTCCGTACCACGACCAGAACTCGCTGCCGGTGTTCGATTCGGCGACCGACGACTACAACTTCGGCCAGCTCTTCACCGAGAACCGCTACCTCGGCGACGACCGCATCGGCGACGCGAACCAGCTCACCATAGGCGTCACGTCGCGGCTCCTGCAGCCGGGCACCGGGGCGGAGCGGCTGCGCGTCGCGATCGCCCAGCGCTTCTACTTCGAGGACCAGCGCGTCACGCTGAACGAGACGCCGCGCTCCGCGTCGTCGTCGGACGTCCTGCTCGCGGTCGAAGGCCGCATCACCGATGCGTGGGCGGTGGCGGGCCTCGTGCAGCAGAACCTCGACGCCGGACAGAACGAGCAGTTCAACCTCGCCGTCCGCTACACGCCGTCGCTCGGCCGCGTGCTCTCCGCGAGCTACCGGTACACGCGGCAATTCTCCGACCCCACCGGACCGGGCCAGGAGCTGAAGCAGATCGACCTCGCGGCCGAGTGGCCGGTCACGCCGCAGTGGACGCTGATCGGCCGCTACAATTACGACCTCGCCAACAGCAAGCTGCTGGAGGGCATCGCGGGGGTCGAGTACAATGGCGACTGCTGGGTCCTGCGCGCCGTGCTCCACCGGCTCGCGACGACGGTCGACCAGACCAACACCTCGTTCTTCATCCAGCTGGAACTCAACGGGCTCGCGCGGGTCGGAACCAGTCCGCTGGATCTGCTTCGCCGCAGCATCCCGGGCTACGTCCCGGTGAACGACCCGTTGCTGACGCAGCGCGACCGCACCTCGGACCCGCTGCCCGAATTCTGAGGCTCACGATGACGATCCTCCCGCGCATCGCCTGCGCCGTTCTCGCCGCCGCGGCATCGCTCGCCTTCGCGCAGCCGCAAACGCCGCTGGGCCCGCGACCGCCGGGGAGCGGCGGGACACCGGGGACCGGGCTGCGGCTCGGCCCGCCGGCCGCTGCGCGCGCGGCGCCTCCGGTGACGTCGAACGCGCCGGTCGGCCTCGACCGCGTCGTGGCGGTCGTCAACGACGAAGCCCTGACCCAGTTCGAGATGAACCAGCAGAAGCAGGTGCTGATGCAGCAGCTGCGCGAGTCGCGGCTGCAACCGCCTTCCGCCGACGTCCTCGACCGCCAGGTGCTCGACCGCCTGATCACCGAGCGCGCGCTCCTGCAGTACGCGAAGGAGACCGGGATCCGCGTCGACGACACCACCGTCGAGCGCACGGTGCTGCGCATCGCGCAGGAGAACAAGATGACGCCGGACGAATTCCGCAAGGCGCTCGATCGCGAGGGCATCCCCTACGCGAAGTACCGCGAAGACATCCGCCGGCAGCTCATCGTGCAGCGGCTGCGCGAACGCGAGGTCGACAACCGCATCTTCGTCTCGGACGCGGAGGTCGACAATTACCTCGCCACCGTCAACGCGCAGGGCGGGGGCGAGAACGAATACCTGGTCTCGCACATCCTGGTGCGCGTGCCCGAGCAGAGTTCGCCCGAGCAGATCGAACAGAGGCGGCTTCGCGCCGAGGACGTGCTCGCGAAGGTGAAGGCGGGCGAGGACTTCGGGCAGGCCGCCGCGACGTTCTCGGACTCGCCCGACGCTCAGCAGGGCGGCAGCCTCGGCTGGCGCACGCCGGCGCGGTTGCCGGCGGTGTTCGTCGATCCGGTGCGCGCGCTCGCGAAGGGCGGCGTCTCGCCGGTGCTCCGCAGCGCGGCGGGATTCCACATCGTGAAGGTCGTCGATGTCCGCGGCGGCAACCAGCCCGACGTCGTGCAGCAGACCCACGTGAGCCACATCCTCGTCAAGGTGAATGAACTCAACTCCGACGTCGAGGCGAAGGCGAAGATCGACCGCATCCGCGAGCGGATCGAGGCGGGCGCGAAGTTCGAGGACCAGGCGCGCCTCAATTCGGAGGACGCGTCGTCGGCGAAGGGCGGCGACCTGGGCTGGGTGAGCCCGGGCGACCTCGTGCCCGACTTCGCGGTCGCGATGGACAAGCTCAAGATCGACGAACTCTCGCAGCCGGTGCGCTCGCCGTTCGGCTGGCACCTGATCCTCGTGGTCGAGCGGCGCCAGCAGGACGTCTCGAAGAACCGCCAGCGCGACCAGGCGCGCCTCGCGCTGCGCCAGCGCAAGGCGGACGAGCAGTTCGCCGAGTTCGTGCGCCAGACGCGCGATCGCGCGTACGTCGAGATCAAGGCCGACGAGCGGTAGGCCTGCCGATCGCCTGACGGACGCGCGCCGCGTACGCACGGGCGGGTCGGTCCCGGCCCGAAGTCCTGCCGTACGGGCATCGGCGCCCGATCGCCCGGTTGACGTTCGCAAGGCTCGTGTTTCGGTGCGCCGTCGCAGGCGACACGTCTAACGTCGCCCCGCACGCGAATCGCGCCACTCCCACCGCAGCCCGCGCCAGGCGCGAATCGCCAGCCGTCGCGGGCTCGCGAGCTGCCACTTCGCCATCAGGTGGCCGGGCAGCCGCTCATCGGCCGATGGGTGCGCGCCGATCCGCGCCTTCGGCACCGGGTTGGCCCTTGGTAAGATCGCCGCGCCGCCGGGTCGCCGGACGACGTCTGCGGCACATGTCACGCGTGCGGCGAGGAGAGGGCGTATGCAGTCGGGAATGTCGGGGTTGATCGGCCGGCGTCTGCTGGCGGGTTTCCGGAGCCGGTGGATGCTCGCGACGCTGTCGCTCGTGGCCGGCATCGGCGGAATCGCCGCCCAACCCGTCGAAGTGGTCGAGTACTACGACGCGGACGTCGACCACTACTTCATGACCGCGGCGCCCGCCGAGATCGCGATCCTCGACGCGGGCGGCGTCGCGGGCTGGGCGCGCACCGGCGCGTCGTTCAAGGCCTACGTGACGCCCACGGCCGGCGCCAACCCGGTGTGCCGCTTCTACCTGCCGCCCGGGCACGGCAACTCGCACTTCTACTCCGCGTCGCCCGACGAGTGCGCGCTGGCGGCGGCGCTGTTCCCGGAGTTCATCCATGAATCGCCGAACGTGATGTACATGAGGCTGCCGGACACGACGACCGGCGCGTGTCCCGCGGGCACGCTCCCCGTCTATCGCGTCTGGAATCGGCGGCCGGACACGAACCACCGCTACACGACGGACCTGAAGGTGCGCGACCGGATGGTCGCCATGGGTTGGGTCGCGGAAGGCTACGGCCCTGGCGCGGTGATCATGTGCAGCGTCGATCCGGGCAAGGGCCGGTTGCTGGTGCGCGCTTGGAAGCCGGACGGTGCGCCGGCGACCCTGGGCGACTTCACGACCCTCGTCAGTCGCAGCGGGAACCTCGTCAACTACGGGAACTACGGCGTCTACCCGATGGGCAGGCTGCCGGCCTCGCCGCAGGCGGGCTTGGGCCCCGGCCCGGTCTTCGAGGGAGGGGTCGACTACATCGGCTTCGACGTGCCGGCAGCGGAGCCGTTCTACTTCACCGCCCTGTGGGAAGCGCCGGTGATCGGTGCGGCGTTCATGCGCGCGGACAACGGCGGGGCGGGGATCGTCGTGCAGCCGGGTCAGTCGCAGACGATCGAGATCCCGTATCACTTCGCGCTGTCGGAGTTCGAGCAGGCGAAGCGGTTGCTGCCCGCGGAGCCGCTCTCCGGAGGAGTGCAGGCGTTGCTCGCGCAGGCAGCGGCGGCCGTCGACGCCGCGAAGGCCGCGGCGACGCCGCAGGCGCGCGCGCAGGCGTCGTACACCGCGCTCTCGCTGGTCATGCCGCTCAAGGAGCGCATCGTCGTCGAGAACGCGAACCGCTCGATCGTGGCCCGCGGACGCCGTGCCGATTTCGATCTCAACTACGAGGGATTCGGGAGCTGGACGGAGGCCTCGAACGCCCTGACCTATGCGACCGCGAAGGACGCAGGCTTCCAGTCCGTCTACACGGCGATCGACTGGAAGATCGTCTCGCCCTCGCGCGGCACCTACGATTTCTCCTACCTCGACTACCAGATCGACCGCGCACGCGAGATGGGTTTCAAGGTGGCGCTGCAGGTCAACTGGGGGCTCGGCAGCCTGCCCGCCTGGACCTGGAGCCTCGGCTTCGACGAATTGAAGGCCCTGTACTACGACCAGGCACGCATGGTGGTGCAGCGGTACGGGTCGAAGGTCTCGGTCTACTACGCGTGCGGCGAAATGGAACTCGCCACGAAGGGGCTTTCGATGGAGCAGGCGGCCGAACTCGCGCGCCAGTCGCTCGCAGGCGCGCGCTCGGCCTCTCCCGGCACGCCGTTCGGCATCTACATGAGCGCGTCGGCGTACGTGGGGTACCAGATGAACGTCCCGCCCTCGCCCGAGCATTTCTCGGGCACCGACCTGCTCGCCTACCTCCGCTGGAACGCGATCGACTTCGACTTCGTCGGGCTCCAGATGCAGTACGGCACGATCTTCGCGCCGATCGACCTCCAGCGCTTCCAGGAGGTGCTGCAGCAGACCCACGACATCGTGAAGGTGCCGATCGTCCTCGGCGAGACCGGCTTCAGTTCGCGGACGGAGGACTACGGCATCCCCGCGCAGACCGGCTGGCACGGCGGCTTCACGCAGCAGGCCCAGTACGAGTGGGCGGACGGCACGCTGCGCGCGCTCTACGCGCTGCCCTTCGTGCGAGGTTACTACTGGGTGCACGTCGATCCGGACGACTACGGTCGTGACGACCCCTTTCTCTCGTTTCTCACGGGAACCGGCCTCGTGCGTGCCGACGGACAGGTCAAGAAGGTGCGCAGCGCGTTCAAGGACTTCACGAGCTGGGTGAACGGCCTGCCGCTCCAGTGACGGTTGCGCGCCCGCCTTCCTGGTGGGTCGGGCTTCAGCCCGACAAGCGAAGCGCCTGTGGGTCGGGCTTCAGCCCGACAAGCGAAGCGCCTGTGGGTCGGGCTTCAGCCCGACAAGCGAAGCACCTGTGGGTCGGGCTTCAGCCCGACAAGCGAAGCGCCTGTGGGTCGGGCTTCAGCCCGACGGGGTTGGTGCCGATGCGCGGGAACGGCGTCGGCCTGAAGGCCGACCTACAGCATCGGAACCCGTCGGCCTGAAGGCCGACCCACGAGGCATCAGCGAAGCGAGGCACCGCCCGCCGCCGCCGCGAGCAGCGCGAGCGCCCACCCGACGACGATCAGGATCGGTCGTCGCATCCAGTTCACGCCGTCGTCGACGCGCGCGGGCCAGCGCGCCCGGTCGAGGAACACGCGCTCGACCGCGTAGTAGGAGGCCGCGCTGATCGCGAGCGCGAGCGGAAGGACCACCGCGACCATCGCCGCGAAGTCGTGCAGCGACGCGTCGCCGCGGTGCGGGACGAGCCGGTGGTCGACCACGAACTCGATCACCGAGAAGTGCCACAGGTAGAGGCTGTAGCTCACCGTGCCGATCCACGCCGCGAGGCGATTGCCGAAGACGGCGGCGCCGATGCGCGACGCGCCGGGCATGGCCAGCGCGTAGAGCATCGTCGCGATGGCGAGCGAGAGCCCGAGCATGCGCGCGAAAGTCCGCGCGTCGTTCGTCCACCACATGATGTCGTAGCGGCCGCACAGGTAGCCGATGGCGAAAAGCGCGAGCGCGCCCGCGACGAAGAGCGCGTCGGCGGCGGCGGCCGGCATGCCGGAGGAACGCCTCGCCCACGCCGCGGCTGCCATCCCGCTCGCGAACTCGATGGCGCGAAACGGCGTCCAGGCGAGGAGCCATTCGAGCGCGGGCAGGGCGATCACCGCGCGATGGACGGCGAGCGTGACGGCGAGCGCGAGCGCCACCAGCAGCCACGTGCGGCCTCCGGACAAGAGCCACGCGCCGAGCGGGAACACGAGGTAGAAGTGCCACTCGATCGGCAGCGACCAGAACACGCCGCTGATCGTGCTCACGTAGGCCGGCACGGCGTTGTGGGTCATCGCGAGATGCAGCGCGACGTCGGGGAGTTCGGGTGGCGTCCAGCGGCCGACGCGGAGCCAGGCGAGCGGCAGCAGGATCGAGAGACAGGCGAGGTACGCCGGGAAAACTCGCAGCACGCGGCGGCCCAGGAAGCGACCGTACGCGCGCGCGCCGAGCCAGGGGAACATCGCGCGGTCGCGCTCATGCTCGACCTGCCACTGGAGGACGAAGCCCGACAGCACGAAGAAGACATCGACGCCGAGCCAGCCCGAGGCCAGCAACGGATCGAGGCGCCATGCGCCTGCCCCGCCCAGCACCGGACGGCCGGTCGCGATCCACGCGTGGTATCCGACGACCCAGAGGGCGGCCAGCGCGCGGACCCCCGTAAGCGCGGGGACGTCGGCGCGCCGGAGCGTCACGGATTCGCCCCGGGTTTCCCGGCGCGTGCCTGACCGCTGTGGTAGGCGTCGCGCGCAGGGTAGAGCAGCACGCGGTCGACGCGCGCGGTCGCGACATCGGGCGCGTAGTCGAGGTCGATCCGGAACTGACTCGCGATCGCGTCGCCCCACGCCTTCGGCCAGGAGAGCGCCACGCGCTCGCTTCCTTGCGACCGGCCGATCTCGGTCCAGCGATCGCCCTGCTCGAGCCGGGCATGAACGGCGATCGAACGCGGCTTCGGTCCTGCGAACGCGCGCACTATCGCCAGATCGAGCCGGTTCGGCCGGAGCACCTGGTCGGGCGGCGAGACGAGTTCGACGACGCCGCGGTCGGGCGCGACGCCGATGTAGCCCTCGCCTTCCGAGAGCGTGCCGCGCGAGGTGGTCCAGCCGTCGTCACTCGCGAATCCGGCCGCGCCGAAGGTCCACAGGCGCGAACCGCGCGGCAGGTCGGCGCGCGCGACCATCGAGTCCTTCATCGCGCGCTCGGAATCGGTGTTGCGGAACGCGGTGTAGGGCACGAAATCCGGATCGTTCTCGAACAACCCGTTCGAGCCGTTCCACGCCATCAGCGCGATCTGGCGGCCGTCGTAGTTCGCGATGCTGCGGAACATCCGGTACGACGCCTCGTAGTCGGGCTTGCGCCTGGGCATCTTGAGGTCGGTCGCGTTGGACTCGACGATCGCCCAGCCGTCGTCGTAGCGCGCGATGTTGCTGTAGACGCCGCGGCCGTTCGCCATGCCGTGGCGGTCCTGCGCCGAGAGCCCGTACATGAGCGTGCCGAGATGGCCGTGGCGCGGCACCGAGCCCTCGATCGACACGCCGGCGGAATCGTAGTCCGGCGTCCAGCCGCGCAGTTTGATCGACACCGGGCGCAGGCCCGGGTCGGGCGCGGTGAACGCCTGCGCGGTGAAGATGCGATCGGCGGGAATGCCCATCGCGTACACCCAGTCCGCGAGTTCGACGTAGTGCAGGTGCACGACGTGCTTGCGGAAGGCGTCCCACTCCAGGTACCACGGGTCGAGCCAGAACGGCGTCTCGCCCTCGGGCACCTTCAGGCTGTTGACGCCGACGAGTTCGCGCGGCGGCTCGACCTCGTCCCACGACGTCCACGATTTGCGCGCGAGCGCGTTCACCTGCGCGAGCGTCAGCGAACCGGGGCGGCGGAACGAGCGGAGGTCGGGCACGCCCGGGCCGCCGCGACCGGCGTACGGACCGGTGCCCCGCAGCCACTCGCGGAACTGCCGCAGCATGCCCGGGTTGTAGTCGAACCGGTAGCCACCGCCGAGGAACGGATTCATGTAGGTGTCGGCGTCGAGCGTGACGCCGACGAGGAGGTCCGGGTGCTCGCGGTAGAACGCCGCGAGCCGCTTTGCCGCGGCCTGCAGGTTGCGCTTCTTGTACGCGCGGATCTTCGGGGCGTAGACGTGGTAGGTGAGCGAGCGGCCGAGCTGCGGGCCGGGGAGCGAGCCGGGCACGTCCTTCATCAGGTCGTCGGGATGCTCCTTGTCGTGCTGGTCCCACTGGACGTTGGCGCGGTCCTGCTCGAGATGATCGTTGAGGTCCCACGCGGGCGAATCGCAGGACGCGTCGCCCCAGATGCCGCCGTTCAGGATCACGTTCACCGGCAGGCGCTTCGCCACCGCGTAGCGCAGCACGCCGTCGAGCGAATCGTCGGCGATGCGCCGGTCGCCGCACTTCGGGCCGTCGATCGGAAAGTCGGGATCGAACACCCAGTCGTGCTGAGCGCCCTTGGTCGTGCGCATGTAGAGCACCGGCACGCTCATGCCGACTTTCTGCGTGCGCGACTGGTAGGCGACGTACTGCTCGGCGATCTCGTCCGCGCCGCCGAGCGCGACACCGGAGGTCATCATCAGGAAATAGAACCGGCGGGCGGCGAGTTCCGGACGCTCGTCGAGGAGCGCGCTCCACTGCGTCATCGCCGCGGGGGGAATGAGGCTCCTGCGCGCGATGACCGCTTCGCGACCGTCCTTGCCGATCGCGACGACCGTCACGTTGTGCCGCATCGGCGCGAGGTCGCCGAAGTCGCCTTCGAACGTGAAGCCGCCGTTCGGATTGTCGGGGAAGCCCGGCTTCTCCTTCGCGACATCCTCGCGCGGCAGGCCGATCCGCGCCTGGTAGGTGCGCTCGTCGACGCGCACCTCGACCCGCGCGATGCCGTCCTTCGCGAGCGCCCAGCCTGCGAGCGCGAGTTTGGTGCCGACGATCGCCTCGTCGGCGGGCGTGTCGAGCCAGCCCTCCGGCGCGCTCGGCTGCGCGACGGCGGGCGCGGGAACGGGGGCTGCCGGGGCGGCGGCAGGTGTCACCGCCGCGGGCGTGGGCTCGGGTGCGCGCAGCCGGCCGTATTTCTGGATCGCGTAGAACTCGACCGCCACCAGCGCGGCGATCGCGCCGAGGATGCCGATGAACCAGCGCGGCAGCTTCGGCGTCATCGCGCGGAACGCCCGGAGCAGCCACGCGGGCGGACGCCCACGGATGCTGGCCGGATCCTGGGATTCGGGCGAAGACATGGTCGAGAGGGCATGCGGCGCGACGATCGGCGTTCGACCGGCCTGGCGGATCCGGGTTCGCGGCCCCGCAGGCCCCGCGCGGCATTGTATCGGCCGCATGGGTCGGGACCGGCATCAGGGAGAGTCCCGGGCAGCCTTGCGTCGGAGATCACGCGATCTTCTTGGTCATGACGATGCACTCGAAGCTCTCGCCCCCTCCGAGCGCATGCCGCGCGCGCGTCTCGGCGCGCCACCCGAGCGATTCGTAGAACGCCGCCGCGTTGAGCGACGCATCGAGGAGAAGGGCGGAGCGGCCATGGGCGCGCGCCGCGTCCTCGATCGCGCCCATCAGCGCGCGTCCGACGCCCTGCCGGACGAAATCGGGATCGACGTAGCACGCGCGCACGATCCCGGCATGCGGATCGAGTTCGGCGAAGCCGGCGAGGCGGCCATCGTCGTCCTCGGCGACGACGAGGACGTGCGTGGCGATCGAGGCGGCGAAGGAGACCGGAGACGTCCGGCTGGACCAGGCGTCGACGGTCCCGGGATCGTAGTGCGCGGAAGCGACCTCCCGGATCGCGCGCGTGTGGATCGCCCAGATCGCCGCCGCATCGGCGGGGACGGCGCGACGGATGCGCCAGGGGCGCATCGGAGACGCTATCGCGTCTGGCTGAAGTAGACGTACGCCGGCTGGGGCACGCTGCCCTGATCCATCCTGCGGCGTTCGGCCAGATCGCGCGGCAGCTTGTCCCACCAGATCGCGCGACCCCTGCGCTGCTCGTCGACGACTTTCGGCTTCTGCTCGAGCACCTCGCGGATGAACTGCGTGTGCTCGGAAACGTAGTGGCGGGCGGGGAGCATTCCCATGGCGGGGGCGGGCAAGGGCTTTCGGAACCGCAATTCTAGCGTAGGCGGAGGCTGCGGCTACGCGTCGACCTCCACGACTTCGGCGGACGAGGCCGGAACCGGAACGTCTTCGCCCTCCGCGCGCAGGCCCCCGACATGAAACGCGATGGCGTCGCGAATGAGTTCGAGCACCGCTTCGCGGCTCTCTGCGGCAGCGACGCAGCCGGGAACATCGGGCACGTGCGCGCCCCAGGATGCCGGTCCCTTTTCGACGACGACGAGATAGCGCATGGTCAATCCTTTCGCAGGAGCCCGCTTGCTTCAACGCGCTCTTCAGCGGTCCGATCGGAACGTCCGCACTCGACTTGCCGGACACGGTGACCCTGCCGGGCTCGACCGGGTGTCGATTCTGACGGTGACGGCCTCGCAAGCGGACCAGGTTCCACCCGTCCAGCTTCAGGCGGTCGACGAGCTCCCTCACTTTCATCGACGGGAGCGTGCAGGAGCCCGTCCCGATTTCGCGATGGTACCAACGGACGATGCC
>JAANMX010001284.1_pt1 | contig 28992 bp, 26 predicted proteins | sample 7279681 | NCBI WGS metagenome assembly JAANMX01 (sample SAMN14094542, study PRJNA606508) | bioreactor metagenome | isolation source: A lab-scale SPAN reactor treating ammonium-rich wastewater day 351 | place: Ireland: Galway | collected 2018-01-01 | reverse complement strand
GTGAAACGTGAGATCATATGACGCAGAAACGTGAAGGCGTGAAACGTGAGATCATATGACGCAGAAACGTGAAGGCGTGAAACGTGAGATCATATGACGACACCTCACGTCTTCACGTTTCACGTCTTCACGTTCTCTACAGCCCCCGATAGGTCCACAGCCGGTTGGCGGCAAAGTTCCAGAAGAGAACCACCCCTATCGCCAGCAGCTTGGCGACGTTGTAGGAGACGGTAAAGCCCAGATGCTCGTCGCCGATGAGGGCGATCCACTGGGCCTCGAAGCCGTGATGGATGGTGAGAAAGACGGCCATATTGATGGCAAGCCCGATCAGGCTGACCAGTGTAAACTGGCCCAGTTGCTTGCCGGCGTGGCGGCCCTGGCTTTCGGGAAAGGTCCAGCGCCGGTTGAGAAAGAAATTCTGGATGACCGCGGCGGTAAAGCTGACCGCGTTGGCCTGCCACTCCTGAAAACCAGCGATCTGAATCAGCAGATTGAGGATGGCGAAATCGGTCACCGCGCCGGCCGCGCCGACAGTGGCAAATTTGACGAAGCGCTTGGCTTCCTTGCGTTTGCGCCCTTTGAGGGGGATGACACTGGATAAATTCACGAGACTTTAACCTCTTATTGCGTATTCCGTATTCCGTTAGTTAGCAGCCTGTCGGAGAGAGAAGAAATAGAACGCGGATGACGCGGAAAGGGCTGATTTTCGCGGATAAAATCGAGAAAAATCCTGTTTCTTCCGTACTTTCCGCCATACCCGCGTTTTATTCTGTGCTACTCCGACAGGCTGCCAGCGTCAATCGAGTCATATCTTCCGCTTTTCTCCGCGGCTTTGCACCTCGGCGAGAGACTCTTTCTGATTCAGCCCAGCGGCCGCGCCCAGCCAGAGCGCGATATGCAGATGAATGCCCTGCACATACAGATTATCGAACAGATTGTGAACGCTCAGATGAGCGATGACACCTAAGACGCCGACGAGCAGCGCCCGTTCCCAACCGCCGTGTAACTGCTCACCCCCACCCAACCTCCCCCACTGTGGGGAAGGAGTCGCTCCAGTTCCCTCCCTGGAATGGGGAGGGGTAGGGTGGGGTGGCTCAACAGTTACACTGCCGGCAAGCTGCTGCCGGGTGCGCCGCCAGAGCCAGCCGACAATCCCCGCCCACATCAGCAGATAGGCGGTCAGTCCGATCAGCCCGGTCTCGGCCAACACATTCAGGTAGATGTTGTGGGCGTGGCCCAGAGCATCTTCCCACAGGGGCAGGCGCACGTCCGGATAGAGCGTCGCGTAGTTGCCCGGACCCACCCCCAGCCAGGGAGCCATCTCCCACATCCGCACCGCGGCCAGCCAGTGGGCCAGCCGTTCGATAACGGAAAAATTCTCATCGGTCACAGGCTGGGCAACGATCTGGGAAATCCCCACGCCCAGATAGGCCGGAATGTCCGCCACCCGCCCGGAGATCGAAGTCGGCATCCAGGCTGGGTTCCAACCGCCCATCGCCCCCGCCAGCAGCAGAGTCAGCAGCCCTATCAGGCTTGCCAGCAGCATCCGGCGGCTGCGCACAACGACCACCAGCCCCACACCCGCCGCCGCGCCCAGCCAGCCGCCCCGACTCCAACTCGCCAGCAGCCCCGCACCCATCACCCCGGCCAGCCCGGCATAGAGCAGCGCTTGTGTACGGCGGACTGTCAGTCCGCCCCACAGGGCCAGACTGATCGCCACCGGCAACGTCAACCCCAAATAGCCGGCGTAGGGGTTGGGCTGGTGAAAGCTGCCGGCGGCCCGCATAAAGCGCCCCAGCAGCACAAAGGCGTCTGGCCCAATGCGGAAAAGGAACTGGTAGAGGCCCAACGCGCCCTGGACCGCGCCCCCGGCCAACAGCGCCAGCACCAGCCAGCGGCTCTGGGTTGGGGTCAGCGTCTGCCCCACCAGCCAGACGACGAGCAAAAGTTCGGTCCATTTTATCACCTCGGCTGCCGCTTCGGTCAAATTGCGGGCCGCATAGGAGGAAAGCAGAAGTACGGCCAGGAAGGGAGCAATCCAACCGGCCAGGGGGGAGGGGTCCAGGCGCACAGAACCGCGGCGCACCCCATCGGCAAACCAGAGCGCAACCGCGCCGGCCAGCAAAATATCTGTCACGCTCAACGGCCCCGCTTTGATCCCGCTGGTGACCGGCAGCAGCAGAGCGATCCCCGGCCAGAGCAGCCAGGGGTGACGCAGGAGGAGCAGTCCGCCAGCCACGCCTCCAACCAGCAGCACGGCCAGAGAGAGGGGCAGGGTTGCCAGCAGCCAGGCCAGCAATAGCAACGCCAAACCGCTCAGTCCCAGCCGACCAATCGAGCCTGTATTCAGTTGGGGACGAGCCAAAAGATCGCTGGACACCGGCTTGTCTCTATCTTACCCGCTTGGTTTCGATACGGCTGGAAACAGCCCCAGCCTACTCAACCGGCGCTAGTCTTAAATGTGCTTTCACACAAAGAAGCCCGACCAATTCCAGTCGGGCTTCTCTGCGCTATGGCGGAGAGGGTGGGATTTGAACCCACGAGGGCGTAAACCCTACGCGTTTTCGAGACGCGCGCACTCGGCCGGACTATGCGACCTCTCCCTATTGGAAAATATGGACACAGATAAACACGGATGGGACAGATTTACACGGATTTAATCTGCGGAAATCTGCGTCTTCTGCCGGGTGCCCTTTGGGCGCTGCGTTCGTATTTTCGTAGACTATCCTATCAAAGTGTGCGGAAAATGTACAATTTCAGTCCACCTGCGTCAGGCGACCTGCTTTGCCGTGAAAATCCATTCTATCTGTGAAAATCCGTGTCCATTTTTTACAGCAGGGCGTCGGCCAGGACGCTGAAATCGGGGACCGTCACGTCGGGCTGGTAGGGCGAATCTTCCACGGGCAGGTGGTAGCGGTCCACATAGGCGGCCCGATAGCCGCAGGCCCGGGCACCCACCACATCGAAAGAGTTGGAGGAGACCATCAGACACTCGCCCACTTCCAGCCCCAGCAGATGGGCCGCCCGGCGATAGACGCCGGGATGGGGCTTGAACGCGCCGTTGCCCGTGGCCGAAATAATGGCGTCAAAGGGCCAGCCCACCCGATTCTGGGCCAAGTGATCCAAAAAGTGGGGATCGCCGTTGGAGAGGACGACCAGTTGGTAGCGGGCCTTCAGCCGTTCCAGCCCGGCCAGCACCTCTGGAAAGGGAGAGAGAAATTGCCAGGCCCCCATCAGTTCATCCACACGGGCAGGGGTGGCGTCGATGCCGTTGAGCCGCAGGACGTAGTGGCAGGCCCGGCGCACGGTTTCCAGATAGCCGGCGTGGCCCAAAGCCATAATTGTGTCCTGATACTGTTCCAGCCGCTGGCGTCCCCGCCAGTCGGACCAGAATCTGTCGGCGGTTACGTCGGGTCTCTCCCGCTGCAAAAAGTCGGCGATGTAAGGGGTCAGGCCGCCGCCCAGGTCCAGAATCGTGCCGAAGAGATCGAAGGTCAGGGCTTTGACGGTGGGGAATTGCTCCATTTTGGCAGCCTTTCATTGGGGGAGTACGGATGGCGATTACAGCCGCCGTTCACGGCATTGGGCACGGAGGCCACGACTTTCGCTCAGACAGCTTACAGCCAGTCGGCGATGGCGTCCCACACTTCCGGCATCTCCAGCAGTTCAGCGAATTGGGTCACCCACTTGCGGATGCGCCGCCGGTCCAGGTTCGGGTGGCTCCGCAGAATGCCCTGGATGTCCAGCAGGTCTTTGGGCCGGTGGGCCACTGCCTTCATAATAATCAGGTCTTCCGGGGTGGGCAGGCGGATTTCCAGGCTTTCGAGTTGATAGACTTCGCTGCGGGCAACCATCTCCTGCTCGAACGGCAATGCACCCAAAGAAATGTCGATGCCGATGCCGCTTTCGGCGTGACGCAATAGCACAACGCGAGTCCGCCGGGCAAAGGCGCCGGGATCGGAAACGCGTTCGTGCAATCCCTCTTTCTTCGCTGCATCCAACAATTCCGGCAGATCATCAATGGACAAAAGCACCAGGGCATCCAAATCAGCCGTGAGACGGGGTGTCCCCAGCAGACTGGCAGCGATTCCGCCGATGATGACAGCCCGGCCCTCGTACTGGTCAAGCAGGCGTTGCAGAGCAGCCAGAGGAACGAGTAGCGGTTTAAGCGAGGGTTTGGTTTCGGTCATTGCTTCCTATCCGGCGTAGAATGGCCCACCGTTGCCAGACGGCTTCCTCCTGGTTGCTTACGGCTTTTGAAAACAGTCCAAGTGCGTGGGCCAGACCCACCAGTCTATTCAACTGTTGCCAGCGCTCCTGTGCGCTGGCGGACTGGGCTTCCAGCCGCTCGATCTGTTCAACTTCCCGCCACCGATTGACATAGGCCCTGGCATCCGCCGCAGTCATACGGGCAGAAGGGGCGGTCTCATTGGGGAGCGTTACTGTTGTGTCAGACATCTGCTTTCTCCTGGAAACTGTACTGGTCAACGAGACGGTAAAACGTAGGTGCGGTTTGCAACCGCACTTTCACCCGAAGAAGTGCGGTTGCAAACCGCACCTACAGATTTCACTGCTCGATTTCTGCCAGAAGTGCGGTTGCAAACCGCACCTACAGATTTCACGATCTTCTTGACCGCTACACTTTCTCCTGGAAATGGTACTTTGGACAGCACAAGTGTCACCCGAAGTATAGCACGAATTCTCCCCGCCCGGTATCATCGCAACTGTCCGCCGGGAAAGATCATCCGCTCTGCCTCGTCAAAGGCGAGGGGTTGGGCCGGGCCGATGATTTCCAGCAGGGGGTGCTTGTCCACTTCGGCCACCAGCGCGGACGAGAGCCAAAGGCTGCCCAGTTCCAGGGTATTTTTGATGAGAACGACGCGGGCTGTGGACGGGTTGATGCCAGAGAGAGCGGCGGCGATGACAGCCCGGTCGTCGGGCAGTGTGACGGGCTGTTTGGCCCCGACAAAGTTGCGGGCGGTCAGACAGTTTTTGTAGGTGGCTGCCCAGTCCACCTGCCCCACCAGCCGCTGCGGGATCAGATCGGCCATCCCAATGCCGGAAGCGTTGCCGTGGCTGTCGGGGGTCAATTCGAGGACGGCGATGCAGCGGTAGTCCGGTTCCCGTGGGCCGGCGTTGCGCCGCCACATGCCGATGACATTTGTGTCCATCCCCGTGCCGCTGATGTCTTTGCCCATCTGCTCCACAATCAGCAAATCCAGCGGGTCGAAAGGGAGATTGGGCTGAAGCTGTTTCGCCAGTTCGAGGAGGGGGGGTTCATCGCTCTCGATGCGTTCGCCCGCGATGACGGCGATGCGAGCCGGACGGTGCTGGCCGTTTTCCACAATCGCCACACCGGCGATGACCGGTTTGACGGCGATGGCGACCCGGGCCGCTTTGGGCATAGCCGTCGTCACGCCGTGGGCGTGGATAATGTCTGCGCCCTCTGGTTTGCCCAGACCGATGGCGAGGATTTTGAAGAGACCGCTCTCCCAGGGGGCGCGGAAGGCGGTGTGGGCCTTGACCCGGTTGACGGGGATCACCGCGTCGGCGTCGGCCGCGTTGCGATCCCAGAGGACGGGCATCCCGTCGGGCGCTGTGCCGATCTGTACTGTCTCCAGGCTGCTCAGAATCGGCACGCCCAGTTTGCCCATCCCATAGCCCAGCAGCACATCCCGCTGACCTTCGGCGGTGGCCGCGCCGTGGCTGCCCATCGCCGGGACGAGAAAGGGGTCCGCGCCCACATCCAGCAGGCTCTGCACCACCGCGCCCACCACTTCGGCGTAACAGGAGATGCCCCGGCTGCCCACGGCCACGCAGACCCGCATTCCGGGCTTTACCTGTCCGCTCAGAGGCAAGGCCGCCATTCCAGCCCGCACGGTCTGGGCTACATCCGCCACCTCTTCCGTAGAGACCCGCTGGCGCACGGGCGTTAATGTTAGCTCATTCATCCCATTCCCCTTTTTCCTGACAAGGTGACAGGGTGAAGGGGTGACATACACGCCTCACCTTGTCATCCTGTCACCCTGTCACCCATCTTCCCCCACCTGCATTTTCAGCCAGGCGTTGATGAATAGTTCCAAATCCCCGTCCAGCACAGCCGAGGGGTTGCCGGTCTCGGCGTCGGTGCGCAGGTCTTTGACCATCTGATAGGGGTGCAGGACGTAGGAACGAATCTGTGTGCCAAAGTCGGCGTGGACATTCTGCCCCTTCACCCGGGCCCGCTCCTCGGCGATCTTCTCCTGCTCGATTTCGTAGAGCTTGCCGCGCAGGATTTTGATGGCGAGTTCCCGGTTTTGGCCCTGGCTGCGCTCGTTCTGGCAGGTGACGACAATACCGCTGGGTTCGTGATAGAGGCGCACGGCGGTGGCGTTCTTCTGCACATTCTGCCCCCCCGCGCCGCTGCTCAGAAAGACGTCGATGCGGATGTCGCTGGGGTTGATTTCGATCTCCACTTCGTCGTCGATGATGGGCATGACCTCCAGCTTGGCGAAGCTGGTGTGGCGGCGCGCGCCGGAATCGAAGGGGCTGATGCGCACCAGCCGGTGGGTTCCCTTTTCGGCGCGCAGATAGCCGTAGGCATATTCGCCGTAGACTTCGATGGTGGCGCTTTTGATGCCCGCCTCTTCGCCCTGGGTCATATCCGTAATTTCGGTCTTGTAGCCTTTCTTCTCCGCCCAGCGCAGATACATACGCAGGAGCATCTCGGCCCAGTCCTGGGCTTCTGTGCCCCCCGCGCCGGCGTGGATGCCGATGATAGCCCCGCCCCGGTCATACTTGCCGCCCAGGGCCAGGTCAAATTCCCGCTGCTCCAGTTCGGCGCTAAGCCCGTCGACTTCGCTCTCCAATTCGGCGAGCATATCCGGCTCATCCTCGGCCATTTCGTACAGTTCCAGCGCGTCCGTGGCCCGGCGGCGCAGATCGTCCCAGGCGTTGACCTGGGACTGCAAGCCATTCAACTCCTGCATTTTACGCTGGGCTGTCTGGGGATCGTCCCAAAAGTCGGGCGCGACGATCTCCTTTTCCAGCGCGGCTACGGCTTCTGTTTTGCCCGGCAGGTCAAAGACGCCCCCGGATAATATCCACACGCTCTAAAGTCTGGTTCAGTTTATCGCTTAGTTCGCTCACGGTTATCCTCGATTATCGAAAGTCTACCGGCTACATCTGGGCTTCTTTGGTGGCAGGGCATTGATAATGGGATGATGGCGTACTCTCCCCGCATCATCTCATCATCCCGCCCCTATTCCCCTACCAGCCCTTCCACAAACGCCACTGGGTCAAACTCGGCCAGGTCTGTAATCTTTTCACCCGTGCCCACAAAACGCACGGGCACACCCAAGACTTTTTTGATGCTGAGCACCGCGCCGCCTTTGGCTGTGCCGTCCAGTTTGGTCAGCACAATACCGGTGACACCCGCGGTCTCCTGGAAGCCCTTAACCTGCAAAATGGCGTTCTGCCCCGTAGAGGCGTCCAGCACCAGCAGGGTTTCGTGGGGGGCGCGGTGGACCTGTTTGGCTGCCACCCGGCGCATCTTCTCCAGCTCCTGCATCAGATTAAATTTGTTTTGCAGGCGGCCTGCCGTATCTACGATGAGAATCTCGGCTTTACGGCTCTCCTGGCTGGCCCGTATGGCATCAAACAACACAGCCGCCGGGTCCGAGCCGGGGGCCTGGGCGATGACTTCCACACCGGCCCGTTTGCCCCACACCTGCAACTGTTCGATAGCCGCGGCCCGGAAGGTGTCCCCCGCGGCCAGTACCACTTTCTTGCCCCGCTGTTTGTAGCGGGCGGCCAGTTTGCCAATCGTCGTCGTCTTGCCAGAGCCGTTGACACCGACTACCAGCACAACCGTCAGGATGCGGGGCTGCTCGATTTGCAGAGGTTCGTCGGCCCTGAGCAGGTTGACCATCTCGCGTTTGAGGACGAGATAGGCATCCTTTGTGGCTTTGATACCCTCCTTTTCCACGCGCGCCCGGGTCTTCTCCACCAGTTCAGTGGTGGTCTCCATGCCCACATCGGCCATTATCAGTGTCTCTTCCAGCTCATCCCAGAGATCATCGGTGATTTCGTTGGCCTGAAAGATGGAGCCGATGCGCCCCAAAACGCCGCCCCGGGTCTTCTGCAGGCTCTGCTCCAACAGGAGTTCATCCTGGCTCTTTTCTTCTTGCTTGCCGAATAGTCGTCGAAACAATTGAATATGCCTCTGCTTGTCAATAGGAAGGCAGGAAATAATGCCGCGCTCTCCTGCGCGAACCGTTGCGCAACGCAAGGATTATAACAGGTCGGGGAAGGTCGGAGCAAAGGGGGCAGGTCATGTGGGTTCGCCTTCCTTCTCCGCATCTTCTTCTACCGCATCTTCTTCTACCTCATCGTCTTCTACCTCATCGTCTTTCAGATCGTCCAGTTCGGCTATCAAAGCAAAGGAGAGAAAGCGAAGCTCATACTCTGGCCCCCTCTCCTCGGCAAATGACTCGCGCAGCAATATAAGATAGGTGCCCCATTGGGCGGTATAGAGCGGATTTTGGGTGACGCGCACAAGCAAGTTGTGCAGTTGTTTGGTTCGTTCCGGTGTAAAAAGTGCTCGAATGTAAAATATCCATTCTTCGACCACCTCCTTGCCGTGCTCCTGGAGAAGTGTTCGCAGGGTATAAGAGTCATCGGCGTCTTCGGGAGCGAAAGATTTCAGAATTGTGTAGGCCTGGCGTAACTCCTCTTGTGAATAGATATTCAGGATGAGTTTGCGCGCATAAACCGCCTGCTCCCCTTCGTCGCGGAGCTCCTGGACCTGCTTTTCCGCGAGACGTTGCAGACCGGGAATCCTGCCGAATAGCCCTTCCATCTTTTTAATAATGCCGGATTGTTGCGCCGTTTTGAGAATCTCATCCGGAGTCAACTGGGCAATATCGTTAGCCTCCCCCAGTTGGGTCAATTCACCGGCCAGTTCGAAACCTATCCCCAGACATTGGCGGAGAGAGCCGCGAACCACACCGGCTCCACTTGCCAGTTGGGGATGCTCCGTTGTTTCGAGCAGTAGCTGCGCGGCAGCCGCCCGCGCCAGATCCCTTTGATTTCTCTGTTGACGCAGGCGCTTGCGCAGAGCCGTAAGCGCCTGTATGAATTGCCCGCGTAGATCGTCTGTAAGTACACGTTCGAGTGTGGCGTCGAAAACGTTTTGCAGCCTATCTTCCTCCGCTCTTGTCAATGGCCTCTTGCCCTCAATAGGCTCAACGCCCATTTCCAGCCCAATTTCTGCATAGCATTGGGCTGTATCCAGGGGCGAAAACACAATGTCGGCGAATTCTGGCTGGTTTAGCAGATCGTGGGTGGACCAGGCGGCCTTCGTCACTTGCTCCATTAAGTCCTGGGAAGCACCGCTCTCGGTTGTGTTTCCTCCAAAAAGTGGGAAAATTTCCTTGATGAGTTCCGGGTTGATAGGCCTGTTCAACTTGCCAACAGGTTTCGATCTCACTGTTGGCTTTCGCTCTGTTCTTGCCTGCCGGCGTTGCTGCTTTCTCCGTTGGGTAGCTTCCTGTCTGGATTTTTGCTGTTTCTTCTTTGCCATCTGTCTTGGTATCCTTGTACTCTTTCGCTGCATCCTGAATCTATAAACTTGACACGGGCATAAACTGACATTTTGTCACCTTGCCACCCGGTCATTTTGTCACCCTGTCAAGTATATGTTGAGAGTCTACCACATGCCTCATTGCTGTTCAATTGTAGATGAGGATAGGCTGTATTTCAGTGTAACTGCTCACCCCCTCCCAACCTCCCCCACTGTGGGGGTAACTGCTCACCCCCACCCAACCTCCCCCACTGTGGGGGAGGAGTCGATCCAGTTCGGGGTAGGCTGGGTGGCTGAATGGACATACTGCTCCTTGCACAATCCTGGCTCTGTGCTACACTATCCTCTGTTCTTCCACCCCCAACCCCGTAAAGGAACCTGTGAATGGCCGACCTTCTCTCTCTTCCCCTGCCCCATCTGGCCGAACAATTTCTTCTGCGTCCGGATGTGGCTTTTCTCAACCACGGCAGCTTTGGCGCCTGCCCGCGGCCGGTTTTCGATGCCTACCAGAGCTGGCAGCGGGAACTGGAACTGGAGCCGGTCGATTTCATCGGTCGTCGTCGGGGCGATCTGCTGGCCCAGGCGCGAGGGGTCTTAGGGCCGTATATCAATGCCTCGCCCGATGATTTCGTCTTTGTCCACAACGCCACCACCGGCACGAATATCGTGGCCCGCTCCCTGGATTTGCAGCCCGGCGATGAGGTGCTGGGCACGGATATGGAGTATGGGGCGGTCAACAAAACCTGGCGTTTTCTGTGCGAAAAGCGAGGGGCTGTGTACATTAACCAGCATATCTCCCTGCCGGTGGATGATCCGGAGGAGATGGTGGAAGAGTTGTGGGCGGGGGTGACGCCGCGCACGAAAGTTATTTCGATCAGCCACATCACCTCTGGCACGGCCCTGCGCTTCCCCGTGGAAATGGTCTGCCAGCGGGCACGACAGGAGGGGATTCTGACACTTCTCGACGGAGCGCACGCACCGGGCCAGATCGATCTGGACATGCAGGCCATTGGCGCAGATTTTTACAGCGGCAACTGCCACAAATGGCTGTGCAGCCCCAAAGGGGCAGCCTTCCTCTATGTCCGCAAAGAGCAGCAGCAGCGGATTCAACCACTGGTGGTGAGCCACGGCTGGGGCAACGAGAAGATCAACCGCAGCCCCTTTCTGGACTATCTTTCGGAGATCGGCACAGAAGACCCTGCGGCCTATCTGAGTGTACCCGCCGCGGTGCGTTTTCAACAGGAGAACGACTGGCCGGCTGTGCGTTCGGCCTGCCACCGGCTGGGGGTGGAAGCACTGCAACGCATCGAGGAGCTGACCGGCCTGCCGTCGGTGGTCCCCTACGACGAGCGCTGGTGGTCGCAGATGGTCATCGCGCCCGTGCCCCCCTGCGATCTGGGCGCGCTGCACCGGGGGCTGTGGGAACAGTTCCGGGTGGAGATTCCCGGCACCAGCAACGGCGGACGCCAGTTTGTCCGTCTCTCCATCCAGGCCTACACCACGCCCGAGCACATCGACCGGCTGCTGGAAGGGCTGGCCGCGTTGCTGCCGAGAAAATAGCAGGATGATGAGATGCTGGGATTCTGTTCATTATCCCGGCATCTCATCATCCCACCATCCTGCACCAAAAATCAGTTTGCATAGCCAACACACTTGCAGTACACTATAGCAGTTCCCTCAGCCAGACATCCCCCGGGCTGTGAAGAATCCTCAATGAGTCCGTTCAATGCAGAAAAGGAGCGAAAAGTGGAAAAGTCTTTGAAACACCGTCGTGTTTCGTCGCATCGTGTTTTGTTGTATCTGTTGTTAGTGATGGCAATGGTGCTGTCGGCCTGTGGCGCAGCAGCGACCCCCGCGGCCGAAGCCCCCGCACCCGCCGAAGCGGCTGCGCCGGCCGCGACCGAAGCCCCCAAAGCCGAAGCACCTGCCCCCGCGGCCCCGACCGCGGTGCCGGTTGCCGAGGTCGACCCGATGATGACTGTCTTTGGCGAGATGCTGCCAGAAGATGCCCTGCCCTATGACGAGCAGATTTCGCGTGGTGCTTGTTCCAATACGGCCACACAGACCACATTTGACTTTATGGTCTCTGTTTACCAGCGTTACTGTGCTGGCGACAGCGCCTTCGGCATATCTTTGGTAGACTTGGACAAAGACTTCAATGTCCTCCCCATGGCTGCCGAGAGCTGGGAAGCCTCTGCTGATGGCTTGACCTGGACCTTCCATCTGCGTCCTGGTATGATCTGGTCCGATGGCACTCCCGTCACAGCCAATGATTGGGTGCAGACCTACCGCTATGCTGCCGATCCAGAGCACGCCTGGGACTTCTCCTGGTTCTATGCGGGCGTGATCAAGAATTGGGACGAGGCGATTGCCGGTGAAGTACCCCTGGAAGAACTGGGTGTGGTTGCCGTGGACGATCTGACCTTGGAGGTCACCACCTACAGCCCCTTCCCGCCCCTGCCGGGTATGATGCACTTTGCCTTTCCATTGCAAGCCAAAGCGCTTGAAGCGTATGGCCCGTACTACAATAATGATCCGGCTACGTCTGTCTCCTCTGGGCGCTTCGTACTGGTTTCCCTGGAACCCGGCAAGAAGATTGTGATGGACGCTAACGAGATGTATAAGGGTCCCACTCCGCCCTTCCTGAAGCGGCTTGAGTTTATCTATATGGACCCCAGCACAAATTTCGCTTCCTTCCAGAAGGGCGAAATCGATTCGGTAGGCTACGAGTCTTTGACTCCCGCCGATCTCGACTTGGTGATGGCCGATCCGGTGTTGAGCGCCAACTACTTCCGTCACTTCGGTGATTTCCGCACCGACTACCTGCTCTTTGACACTTTCAATGCACCCTTCAATGATCTCAACGTGCGCAAGGCCTTTGCCCACGCTGTCGATCGAGATATCATTGTGAAAAATGTCATGGGCGAGGTCAAGGGTTCGCCTGCCTACTCCCTCCTTATGCCTGGTTTCCCCTCGTCAGATGTGAAGGGCGATCTGCACCAGTATCAGAACTACGACTGCGATATGGCCAAGCAGTATCTGTCCGATGCTGGCTTCCCCGATGGCAAAGACTTTGCGCCGCTGGAACTCTGGCTGCGCGACGAACCGCCGGCATTTCAGGCTATCTTCCAGGCTGTAGCTGCCTCGATCTCCGAATGCCTAAACGTAACGATCGAAGTCTCCAACAAGGATCGTAAGGTCTATACCGAGGCTATGAATTCCAAACCCACCGGTCTGACCTTCGGTGCTGTCTCCTATGGCATGGACTATCTGGACCCGACCAATATGCTGGGTATTTTCAAGTTCGGCGGACGTCATTCGTGGAAGAACGACGAGTTCGATACGCTAATCAGCGAGGCCACGCCGTTGGTGAGTGATCCGGTCAAGCGTGACCAGATGTTCCGCGACGCCGAGAAGATTCTGGTGGACGATGTGGGCGCTATCTTCATCGATCACCGCTGGCAGGGCACGCTCTACCAACCCTATCTCATGGGTGATGGTTTCCGTGTGGCCGACTCCAACGGCATCGCCGCTCACCACTGGGGCAATGACTGGGTGATTGGTACGCAGTACATTGCCAAACACTAACCCTCTGTCCTGATTTGGTAACCATATAGTGCGACGGACTCGCCAGGAGAAGCCGCACAGTCAAAGTGGCTGTGGCGAGTGCGTTGCACCAGATTTACTATATAGTTACCTGATTCATACGTATTGGATGGCCGAAACCAGGGTTTCGGCCATCCAATATACCTCACAGTGGTATTCCCGCCTTGCCCGTTATCTGGACTCTCAATCCAACCGGGTCGAACTGCTTGTACCGGAGGCTGTATCCTCTATGACCCGCTATATTCTCGGTCGTCTGGTCTCATTGCTTTTTGTCATTATTGCTGTCTCGATGATCACCTTCAGCTTGATGCACGCGGTGCCAGGTGGCCCCTTTGACGAGGAGAAACAACCCTTGCCGCCTGCCGCCAAGGCTAATATTCTGCGTAAGTATGGGTTGGATCAGCCCGTATGGAAGCAGTACGTATTGTATATGTCCAATGCCGTACGCTTTGACTTCGGCATTCCCTATCAACAGCCCACATCCACTGTGGCCGAGTTGATCAGAAGCACTTGGGGTATCACGGCACAAGTGGGGCTGATGACAATTCTTTTGGCCTTTGGATTGGGTATCCCTCTCGGCATTATTGCCGCTTACAATCAAAACTCTTGGATTGATACAGTTGTTACCTTTATGTCGATGCTGGGATTTATTATGCCCAGTTTTGTGCTTGGTGCCCTGGCAATTCTGTTTTTCGGCGTCTATTTGGATTGGCTACCTCTCGGCGGTTGGGGCGACACTGGTTGTTTGGTCGATCGCTACTTCTGCAAAGATTGGATCATGCCGGTTGTCGCCTATGCTTTGGCCCCTTTGGCGATCGTTGCTCGTTATACCCGTTCAAGTGTGATCGACTATCTTAACTCGGATTTTGTACGAACCGCCCGGGCCAAAGGGTTGGGCGAACGCACGGTCATGCTCCGCCACGTCCTGCGCAACGCTCTGATTCCGATGGTGACTGTGTTTGGGCCTATCATCCCTGATCTGATGACAGGCAGCATTTTTATCGAGTCCATCTTTCGTATACCTGGCCTGGGCAAGTACTTTGTCACCAGCACCTTTAGCCGTGACTACCCAATGGTAATGGCGACAGTTCTGCTCATCGCAGTTTTATGGGGAACGGTCTATCTGGCAACCGACATCCTTTATACTCGTTTGGACCCCCGGGTGCGCCTGGGTGCGCAGGAGGGTCAATAATGACCAGCACTACAAGCTCTGGAGAGACGAGCGTGTCTATCGCCAATCCGGCTGTCCCCGTTTCCCTGCGTAAGCATCGTACCCTCTGGCAGGACGCGGTTCGCCGTTTTTTCAAAAATCGTTTGGCGATCCTTGGTTTGGTGATCGTACTCGCTTTCCTCTTTCTCGCCATCTTTGCCAATTTTTTAGCTCCGTATCCCTACGACAAGGCGGATTTTACGGCGGTGCGGGCGTTGCCTGGTGTCAACCCCAAGTACCCACTGGGGACAGACGAGATCGGACGGGATTACCTGAGTCGGCTGATCTACGGCGCACGGACTTCGATGACGGTTGGTATTACAATCCAGTTCATCGCCCTGCTCATCGGCGTCCCCCTGGGTGGGTTGGCCGGGTATCTGGGCGGCACAGTCGATTTCGTGGTCAGTCGCATTATTGATGTGATGACGGCTTTCCCCGGCCTAATTTTTTCCATTCTCATCATCTCCCTCTTTGGAGGGGGGATGTGGATGGTGATCTTTGCCCTGAGCATTACCAGTTGGATCGGTATTGCGCGGCTTACCCGGGCCCAGATACTGTCCCTGCGCGAGAAGGAATATGTGGAGGCGGCCCGCTGTCTGGGCGTCACCCAGCGGGGAATTATCTTTCGCCATCTGGTCCCCAACTCCCTGTCACCCTTGCTGGTGGCGGTCAGCTTTGGTATTCCCGCCGCCATCTTTGGCGAGGCCGGGCTAAGTTTCCTGGGCATCGGCATCAACGACCCCATCGCCAGTTGGGGCAAAATGGTCGGCGTGTCCGGGGCCTACGTCCGGGTCTCCTGGCATATGGCCCTCTTCCCCACCCTTGCCATCGCTCTGGCTATGCTGGGTTTTTCCTTTTTGGGTGACGGTCTGCGCGATGCCCTGGACCCGAAGATGACCCGGTGAGTTGGATGTAGGAGTTCGACTTTTTCTGAAAAGTCGAACTCCTCTCTTTGAATCTGTGTGAGTAGACATTGAGATCGACTGAGAGGCTATTTGGCATGAGTACATCCCGACAAAACTACTTTTTGACACTCTTTCTTGCCCTGATTGCAGTTGTGATTGTCGCTTGCGGTGGCAACGCAGAGAATGCAGCCCCAGCCGCTACATCCCAGCCCGTGGCGACAATGCCCCCGGCCCAGTTTACCGCCGTAGCCGAACAATCCGCCTCCCAAAATACAAACGTTGCACCCAAAGTGGAGACACTCGTCACCCCCACCGTAGATGCCAGCCTGAGCCGGGGTGAACTGGTCTACAAGAATAAAAAGTGTGGGGATTGTCATGGCGCAAAGGGCGAAGGCGTAGCCGACAAAGGCAGCGCGCTGGCTGGAACGACTTTGGAATTCCAGAAATTTGAAGACATTCTGCGTACTGGGGACAACGGTATACTCGGCAATGACCATCTTTATGGAGCCAGCGCCATCAGCCCATCGGGGATGACCAATCTTTATGCCTTCGTGACCAGTCTCGCAAAGTGATACCGGTCACTTCTGTCGGTGATGCACTTTGAAAAAAGAAACGTGAAACGGGAGTGTCTGGACGATCTCCCGTTTCACGTTTCTTTTTTCTTCTGTCACCTGCTATGATGAATCTGTCAACTCTGTTCATTCTTTCCTCATCCCTTCCCCCGGAGGATTTTCGTTGATCGCCTATTGTCCCCGCAGCCGCTTTACCGCACCCGCCGAGGAAAGCCCTCTGCGCTGCCCCATCACCGGGGAACCCCTGGAATACCGGGAGATTCCCGCCTTTGACCCCGACCTGATCGATCCCAGCCAGGCCGGCCACTGGCGCTACGCGGCGATGCTGCCCGTCATCGCCCCCGGTCACAAGCGCATCACCCTGGGCGAAGGCTGGACGCCGCTGATCGACGACGAGTGGGAGGGGCTGCCCCTCTACTGGAAAAACGAGGGGCTGATGCCCAGCGGCTCGTACAAAGACCGGGGCGTGAGTGTGCTGGTCAACTTTCTGCTGGGCCAGGGCGCGCAGATTGTGATGGACGATTCCAGCGGCAACGCGGGGGCCAGCCTGGCCTGCTACGCGGCCCGGGCCGGGATCGAAGCCCGCATCTTTGTGCCCGCCACCGCACCGGAGCCAAAGAAGGCCCAAATTGCCGTCTACGGCGCAGAGTTGGTGGAAGTGAGTGGACCCCGCTCCGCGGCCATCGCCGCAGCAGAGGCGGCCCAGTCCTCGGATGCGGTCTATGCCTCCCACGCCTGGCATCCGGCCTGTCTCTTTGGCTTTATGACCAATGCCTGGGAGATTTGGGAGCAGCTAGGGCGCAAAGTGCCCGATTGGATCATTACCCCCTGCGGCTATGGCGGTCTCTTTCTCGGCTCCTGGCGGGGCTTTGAACATCTGTACGAATGCGGCATTATCAATAAACTGCCGGGGATGGTGGCTGTGCAGGCCGAGCCGATTACTCCCATCAGCGACGCCTTTCTCAACAAATGGGAAGACATCCACCCCCGCCGCCAGCTTTTCCCCAAAATGCTGGCCGACGGTATCGCCGTGGAAAAACCCGTGCGCAGCCGCTCGATCCTCTCCGCCATTCACCGCTCCGGGGGTATGGCCTTGACTGTCAATGACCGGGAGATTGGCGAGGCTCACGCCGCGCTGGCCGAACGGGGCATCTTTGTAGAGCCAACCAGCGCTACGGTGGCCGCGGCCCTACGCAAGCTGAAACCCCACGTGCGTTCCGGCGAGACGGTTGTTGCCAATTTAACCGGTCTTGGCCTGAAAAAGTTGCCAGACCTACAGGATATCCCATGACCGCTGCCCATCGCCCTGTGGCCGAATTTCAAAGCAGTCTGGACTTCACCTTCAACGACCCTGCCCTGCTCCAACGCGCCTTTGTCCATCGCAGCTATCTGAACGAGGCCGACGATGACTTTGACCTGCGCGATAACGAACGCCTGGAGTTTTTGGGGGATTCTGTATTGGGTTTTGTCGCCAGTGAACTGCTCTTTGCGCGTTATCCCGACCGGCTGGAAGGCGAATTGACAAACCTGCGCGCCGCCCTTGTGCGCCGGGAGACCCTTTCCCGCTTTGCCAACGAACTGGCACTGGGCGAATTTCTGCTGCTGGGGAAAGGGGAGGAGGAGAGCGGCGGACGCACCCGGCCCGCCACCCTCTGCGCCACTTTCGAGGCGCTGGTAGGGGCCATCTATCTGGACCAGGGAGTCGGTCGGGTGCGCGAATTCTTGAAGCCCCGGCTGATGTCGGAAGTGGAACGGGTTGCCCCCCGGGCCCTGGCCAAAGACCCCAAGAGCCGTCTGCAAGAGTGGATTCAAAGCGAGATGGGCGTTACCCCTCGCTATAAAACTGTCCTCACCGAAGGGCCAGACCACGCCCGGGTCTTCACCGTGCAGGTGACTGCGGACAAAATTCCGTATGGGGTTGGCCGAGGACGCAGCAAACAGGAAGCTGCCCAGGCCGCCGCCGCTATGACCCTGCGCAATTTCGGCCAGCCCGCACCAGAATATGTCGCGGACCCCGGGCTGGAAGCAGCATTTCCTGTAGCGGCCGAAGATGAAAAATGATCAAAAACAAAAAAGGACCCTTCGGGTTATCGAAGGGTCCTTTTTTGTTTTTGGCGGGAGCGACGGGATTTGAACCCGCGACCTCCGGCTTGACAGGCCGACATGCTAACCGCTACACCACGCCCCCAGAACTAGCCCCCAGAACTACATTGCGCATAAGCAACGAAAAGTATTCTAGCACCGGCGGCAGTGATTGTCAAATTGACGGCCTGAAAGTACACAGCAAAATTCGGGGTGAGCAGTTACACTCAGACGTACAGATCCAGCCCCCAGCTGCTATCTGCGCTCTGGCTGCGGCCCGTGTCTGGTTGAGCCGCCGACGGTGTAACCGCCTGCCTGTTTTGAGTCTCGTAGAGAGAGAACGGTTGCAGGCTCTTTCCCGGAGACAGGGCTATCTCCAGTTCAAATTTCGTGGAATTGTCCCCAGCCTCTGCGCCATTTTTCTCTTGCTTTTTCTCGCGGATAGCTTCCATCTCTTCCCGGTTTTCTTCCTGAATTTCCTGACGGGCTTCCTGGGCCATTTGGGCGGCGGCCACGGCTACGCTGCGATCAGCGCCCGATGGATCAACAGGGGCCAGGGCCGCCTGCTGCAATTGTTGGGCCTTGCGCAGTGTTGCTTCCGGGTCGCCTTGCACGGGGGCCATATCCACCTGCACCTCGCCGCCAATCGCATAGCGCTTGCCATCCGGCCCCACCTGATAGGTGTATTGGGCCCCCCCTATGGCGTGCTGGCCTGCGGCTACCAGATGGGCCTGCTCGTGACGACGCACCTGAGCATCCCGCTGGCGCAGGGCATCCACTGTCTGCTTCTCCTCTTCAGAGAGCGTGCCGGTCAGATTCACCGAGACAATTTTGGCCCCACCCACCGGCGAGGCAATCGTGTCCAGCCCTGCGCTACAACAGAGCGTACACTTGCAGGTCATCACATGGGGTCCGGTCGCCATTTCCAGCGTCGCCGGCTTGGGAACCGATTCGAGAGTGGCCGATTGAGCCATCACGGGTGTCGTCACCGGCTCGGTCTCTGAATGCAGCTCACCCCTGCCGCGATTGGAAAACGCTGCCCACATCCGCAGACTTGTGTGATTGGAACCGAGAGGTGATACAGGCTCGATCACGATGATTATCTCCAATAGGCGCTCCTGCGCCATTGCTAGGGTGTACCGGGTGTCGATACAATTCTTTGGTATGTGTATCGACCCTTTCCAAAGAACTGTTCAATTGGGTGAAGGAGGATTCATAGGCCAATTGGCTTATTCGCCTGGATGATGGGGGGGGGGCGTGTCAGACGGGGGGAAGATACGAAAAGTGCCGGGGATTTTCCCAAGTCCCCGGCACTTACGCTTCTGCAAATTTACAGACCACTCGCTTTAGGGCACGATAATTGTCTTCAGCGAAGCCTGCTCGTCTTCCGACGCTGTCTCGGCCTGAAAGACGGCGGGCAGATCGGCCAACCGGTGACGGGTGGAATTTTCCAGGATAACGTCGAGATTGAAGACGCCCCGCTCCACGGCCCGGAAGGCTTCCCGCATATTTTCAATGGACCGCAGCTTTGTGTAGTGGACAGCGTTCAGATTACGCACTTCCAGCCCGTCCTCGTGGAAGCGGTGGAAGCAGAATTCCTTGACCGGCGCGTAGTTGTCGCCGTAGAGGGCCAGAATGCCGTTGTGTCCCACCATTCCCAACGCCTGTACCAGCCCAATGCCTGTACCGCCCACGGCTTCGATGGCCACGTCCACGCCCGCGCCCTTTGTCATCTCGTCCACCGCGGCCACGGGATCGACCCTCCGGGCGTTGATTGTGTGATGCGCGCCTAACTTGCGGGCGATCTCCAACTTTTCCGGGGAAACGTCGATGGCGATGACCTGAGACGCTCCCGATTTGAGCGCGCCCTGGAGCAGGATATTCCCGGCAAAGCCCACGCCATTTACCGCCACCACATCCCCCAGCTTTACCCCTGTGTGGATGGCAGCCCAGACCGCGCAGCCCAGGGGTTCATAGAGACAGCCCACCTCGAACGAGACGCTGCTGGGGATGGGCTGGATGTGGGCCAGGTCTACCACCCAATAGTCCGAGTAGGTGGGGTAGATGAGACTGCCCACCCGATCCCCTATCCGCACTGTGCCACCGCCCAGATATTCCTCCACCCCACTACCCATCTCCACAATTGTGCCGCCCCCCTCGTGGCCGAGGGGTCCCATAGGATAGGCGTGGGAGCGGTCTGTCTTGCTGTGCGCGCCCAGTTGCACCTCTGGTCCACCTTTGGCTTCGTCCTGGGGACGCACGGTAATGTCCCGATAGAAGTAGCGCTCGGAGCCGCAGACCGACGCCTGGTGGGTTTTCACCAGCACTTGTGTCGGTTTGAGAGGCGGAAGGGTAATGGTTTCGATGGTGAGTTTGTTGGGTTCGAGATAGATAACGCGGGTATCGATCATTGAAATTTCTCCTGGGGAATGGCAGGCGGAAGATGATACTACGGCGGGTGCGGGCTGATCTACAGCAGCACTGAAAAAACAGGCAGTTTGGAATTCAAAGGATTTAACCAGCTTTTGACAAGAAGCACAAGACGAATGTATGTTGCCAATTTTACCCGATACATTCGGAATTGAAGTATACTCAGACCCGGGATTCGCGCAGAAACCAGCCATCTACCCTTCGATCTGGCCGCCTGACGCCGCCACAACGAATACGAGGCAAACAGTGGGTTCTCATCCGCACAACCTGGCAATGCGCTTTCTTCTGGAACTGGTTGCGTTGGTGGCCCTGGGGCGCTGGGGCTGGCTGCAAAGCGAAGGGCCGCTACGCTTTGTGTTGGCCCTGACCATTCCCCTCCTGGCCGCGCTGCTCTGGGGCACATTGGCTGTGCCGGACGATCCCAGCCGGTCGGGACGTGTACCTCTCCCGATTCCTGGAACCCTGCGCCTGTTACTCGAACTGCTGTTCTTTACGCTGGCAACCGCCGCGCTCTTTGCCATCGGCGCGGCCACGTTCGGATGGATACTTGGGACTGGCGTCCTCATCCACTATGCCCTCTCCTACGACCGCATCCGCTGGCTGGTGAAGCAGAAGCCCTAGCCGAAAGCCCCAATGAGCCATATCCGCGCCCTCCGCCTGCCCGAACTTCTTGCCGAAAACCCCGCCTTCCGCCGCCTGTGGCTGGCGCTGCTGGTGGTTTTTACCGGTGACCGCTTCGGCTCGATTGCCATGAATTTGTATGTGCTGAAACTGACCGGCTCCGGCGGCGCGCTGGCGGGGATGCTGGCGATTCAGTCTCTGCCGTCGCTCTTTGTCGCGCCCCTGGCCGGGGTCTGGATCGACAGGTTGAGCCGCCGCCGGGTGCTGCTTGTGGGCAATTTTATCTCGGCACTGGTCTACGGGCTGCTGCCCTTCACCCAAGAATTATGGCAGATTTATCTGCTGGCTCTGCTGGCCCGGGCCACCGCCACCTTTCTGTTGCCTGCCCAGCGTGCGCTGGTCCCCGATCTGGTGGAGAGCAGGCAGGTGGTTCAGGCCAACGCGACGATCAGCGCGGGCCAGCAGATGATTCTGTTGGTGGGTGCGTCCCTGGCCGGGCTGCTGGTCGGCTTTGCTGGGGCGGGTGCGGCCTTTGCCTTCAATGGGTTCACCTATCTGGCCGCCAATGGGCTGTTGATGGGGATTCGGGGGGAGCTGCCCCGGACGACTGTCAATGGCCGCTCCATCACCCAATTTCTACGGGAATTGCGGGATGGCTTTACCTTTGCCCTGGGCCATCCGGGGCTGCGGATCGTCCTCATCGCCTCTTTCGCCACGGCCATTGCCGGCGCGATGCTGGGCACAATGGAGGTGATTCTCATCTCCGAAAACCTGGGCGGCGGCGAGGCGGGCTATGGCTATATGCTTTCGCTGGTCGGGGTCGGTGCGATATTTGCTTCTCTGGCCGCGCCCCGGCTGAACCGGCGCTATTCCCTGGCCGGTCTGTACGTGGCCGGGGTGGTGGGCAGCGGGCTGGGCTTCTTTGTCTATGCCAACGCGGGCAATCTCTGGCTGGCAATCCTGGCCGCGGGGCTGCACGCTTTCCCCTGGTTTCTACGCCAGATTGTGATAGACAGCATTGTGCAACAATGGACCGCACCCCACTTGCGCGGGCGGGTCTTTGCGATTTTGCAGATGGAGCGCCCGCTGGGGTTGCTTCTCTTTACGGGGCTGTTTTCGGCGTATATCGACAGGCTGGGGCCAGTCGTTCTGATTAATCTGGCAGGGGTGATCTACACGGGGATCGGGCTGTGGGTGCTCAGCCGCGTCGCCATCTTGCGTCGGGCTGACGGCGTGACAACCCATCTATAGTCTGCTATACTGATCGTATGACACTGGCAACCCAGACCCGCCCACCCAACCATACGTTTGAATATGGCGGAAATAGAGGCGCGTATCTGGCGGTTTATGAGTCGAATGCCGATATCTGAATGAGCATAGAGAGAGAATTAATGAAGTATAGAAATCAAACCGATGATTCCCCAGGAGAGGTCGATGGGGCCGAACAAATCGGGGATCCTTCAATTCATCAGTTACCCCTGCTGGACGCCCAACCAACGAGACGACGTGAAATCCCCTATCAGACGGCGCTGGCTGAGCTTTTGCGTGAAGATTTAAGCTTTCATCGCGCAGACACAAGCTACGCTTCTCACGATTTTCACGCATTCCCGGCAAAGTTTCCGCCGCAATTGCCTGAAAAGTTTATCTTGGGTCTGACCGATCCTGGCGATCTGGTGTTGGACCCGATGATGGGATCTGGCACAACCATTTTAGAGGCAATCCTTAAGGGAAGAAATGCAACGGGTTTCGACATCGATCCACTTGCTCGTCTTATTGGCCGAGTCAAGACGACTCCCCTTGAAGCAGAACAGGTCCATCACGCTGGGCAAGCAGTAATTGAACGTGCAGACAAAGAAACGCGCGATTGTTCTGCAGAGATTGTGAAGGAATTAGACGCTAAATGGGATGCTGCTACGCGGAAGTTTGTCCAGTATTGGTTTGCTCGCGAAACGCAAATCGAGTTACACGCGTTGGCCCGGAACATCGGACGCGTGGAAAACCCTGACATTCGCGCATTTCTCGAACTGGCCTTTTCCGCAACGATTATTACAAAAAGTGGCGGCGTTTCCTTAGCCTTTGATTTGGCGCATACCCGGCCACACAGGGCAAAGGTGGTCTACGCAAAGAGCGGTAAACTCGTACTTGGCGAAGATTTAGCAGAGTCAGACAACCCCAGAATTCAGTTTCTGACAAAGACCCTGCGTTCCCCATTACATGAATTCCGAAAACGCTTGCATCAAAATCTGATGAGTCTGTACGAATTACGGCCTGATCTTCTCTCACCGGTCATACGCGAGGGAAACGCCCAATCGCTCCCATTACCTGACGCTTCCGTGGATTTGATTGTGACATCTCCTCCCTATGCGTCCCATGCGATTGACTATATGCGCGCACATAAGTTCTCACTGGTTTGGCTGGACTATGCCATTGAAGAACTGACCGAGACCCGATCAGGCTATATCGGGGGCGAGTCAACAAATGACTTTGATTTTGAAGAACTCCCACCCTATACCCGGCAGGTAATTGGGGCCGTCGAACAGATTGACGCTAAGAGGGGTCGAGTCCTGCACCGATACTACTCGGAAATGGCTCGCGTATTGAGAGAGATGCACAGGGTTTTGCGACCGGACAAAGCCGCGGTAGTTATAGTGGCAAGTTCAATTATGCGCGGGATCGACACAGAGACAGACAAATGCCTGAGTGAAATCGGTCAAGAAGTTGGATTCGCTGTGCCCCAAATCGGGGTTCGGCATCTGGACAGAAATAAGCGAATGATGCCAGCCGGTATAAAAATCAATCATCAGTCACAAATCCAGCAGCGAATGCACGAAGAGTACGTAATCGGTTTTCATAAAGTGGAATGCGAAGGAGAGAGGCCGTGAGTATCGCTGACATTCGCCGTTCGTATCACAAAGCAGTCTTCGCGGATATTTTGCGCGTCTCCCGACCGCGTATCGAAGGCGGGTATCCGAATTTTGCGGATGGAAGCAGTGTGTTAAGCGTCCAATATGCTTGGGGAATAGTCGAACGTATCGCCCTGCCTGCACTGCAGGGGCAAATACCCGGACAAACCGCCGGTTCTTTGTTCGAGAAGACGACGAGAGATTATGTCGAAGCCTCATTCTCCAAACTTCAGCATATTCGTCCTGGCGCGTGGGAGCATTCTTGTCTGGGTACGGCTATTTCCAACTTCGTCCAATACGAACACCTGTCGGAGATCGAGGCAATGCTTGCCGACAACCGCGCGCTGAAAGCAGCCTTCGGGGGGAATTATATTGTTTCACCCGACATTGTGATTGGGCGCGCCCCGATTGAGGATGCCGAATTGAACCAGGACGGTATTCTGGACAAGTCGGGTGACACCTATGCACGCCATACACCCGTACGGGCAAGCAATCAGACGAACCGACGACATCTTTTACACGGGGTGATTTCATGCAAATGGACTTTACGCAATGACCGTGCGCAGAATACCAAGACCGAAGTCCTGAACCTGATCCGAAACCGTAAGGGGCACTTACCTCATATCGTCGCTGTTACAGCAGAACCGCTACCTTCCAGATTGGCTGCGCTTGCATTGGGGACAGGTGATCTGGACTGCGTGTATCATTTCGCGCTTAACGAGCTACTGGATGCAGTAGGTGATGCAAATCATCTGGACGCCATCGATCTGCTTGAAATGATGGTCGAAGGAAAACGACTGCGCGATATCAGCGACCTGCCATTCGATCTGGCAGCATAGACAAAACCACCGGTCATAACGAGCAATGAACGCAACCCAACCCCAATGGACCAGCCATTTCCACGTCGTCCTGCTGGACACGGCACAGCAACGCGTCTACCTGCTGCCCGGTGACGGTGGCTGGGCGCTGCCCGCGCTGGAGGAAGCAAAACAGAACCGGTGGTGGGACGTCTATCTGGCCGGGTGGATGGGAATGGAATCGACTGCCCGGCTCAAAGAACTTTGGGAGTTGGCAAAGCCCCTGGCCGCGCTGCACCAGGCCGTCAGCTATCTGCACATTCTGCTCGGCCAGGAGGAGGCGGTCCACCCGGAGATGGCGTCTGGCCTGCGGGATTTTGTGGCCCATACGCTGAAAGCGATGGGGAAAATTTGACATTCCCCCGGCTCCGGTGTACTCTCATTGCAGTTTTCCAGCTATGTTCGGATAAATTGATGCAAACCCAACCGTTCGTCGCCAAGAAAAAGAGCAAGAAGCAGAAGCCGGACTAGCCTGTCTGGGTTTTTGTGTTTGCTCAGTGACGCACCAGTAACGACGCAACGCAACCGGCCATCCAGACAGGATGCGCCGGTTTTTTTGCGCCCCTTCCCCAAGCAACGCGGCAACGGGGAAAGGCCAAAGACGGCCATCCTGAAATTCAGGGAACAGGGATTGGGGATTAGGGATTGGGAAGAAGATGCGCATTCGTCGCCTTCTTCCCAGTCCCCAATCCCCAGTCCCCAATCCCCTATCCCTATCCTTCCAGGAGACCCGTCTATGTCGCTCGACAGTTTCGCTATTATTGAATCCACCCTGCGCGAGGGGGAGCAGTTTGCCAACGCCTTCTTCACCAGTGACCAGAAAGTGGAGATTGCCCGCCTGCTCGACGCTTTTGGGGTAGAATATCTGGAACTCACCTCCCCCGCGGCCAGCCCCCAGAGCCGGGACGACTGCGCCCGCATCGCCGGATTGGGATTGAAGGCGAAGATCCTCACCCACACCCGCTGTCATATGGACGACGCCAAGCAGGCCATCGATACGGGCGTAGACGGCATCGACGTTCTCTTTGGCACAAGCAGCTATCTGCGCGAGTTTTCCCACGGCAAAGACATCCCCTATATTATCGAGCAGGCCATCGAAGTCGTCGAATTCATCAAAAGCCAGGGGCTGGAGGTGCGCTTTAGCAGCGAGGACTCCTTCCGCAGCGATCTGGTGGATCTGCTGACCATCTACCGGGCCGTGGACAAAATCGGCGTGACCCGGGTGGGGATTGCGGACACAGTGGGCGTGGCCAATCCCCGGCAGGTCTACGATCTGGTGCGGACGTTGCGGGGGGTGGTGCGCTGTGACATCGAATTTCACGGTCACAACGACACGGGCTGCGCCATCGCCAACGCCTATTGCGCGCTGGAAGCCGGGGCCACCCACATCGACACTTCTGTCCTGGGCATCGGCGAGCGCAACGGCATCCCCTCCCTGGGCGGGATGATTGCCCGGATGTATACCCACAACCCGGAGCAGATACGGCGCAAATACAACCTGCCCCTCCTGCGCGAGGTGGAAAATTATGTGGCCGGGCTGGTGGGGGTGGATGTGCCCTTCAACAATTACATCACCGGCTACACCGCCTTTACCCACAAGGCCGGCATCCACGCCAAAGCCATTCTCAACAACCCCAGCACCTACGAAATCCTCGACCCCGCCGACTTTGGCCTGACCCGCTACCTGCACATCGCCCACCGGCTGACCGGCTGGAATGCGGTGAAGCAGCGGGCCGAACAGTTGCAGCTCAACCTGAGCGACCCCCAGGTGAAGGTGGTCACGGCCCGCATCAAAGCCGAGGCCGACCAGCGCAAACTGAGTCTGGACGATGTGGATGTGCTGCTGCGGGAGTATCACAGCGAGGCCGGGCAGGTGGAGGCATTGGGGGAGTTGATTCTGGCTGGCTGATGTGGGAAACTGATGGGGAAGATCGGGACGCAGATGAACGCGGAAAAGGCTGAATTGAAAAACGACCCCCAGGCGTGGACAACCCGCGCCACCCGCACCGCCTTCCGCAACCGCTGGCTAGCCGTGGAGATCGATGAAGTCGAACTGCCGACTGGCGTCACCTACGAATACACCCGACTGTTGCCCGCTGGTGTGGGCGTGGCGGTCATCGGCTTCAACGCCGCGGGCGAAGTTCTGCTGGAACGGGAGTACCGCCACGGCGTCGGCGAAGTGGTCTGGCAGCTTCCCGGCGGGCTGGCGGACAGCGGCGAAGAACTGCGCGACGCAGGCCTACGGGAGCTGCGGGAAGAGACCGGCCACGCGCCGGCTCAGGTCAATCCAGAAGTTCGACTTTTTCCGAAAAGTCGAACTTCTGAGGACGAAACTGTGCGCTATCTGGGCAATGTCTGGGACAACCCCGGCTTCGGCCCAGCCATCAGCCACATCTATGCGGCCTGGGGATTGACACCGGTCAGCGACACCCGCCGGGACTCCGCCGAGTTCGTCAGTCTCCATTGGGTCACACCTGCCTGGCTGAAAGAGGCGGTACGCGACGGCACAATCCGCGACCGGGTGGTGGTGGCCGCGGTGGGGTGGCTGGTGTTGAATGGCTGGATGTGAAGTATTGCGTATTGCGTATTTCGTAGGCGGTCACAATTGAGGCGCATCGGACAATACGCGTACAGGCGAAACAGGGCCAGCCATTTCATCACTCCCCTTCTTTTTTCAAAAGCAGGACCGACATGACTACTTACGCAATACGCAATACGCAATACGCTCCTTCCCCCCAAACTTTCGCCCAAAAAGCCCTCGCCCGAGCCGCCGGACTCAGTTCTGTGGAGGTCGGCCAGGTGGTGGACGCCCGGCCCGATGTGGTGTTGAGCCACGACAACACCGCGGACATCCGGCGCACCTGGCTGGAATTCGGCCAGGTACGGGTGACGATCCCGGAGAAGCTGGCGATTACCCTGGACCACGCGGTGCCCGCGCCGACGACGAAGCACGCCCAGAACCACGCGGAGATTCGGGCTTTTGTGGCGGAGCAGGGCATCCGCAACGCCTTTGAAGTGGGCCGGGGCATCTGCCATCAGGTATTGAGCGAGGAGGCGCTTGTCCTGCCCGGTCAGTTGATTCTGGGCGCGGACAGCCACACCCCCCATTTCGGCTGGATGGGTGCCTTCGGCGCAGGCATCGGCCGCACAGAAGTGGCGACCCTCTGGGCCACGGGGGAACTCTGGCTGCGGGTTCCCGAATCCATGCGCATTGTGCTGGACGGCCCACTGCCCCCCGGCGTCACCGCCAAAGATTTCGCCCTGCGCATCATCGGCGACCTGGGCGCGGACGGTGGGCTGTACGCGTCGGTGGAATTCAGCGGCAGCGGCATTGAGGCGCTGAGCTTAGAAAGCCGGATGGTCCTGCCCAATATGATGGCGGAGTTTGGCGCCAAGACGGCGTATATCGCGCCGGACGAAAAGGCATTTGCGTATCTGGCGGAGAGGCTGGCGCGACGGCAGACCGCGGACGGCGGACGGCGGACGACGAACGACGGACAACCGACGACCGACGAAATCGCAACTCGCAATTCGCAACTCGCCGCCAACGCGCTTTACCCCGATGCCGACGCCGCTTACATCTCCGAACACCGCTACGCCGCCGCGGATTTGGAGCCTTATGTGGCCTGCCCCCATTCCGTGGACAAGCTGGCGACCCTCTCCCAGGTGGCGGGGATTCGGGTGCAGCAGGCATTTTTGGGAACCTGCACGAATGGCCGTCTGGAAGACATTGCGGCCGCGGTCGAGGTGATCCGGGGCAAACGGGTGGCCCCGGGAACCCGTTTTCTGGTAATTCCCGCCTCGCGGGAAATACTGCAGGACGCGCTGCGCCTGGGCTATATCGAAGCGCTGGTGGACGCCGGCGCACACATCGGCACGCCCGGCTGCGGTCCCTGTATGGGCAACCACATGGGCGTCCCCGCGCCGGAGGAGGTGACGATCTCCAGCGCCAACCGCAACTTCCAGGGCCGGATGGGGACGAAAAACGCCGAAATCTACCTGGCGAGTCCCGCGGTGGTGGCGGCCAGCGCGGTGAGGGGAATGATCGCCGGACCATCTGACGTTTTGGGGAATGAATGAGTGTAGTGCGTATTTCGTAGGTAGTGGCGCCGTCTCTGCTTTCTCTGTTTTAGGGGAGTAGAGTAACTTAGGGCTTGTCAAAGAATAACTTCCCGTTTTGGTGCGTCGCACTGTCCAGATGAGGTTGCGGACTAGAGTCATTTCGTGGACAGTGCGACGCACCG
>JAANMX010001278.1_pt1 | contig 29065 bp, 18 predicted proteins | sample 7279681 | NCBI WGS metagenome assembly JAANMX01 (sample SAMN14094542, study PRJNA606508) | bioreactor metagenome | isolation source: A lab-scale SPAN reactor treating ammonium-rich wastewater day 351 | place: Ireland: Galway | collected 2018-01-01 | reverse complement strand
CCGTTCGAGGTGTTCGCGGAAACCGGCCTGGAGATCAAGCGCCGCAGCCCGTTGCGGCCGTCGTTCACAATCTCCCTGGCGAACGGGTCCAACGGCTACCTGCCGACGCCGGAGCAGCACAAGCTGGGCGGGTACGAGACGTGGCTGGGCACCAACCGGGTCGAGCCCCAGGCGTCGGTGCGGATCGTCGATACCCTGCTCGATCTGTTCGGACGGCTCAAGCGCGGAAGCTAGTGCAGGGTCAAGGAGGGTGGAAGTGCAAGGGCTCTGGGGAAAGCCCACGGGACGCCACCCGTGGGCTTTCCCCAGAGTCTTTCCACACCTTCGCCCTTGCCCCTGCACGAGTTGCGGCCCTCACAGGGCGTGCCGTGCCTCGGCTGGCTGATATTCGTCGAAATTTGTCCTGACACCGGCAGCGCCGCGCGGTATCCTGAATGAAAGGTTTTTAACCGGCGCATCCATTCTGCGCGTATTCTCGCATCTGGCCGAATCCCTGGCGGCCGTGATTTTCTGGTCCTCTCCCGGAAAGGTAGGGCCATGCCAGCGCCTGTTCTGATCGACGAATTTCTCGACCTCGGCTACAAGAGCGGCATCCTCAGCAAGGAGACGGTGACCGCCTACCTGGAACAGCTGCAAAAATCCGGCGAGCAGATCGACACTCCGCAGCAGCTCGCCGACGCCATGGTCCGCGACAGCCAGCTGACCCAGTTCCAGGCGGACAACCTTCTGCAGGGCAAGTGGAAGGGCTTCATCATCAGCCGCAAGTACCGCCTCCTCCAGCGCCTCGGCGCCGGCGGGATGGGGTGCGTCTACCTGTGCGAACACATGCGCATGCACCGGCGGGTGGCCCTCAAGGTTCTGCCGATTGCGCACGCCAAGGACCAGGCCGCTCTGGAGCGATTCAACCGCGAGGCCCGCGCCGTCGCCGCCCTCGATCACCCGAACATCGTCCGCGCCCACGATATCGACCACGAGGACGACCTCCATTTCATCGTCATGGAGTTCGTGGACGGCAGCAGCCTCCAGCACATCATCCGCGAACACGGAGCGATGGACGTGCTGCGCGCCGCCAACTACATCCGGCAGGCGGCATTGGGGCTGCAGCACGCCCACGAGGCCGGACTGGTCCACCGCGACATCAAGCCGGGGAACCTGATCCTGGACCGCGGCGGACTCCTGCGCATCCTGGACATGGGACTGGCCCGGTTCTTCCACGACACCCGCGACGACCTGACGCGCCAGTACGACCCGACCGCCGTTCTCGGGACGGCCGACTACCTGGCCCCGGAGCAGATCGATGACAGCCACAACGTTGATATTCGGGCCGACATCTACAGCCTGGGAGTGACGTTCTACTTCATGCTCGCGGGCAAGGGGCCGTTTCCCGAGGACGGGTCGATCGCCCAGAAGCTGATCTGGCACCGGGTCCGGCAGCCGGCCCCGATCACCAAGATCCGCCCCGAGGTGCCGGAGGAACTGGCGGCCATCCTGCACAGGATGATGGCCAAGGAGCCGGCCGACCGCTACCAGACGCCAGCCGACCTGGCGGACGCGCTCATCCCGTGGGCGCCGGATACCCTCAGCCCCCCGCCCGAGGAGTGGATGCCGCGCCTGGCCCCCGGAGCGCAGGGCGCGCCCGAAGGCAGCCCCCGGTCCCCCGTGCCGACCGGGCGCGGGGCGCCTGGGCCGATGTCGGTCCCGAAGGTGCGCCCGGCCGCGTCGGAGGCGCTCGGCGATACGCCCGTCGGGTCGATACCGCGCACCCCGCCGTCGCTGCGCCGGCCCGGGTCCAGCCGGGTGCCGGCCCCCGTCGCCGACGCCGACGCGGTGACGGCCAAGACCCCGCCCCCGTCCGCCGCCCGCAGCGGAGACGCGGCCGCCCAGAACGAGGGGCAGTTTGCGAGCGAGTCCCGTGCCTGGCGCCTGCGCGATAAGCCGGCGTCCGCGCGCTCCCACTCGGGCTCGCGCCGGCCGGCCGCACCCGCCGTCGCCCTGCCGAACACCACCGCCCGCATCTGGACGCGCGTCGGCATCGCCTGCTCGGCGGTCGCGATCCTCTACACCGGGTTCATCGTCTGGTCGATCGCCCAGACTCCGCCCCCGCAGCGCCGGTTCCAGCCGGTGGCCCAGGAGCCACTGGCGCCCGACGCGGCGCTGCCCGTCGGTCTCGTCCACACCCTGAACGGCCACACGGACGGCGTCGAGAGCGTTGCCGTCTCCCCGGACGGACGGTACGCCCTGTCCGGCAGCTGGGACCACACCGTTCGTCTGTGGGATCTCGGCTCCGGCAAGCTCGTCCGTACCTTCAAGGGCCACACGAAGCAGGTCCACGCGGTCGCGTTCGCGCCGGACGGCCACCGCGCCCTGTCGGCCGGGTGGGACGGCACCATGCGGCTGTGGGACGTGAAGCCGGGCCGATCCCTCCGCGTCCTACGCGGGCACGGCCGGGCGCAGGCGGTCGCGTTCGCGCCGGACGGCCGCCGCGCCGTCTCGGGCGGCGACGACAAGCTCCTCCGCCTGTGGGACGTGGAGACGGGCGCCGAGCTGCTCACCTTCGAGGGCCACACCCGGCCGATCTGGAGCGTCGCGTTCGACCCGAGCGGGCGGCGCGTCGTGTCGGGCGGCCACGATGGCACGGTCCGGATCTGGGACGCGGAAACCGGCAAGGGGCTGCACGTCCTGAAGGGGCACAAGGGGGAGGTCCACGGCGTCGCCGTATCCCCCGACGGCCGCCACGCCGCCAGCGGCGGGATGGACCAGGACGTGCGCGTGTGGGACTCGGACGCCGCAAAGGTGGTGCGCCGGTGCCGCGGGCACAAGAAGGCTGTGTCGGCGGTCGCGTTCGCACCGGACGGGCGCTACGTCTTCTCCGGCGGCAACGACAGCACGATCCGCATCTGGGACGTGGCCGGCGGATACGAGGTGCATCGATTCACCGGCCACACCGGCCCGGTCTGGGGGCTGGCCTGCACCCGAGACGGGCGCTTCCTGGTGTCGTCGAGCCGCGACCGAACCGTGCGTGTCTGGCGGCTACCGCCCTATGTGGCCACCCCTATCCCGGGCGAGCTGGTCAAGCTCACCGGCCACACCGGCCCGGTCGAGCGGGTCGCCCTGGCGCCGGATGCAACGCGGGCGGTGTCCTGCAGCCACGATCGGACCGTGCGGATCTGGGATCTCAATCATTATCGCCTGCAGCGCACCCTGAAGGGCCACACGGGGATGATCAACTCCGTTGCGTTTGCCCCGGACGGGCGGCACGTACTGTCGGCCGGGCAGGACAGGATCGTCCGGCTGTGGGACGGAAACACGGGCGTGCCGGTCCGCGACTTCACCGGCCACACCGCCAGCGTCTGGCGCGCGGTGTTCTCCCCCGACGGCGCACGCCTGGTGACTGCCAGCCAGGACAGGACGGCCCAGGTGTGGGACGTCAAGACCGGCGCCCGTTTGCAGTCCTTCGCCGGACACGGCCAGCCGGTCCGGTGCGCCGCGTGGTCGCCGGACGGCCGGTTCGTCGTCACCGGCGGGTCGGACAAGCTGCTCCGGCTGTGGGACTCGCGGAGCGCGAAGGAGATACGCCAGTTCAAGGGCCACGCCGGCCCGGTCAGCGCGGTCGCGTTCGCGTCGGACGGGTCGAAGGTACTGAGCGGCGGACACGACCGCACGCTGCGCCTGTGGGACGCCGAGACGGGCAAGCCGCTGCGCACCTTCGACGGCCATACGGATCACATCCTCGACGTCGCCTTCTCCCCGGACGGGCGCTACGCCCTGTCCGCCGGAGCGGACAAGACGCTGCGGCTGTGGGACGTCGAGCGCAGCCGACAGGTGCAGGTGTGGACCAACCACATCGGCCGGGTGACGGGCGTCGTCTTCACCCCGGACGGGCGACACGCCTTCTCGTCCAGCCACGACCAGACCGTCCGCGTGTGGACCCTGCCCGAGTACACGGCGTATGTCCCGGTCGGCGAGGTTCGGCGCATGACCGGCCACGGGGCACACGTGGACCGCGTCGCCTTCCTGCCCGATGGCGCGCGAGCCCTGTCCGTCAGCCACGACAGGACGGGGCGCCTGTGGGAACTGGCCACCGGGAAGGAAATCCGCAAGCTCGTCGGCCACACCGGGAGCGTCCACTACGTCGCCGTCGGCGGGACCGGGCGGCACGCAGTCACGTGCGGGGACGACGGCACGATCCGGCTGTGGGACGTGAACGCCGCGATTGAGCTGCGGACCTACGCCGGCCACGACGGCAAGGTGTGGGGGGCCGTCCTGAGCCCGGACGGTCGGCGCATCTTCTCCGGCGGAGCCGACAAGACGGCCCGCGTTTGGGACGCTGAAACGGGTGAGGTGCTGCGCGAACTCAAGGGGCACTCGCTGGCCATCAACAGCGTGGCGATCTCGCCCGACGGTCGGCGCGGCCTGACGGGCGGGTGGGACGGCAACGTCTTGCTCTGGGATCTGGAGACGGGGGCAATCGTCAAGCGCCTCGAAGAGGACCGGGTCCACGCGACGAGCGTCGCCTTCTCACCGGACGGGCGCCAGGCCCTGTCCGGCCACAACGACAAGAAGATGCGGCTGTGGGATCTCGACACCGGGAAGCTGGTCCACACGTTCGAGGGGCACACCGCGGCGCTGTGGATCGTGGCGTTCGCGCCGGACGGGCGGCGGGCGTTGTCCGGCGGCCTGGACAGGACAATTCGCCTCTGGGATCTCCCCGGTCGGCGGCTGGTCCACACCTACACCGGGCACGGAGGCGGGGTTACCGGAGTGGCGTTCTCGCCGAACGGCCGGTTCTTCGTCTCCTCCAGCGCCGACAAGACCGTTCGCCTCTGGGGCCTGCCGGTGGCCACGCCCTGATCGTTCGGGCCGCAAGCGGCCGGAAGATTCAACAAGGCGATGTCGTATTACGCCTCCGCGCGCGTCCCCATCAGGAACCCACGCACCTCGCAGTAAATCCGATCGCAGTACGCGCGCCACCGGCCCGCGGCCAGATCCGCGGGGACGTCCCCCGGGTAGAACGTCAGCGTGATGGCGAGCAGCTTCTGGAACGCCGTCTCCTTGTGCTGCATGTGGAAATCGACGACCGCCAGGACGCGCGGGCCTGGCCGGGGCGCCTCGGCCAGCCCCAGCCAGGCGAGGAGTCCCGGACGGGGCGGGGCCGCCAGGTCGTCCGGATCGACCAGGCGGACGCGCATCAGCCCCGGCATACTCAGCACCACCTCGCCGCTCGCCGCATCGACGAACCCCTGCACCTTCATGACCGCGACCTGTTCCGGCATCCACGCTTCCAGGTAGTAAGTCCGGATGCGCGGGTCCGGCGGCAGCGGCGGGGGCACGACTGGCAGCGGCGGCGGGGCCGCCTGCCGCGCCGGGAGGGGCGGCGGCCGCGGCGGCGGGCACGGAGTCGCGACCAGGGCGGGGACGAGCAGGTCCGCGTCGGAATCGACGACCAGTCCGAAATCGTCGGCGGTCGCGACCTCGACGTCCTCCTTCGTCTCGATCGCCACGCCAAACGTCTTCCGGCGACTCGCCCCGGGCGCGTGCCTGCTCCCGCCTTCGGGGCCGGTCAGCCCGAGGATACTCTCGGCCTTGCGCTCCTGCTCGACGCTCAGCCGGAACCGGGAGGACTCGCCCGCGTCGGTCGGGGTGTCGGCCTCGGCGGCGAGTTCCCTCAGCGTCGGCACGTCGCGACCGCTTCCCTGGGCAGCGAGGAGCAGGCGGCCGACGAGGGGCCGTGTCCCGGCGTCGCGGCCGCGCCACAGCTCACGGAACACGGCGGACGTGGCCGGCTCCTGGAAGTCCGCCTCGCGGAAGAGCAGGTTGTCGCCCGCGTCGTGCCTGCCCCAGAGATCCGGCCCCTCCTCGGCCAGGGCGAGCAGGGCGGTGTAGGCGACCAGGGCCGGGAAGTGGTCGGCGTCGGCGTCGTGGACGTGTTGCCAGAGCCGCTGCGGGTGCTGGAAGTTGGCGTGTCCCGTCTCACACGGCGGCCCCCCTTCGCCGGGGAAGCTGACCGCGTCGTAGTCGATCAGCCGGAGCATCAGCGGATCGGTCCCGGTCCCCGGACCGACCAGGACGTGATCGTGCTGCAGCAGTCCGTGGGCCAGGCCGGCTCGGCGCAGGTCAGTGAGCAGGCGCACCCACAGGCGGGCGAGGTGGCGCAGCGTGTCAGGCTGGTCGGCGACCTGGCCGACGAAGGTGCCGAGCGGCACGCCATTGACCCAGTGCATCTTGAGCGCCGGATACCACCGGCCGCGCACGCACAGCCCGCGGTCGAGGTACTCGAACGGGGCCAGGCACGGCAGGTCGGTCGCCAGCAGGTGCGCGGCCAGCGCCCGGTAGTGCCGGTCCAGCCCCGGCACCTCCTGGCGGTAGCACTTGACGGCCCAGCGCTGCGGGCCGGCGAGGCTGCGCGCCTCGTAGACGTCGGCCAGGGCACCGGGCCGGACGTGGAACCGACCGGCCCCGTCGCGCAGCACCTGGGCGCGGCGCAGCTCGGGGTCGTGGAAGCAGCGCGGCGGGCGCTCGAACGCCTCGGCGTAGTCGGCGGGCAGTTGCCAGCCCATGACAGGCTACCTCACCCTCGGGCCGCCGGCCGGCGGGGGACGGCCCCTCTCCCGAGATCCGGCGGGCATTTTCAGAAACATAGCACACGCTGGCGGGGGGAGAGGGGCGGACGTCAGGGTGCCCGGCCCACGGGTCGCAGCCCGTGAGCTTTACCCTCTCCTTCTCCTTCCCACTCCTCGCCGCGCTCCCCGGCTGATACCATCACGGCAACAGGCGCGCCGCCCGCGGCGCGCGGACGTCATCCGAAGGGACGCACGCATGAAAGCAGAGATCATCTCGATCGGCACCGAGCTGGCGACCGGCCAGAACCTCGACACGAACAGCCAGTGGCTGAGCCAGCGCCTCGCCGAGATCGGCATTCCGGTCGGCTGGCACACAACCGTGGCGGACGATCGGGAGGACAACGCGGCCGCGTTCCGCATCGCGGCAGGGCGGGCCGGGCTGGTGCTCGTCAGCGGCGGGCTCGGGCCGACCCAGGACGACCTGACGCGCGAGGCGCTCGCCCTGGCGGCCGGCGTCGAGCTGGTCTTCCGCGAGGACTCGTTCGAGCAAATCCGCGCCATGTTCGCCCGCCGCAACCGGCCGATGACCGAGCGCAACCGCGTTCAGGCGCTCTGTCCCGCGGGCGCCGAACCGATTCCGAACGCCAACGGCACCGCGCCCGGGATCTGGATGCGCCTCGGTAACGCCCACGTTGCCGCCATGCCGGGGGTGCCGAGCGAGATGCACGCCATGTTCGAGGCCGAGGTGCGACCGCGCCTGCTCGCTCTCGGCATCTGCGGCGGCGTCCTGGTGGAGCGCAAGATCAACTGCTTCGGCATGGGCGAGTCGGCGTTGGAGGAGAAGGTTGCCGACCTGACGCGGCGCGGCCATGTCCCGGAGGTCGGCATCACGGTCAGCGACGCAACGATCTCGCTGCGCATCCTCGCCCGGGCCGCCACCGCCGAGGACGCCCAGCGCCAGATTGAGCCGGTGGAGATCACCTGCCGGCAGCGGCTGACCACCGTGGTGTTCGGCTGCGGAGCCGAGGATCTGCACGACGTCGTCATGCGGTTGCTGGAGGAGCGCCGGCTGACGCTGGCGACGGCCGAGAGCGTGACAGCCGGCCAGGTGGCGGAGCGGCTCGGGCGAGTGCCGGGCGCGAGCGAGTGGTTCCTGGGCGGTGTCGTCGCCTACACGAACCGGGTCAAGGCGGAAGTTCTGGGCGTCCCGCAGGAGTTGCTCGACCGGCACGGGGCGGTGAGCGCCGAGGTGGCGGAGGCGATGGCGGTTGGGGTGCGGGTCCGCCTCGGGGCCGACCTCGGGGTGAGCACGACCGGACTGGCGGGGCCGGGCGGCGCGACGCCGGACAAGCCGATCGGCCTGGTGTACGTCGGGCTGGCGTGGGACGGCGGCTCCTCGGCGGTGAGTTTCAGCTGGGGCGGGACGCGCACCGAGATCCAGAGCCGCACGGCCAAGCTGGCGCTGAACCGGGTCCGGCTGCATTTGCTGGGAGAATGACCGCAGCAGGCAGGAGAAAGCTCACGGACTGCGGCCCGTGAGCTTTCTCCTGCCTGCTGTCTACTCGGCCTTGCTGAAGTAGCTGACTCCGTTGTCCAGGATCGGCTTGAAGCGCGCCTGGGGGACGGTGAAGACGGCGCCCGGCAGCGTGTTACTCTGGGCGAAGTAGTGCGTGGTGCCCGCGGCGGCGCCAAGCTCCAGCGTGTAGCGCGTCTTGCCGTCGTCCATCAGCACCTCGACCTTGAGGGGCGCCTTGTCGCCCAGCTCGTGCTGCTTCTGCGGCCCGGCGAAGCCGACGTAGCGCTCCGCCTTGAGCGCGCTCAGCTCGTTCACCAACTCCTCGACGCGCCCGCTGTCCAGGGTGAACCTGCCGACCCCGGACTTGACCGCCCAGCCCTTGTCCTTGCGCTCGAACACCGGCTCGCGCGTCTCGCGCTTCTCGACGATCGCCAGCTTGATCGCCTTGACCTTGTCCGCGTCGAACTTGAAGACCGTCCGGTCGCGCAGCTCGACCTCCTTCAGGGTGCGGACGACGTGTTCCGGCGCGACGAAGACGATGTCCTTCAGGTCGCTCCCGGCGGTGATGATTCCGTACACGCCGGGGCCGCCCTTCGCCTTCGGCACGTCGCTGCCGAACTGGAACACGTGGGTTGTCGGCTCCTTCTGCCCTTCCTTCTTCTTCAGCGTCACCGTCGCGATCACCGCCGGCTTGGTGAGGCCGTACACGCTCAGGTCGGTCTTCGCATCGACGCGCTCAACGTACCGGCGGGCACTCAGCCCGGTCAGCGCGAACAGCGTCAACTCGACCTGCTGGGCATCCGCGTGGGGCCGGTCCTTGAAGTTCTTCGGCTCCAGCAGCACCCACGTCGCGTCCGGCTCGGGAGCCTTGTCCCTGGCGCCTTTCGCCGGTGCCTTGGCCTTCTTCTCCTTCTCCTCGCGGGTCGTCACGAACGTCTGGCCGGGCAACTTCAACTCCAGCTTCGTCACGTCGGACGGCAGGAACGGCGCGAGGTTCGGATCGAGATAGGCGAGGGCACCCTCCGGCGGCAGGATCTTGTCGAGGACCGACGCCGGCACGGCCACCCGGCTCACGGTCCCATCGGCCGCCTCGCGCCTGACAAACACGGTTGTGCCCTTCTCCTTGTCCTCCTTCTTCGCGAAGGTCAGCTTCAGGGCCGGCTTGACGTCCGGCTTGAGCCGCGGCTCTTCCTGCCCGGCGTCCTTCTTCTCATCTTTCTTGGCGCTCTTGTCGTCCTTTTTGTCGCTCTTCTTCGGTGCGTCTCGGTCGAGGCCGTCGATCCAGACCTCAACGCGAGCGAGGGGGCTGTCCAGGCCGAGTTCCTTGTCCCTGGCGGCGCCCTGCCCGGCCTCGTCGGCCACGTCGAGGAACTTCGCGACCTTGCCCTTGCCCTGCAGGGCGGCGAGCAGGCCGTCGGGGCCCTGGATGGCGCTTTCGTTGGCGGTGTGGCGCAGGGTGCCGGACACGACCTTCCACCCCGGCCCCGGCTTGTAGAGCGTGGTCACGTCGGTTAGTCCCTTGCCGCGGCTGACGCGCACGACATCGGGCCTGGCCGGGTCGAGCTGCGCCAGGTCGCGGCTGCGCAGGCTGTCCGGGTTCTTCAGCACGTTCAGCAACGTCTCGACGTTCCTGGCGTCCACGCGAACCACCGCCTGGTCGCCGACCAGGCGGGCGTAGTACTCCTCCTTGCCGGCGACCTTGTCGCCGATCAGCAGAACTTCCTTGATCGTCCGCGCCTTCTTGTCGATGCCGTCCTCGGTGCGCTCGACCTCGACACGCAGCAGCGCCTTCGCCTCGGGGAAAACGTTCTGGCCGATTGGCTCGAACCCCTTGTCGCCCTCGGCGCGGATGGCGTCGGCCGCGTTGATCAGGCCGCGGACGCCGCCCGCGCCCTTGGCTTCCGAACTGCCCTCCAGCTCTGCCGGGCCGTAGGCGGGCGTCTTGAACCACCACGTCCCCTGCTTTGTCTTTTCGAGGGCCAGCACCGGACCCTTCGCCTCGCGCGGCTGCGACAGCTTGAGTGCCGTCGTGCTGAACGCGCTGGCGTCGAGCAGCCGCGTCGAGCGGTACTTGTTGATGTCTTTCGGGTCGATCAGGACGTTGACGAGCTGGTCGCGCTTGACCGCCAGGACGTCGCGCTTCCGGTCGGACGAGTTGACGTAGTAGTACCCCTTATCGACGCTCGGCCGGCCGAGGTACAGCGTCCACTCCCGGTCGCCGCCGCGCGCCTTGAGGGTGACGTACCCGGACGGCTCCTCCAGACCCCACTGGGCCAGGTTGCGGGTGATGTCCGCCTCGTCGCTCTTGCGTGCCCCGCTCACGTCGCGGATGATCTCCTCGACCTTCGCCTTGTCGGCGCGCACGTCCTCCTTCTCCGACCCGGCGCGTAGCCGCCAGATCCCGTCGCGCTCGAAGAAGGTGTACTTCTTGCCGCTGTAATTCACCACGACGGTCCCGATCAGCGACACCGGATCCTTCTCGCGCGCGAGGGTCGGGATGATGAATCCGGGGTCGAGCTTGTGCTTCTGCTGCGTCAGCATCAGCCCGAAGACCATGAGCACGCCTATGAGGATGCCGAACAGCGCGGCGGTGGTTCTGAAGCTCATATCGCGATGGACCTTTCAACCCACGCGGGCAGGAAACCTCTCCCCCCGGCCCCCTCCCCTGCGAGGGAAGGGGGAGAAAATGGGTGCAAGTGCCAGCAGTATCAACGAAGCGCCTGTGCCCGTCGCCCCCCTCTCCCCCTGGGGGAGAGGGGAGAAAGGCAAAACCCGATGCCGATCATGGTCTCACCGGCGGCGCACCACCCAGATGCCCCCGCCCAGGCCGAGCAGCATCAGCACGGTCAGGCCGAGGGGCAACCAGGCGACCCGGCTGCGACTGAGGTTCTCCGTCTGGAGCACGTAGAACGCCGTCTCCTTCGGCCGGATGCCGATGTTGCCGGGCCGCTCCGCCAGCCATTCCAGCGAGCTAACCAGGAAGTCGTAATACGGGGCCGGGCTGTCGGCCGAACGGTTGGACGCAAAGCGGGCGTCGCCGAAGACGACCAGCCGCGCCTTGCCGTCCCGGTCGGAGACGGCGACCACCACCGGGATCGGCTCGTTGCTCTTTTTGGCGTCGAGCTGGTCCTTCTGCTCCAGCTCGATCAGGTAGTCTTCCAGGCGGCGCAGGATGTTGAAGTTCGTCTCCGCCCAGAAGATGCCGTTGGGCGGGGACTGTACCTGCAGGAGCGTTTCAACCTCGAACGTCCCCGGCGTGACGACCGGCCTGACGCTGCGCGCCAGCCCGATGGCACGCGGTCCGATGCCGACCGCGAACCGGCTGTCGCGGAAATTGAACGCCACCTTGTTGCGGCTGGCTACTGGCGGCTGGGCGACCAGCCCGAGCGGGTGCTGCGTCCGGAAGTTGTCGGGGAAGCGGACGAGGAAATCGCGCCCGAGCTGGACGTTGAACTTCTTCAGCAGTCCGTTCAGGCCGACGTCGAGTACCTCCAGACCGCTCCGCGACTGCAACACCACCGGGTTCATCAGGATGACCAGCTTCCCGCCCCTGTCCGCATAAGCCTCCAGGGCTTCGACGACGTCCTTGGCGAACGGCTCCATCGGCTGGGCGATCACGACGACCTTGGCGTCGGCCGGCACCTGGTGCGTCTTGTCGTCGGCCGACTTCCTGGAGTACGTCATCAGGTCGTCCGCCGCAGCCTTGGCCGGCGGCGGTCCCCAGAGGAGGCCGCGCACGTCGTAGTTCTCCTTCTTCAGCCGGTCGAAGAGCAGCCCGGCGCCGAGGGAACCAGCATCGCCGAGGACCAGATCGCGAATCTCCTCGCGGCGGATCGAGTCCTTCAGGTTGAACTCCCGGTTCCCCTGGGTGAAGTAGATCTTCGGCTTCTGGCCCTGGCGCTCCGCGAGCAGGCGGAGCTGGGTCATGATCGCGTCCTCGCCCTTGAAGATCTCCTTGCGCGCCGCGTGCGGGTCGCGCGGGTCGCCGCCGCGCTTCATCTCGCCCAGGTCGCGGGCCGAGATGAAGGCGTTGGGCGCCTTCTCGCCCAGGTCGGGGTTGTAAACGATGAGCACCCCCCGCGCCTTATCGTCGTCTTCGATGAAGCGGGCGTCGCGAAGCTGCGTGCTCTCGCGCCGGATCGCCGGGTACTTCCCGGCCAGACGGCGATAGCGCGCATCCTCCTTGTCCGGAGAGACGAACTCGTAGTTCAGGCGGCGCGTGTACGCCTGCGCGTTGTCGAGGAGGTTCTTCACCTCACTGGCGTACTGCTGGTAGGGCGACATGAGGACGTAGACGTTCACCTGCTGCTTGAGACCCTCCAGCAGGTTCTTGGTGCTGCTGCTCAGGCTGTGCAGCCCGCCCGCCCTCGACCACTCGAACGTCAGCGGGTAGGTGACGTACACGACGATGTTGACGATCACCAGGGTCGCCAGCAGCAGCAGCCCGGTGAAGACGGCGTTGTACCCGTACAGTAACCGCCGCATCACCGCGCTCTGGCGGATGTCCACGCGGGCCAGCAGCAGGCTGCCGAAGACGATTCCGAGGCCGAGCAGCGCGAGCCACAGGCACAGCCACAGCCGCCACAGCCCAGGGGATTGCGCCAGCGGCGTGTCGTCGCTGAAGATGTCGCCGGCACCCCACCACCGAGCGGCCTGCCACACCGTCGCCAGGGCGATAAGCAGCCCCAGCGCGCCGCCGAGCACCAGCACCAGCAGGCGCCGGCTCTGCGCGGCGGTGCGGCCGGAAAACGACGCCTGGCTGATGTACCAGCCCCAGACGCCGAGCGCGACGCACCCGAACAGCAGGGCGGCGACCGGCCACGGCTCGAACGGCACGGCGCGGAGGGCGATCGCCCGCCAGACGATGTACACGATGGCGCCCACCAGCGCCGCCGCTGGCACGGCCATCGACCCCAGGACGCCGCCGACCCGTTCCAGCGCGCGCTCCCGGGCCGCCTCGTCCAGGAGGAAGGCCCGCCCCGCCCCGTGGCCGGCAGCGATCAGGCCGAGCACGATCATGCTCGACGCCTCGCCGAAGGCGCTGAGTCCGACCTGCCAGCCGACCCACAACCCCAGCACCGCCAGCAGCGCGGCCGCGCCGATCAGGCCGAGGCCGACTGCCCGGAGTTCCCCGGCGCGAGCCGCAGCCTCCTCAGCCGCTTTCCGGAAGATGAGTTTGACGAACCCCGCCGCGGACGCCAGGGCCAGCAGCCCGGTCACGCTCACGAGCAGAACGCCCGGCTCGAACGCGCTGTCCCACACCCAGCAGGTGAGCAGCCCGAGCATCGCGGCCCACCACAGCAGGAACCAGCCGGTGCCGCGCCGCGCCGCACGCAGGGAAGCGTCCGAGAGTTGTTCGCGTTGAGCAGCCGGTTGCGTCGCCATTGCGTCTCTCTCCCTCCGACCCCGCCGTCGGGGCCGCTCTCATTCTCCGCCGTCTCGTCGCCTCGCCGGCCTGCCCGGGCGGGGGCCGCTCACGACCACTTCCGCGCCTCCATCACCTTCACCGTCAGGAACAGCCAGAAGATGGCCGCCGAGATGTGGAAGACGAGGTAGCGCGGAGCGATGATCCCGCCCGACGCCTCCACCCAGTGGTCGATGTAGGAGACGTACAGGAGAATGTTCGACCACGTCGGGCTGGTGTCCTCGATGGCCCCACGGATGATGTGGACGAACGTCAGGGCGATCATGCCGACCAGCGTGAGGATGCCGGCCGCGATCTGGTTGCGCGTCAGGCTGGAGAAGAACAGTCCCATCGCCACCCACCCGGCCGACATCAGCATCATCACGAAGAAGAAGGTCAGCACCGGCCGGAAGTCGAACGCCTGGCCGGTCTCGGCGTACAGCGCCAGCAGGTACACGCCCCACGGATACCACGCCAGCAGGAACACGCGCCACGCCGCGAAGAACTTGGCCAGGACGACGGCCGTCTCGCTCACCGGAGCGGTCAGCAGAACCTCCAGGCTCCCGGTGCGGTACTCCTCGCTCAGCAGCCGCATGGTCAGCAGCGGCACGGCGAAGATGACGAAGAAGACCGGGATCAGGCCGAACGTGAAGTACCGCACGATCGGCTCCGGCAGGCCGCCGCGAGCGGACAGAGCCCACAGCGTTCCGACGAAGCGGTCGAACGTGAACCACCCCAGGACCGCCATGCTGATGAGGACGATGTAGGCGATCGGCGAGTAGAAGAACCCGGCCAGCTCCCGCCGCGCCTGGACGACGAACTTGGCGTCCGAGCAGATGCCGACCGACAGCATCAGGTACTCCAGCCCGAGATAGAGCAGCAGCAACCCGCGCGGGACGAAGAAATCGCCAACCGGCCGCGCCTCCAGCCAGCCGAACTCGAACAGCAGCTGCGGGACCAGCGACAGCCCCACGGCCAGGGCGATCATCACCACACCGAAGGCTCCGATCCCCAGCCCGACCCAGTACGCCTGATCGCTGGCAATCCCCTGCATACCGACGTAGGCCGCCAGGTAGAGCAGCCCGAGGGCGAGCAGCACCACCCCGTGGCCGATCATGAACGATTCGCTGACCAGCCCGCCAACCAGCCCGAGCACGGCACACGCCCCCCCGATAACACCGAGGGTGTTCAGGACGAGGCGGCGCAGGGCTGCGTCCGTCTCGTTGCGGACAAACGAGAGCAGAAAGCCGAGCGCGAGCAGGAGGCTGGGGGCGCCGTACTGCAGGAACGTCTGGCCGCCGAGTCCGCCGACCTCGCCCGGGAGGAGGCGAAACAGCACGCCCAGGGCCAGCAACAGCACGCCGACGAGGCCGTACAGTCGGCGGTACTGCAGATCCTTCTCGTTGAAGGCGTGGTAGAGCAGGCCGCCCACGCCGACGACGGCCAGGAGGACGCCCCATGCCGGGGTGATCAGGTAGCCCCGCCCCCACCAGGCGAACAGCAGGGATGCGACACCGAGCGTCAGCGGGAACAGCGAGGCCAGGGCGATGACGCGCCCGGTGGCCGGCTCCTCGGGGCGCATGACCGAGGGAGCGCGTTCGCCCATCCCCTGCCAGCCGCCCCCGCCGGCCGGTTCGTCCTCGCGCCGCGACTTGATGGCTCGGCTCGACCTCGACATACGTCTCACTCCTCGGTGCCCGGGGCCGCCCCCGCACCTGGCAATGACTTGTACCGCAGCGCCCAGAACTTGCTTCGTGCCGCTGGCGGCCTGGCGAGCGACCACGCGCCAGACCGCCAGCGGCACGAAGCAAGTTCTGGGCACTTCCGGATTACGCCCTCACTCCCTGGAGACGGGAGCCTGGCCGGCCCTGTCCTGCACCGCCTCGCTGACGCCCGCCTTGAGCGGAGCGGCGCCTTCGAGGGGGTTCCGCTCGCGCAGGATCTCGAAGAACGCTTCCTCCAGGGTGCGCCGCTGGATCTCCAACCGCCGCAGTCCCCAGCCCTTCTCGGCCACCTTGTGGGCCATCGTCTCGCGCAGGTCGCGAGCATCCTGGGTCCGGACGTCGAAGCGGCTCACCCCGTCGGCCAGGGCGCGCACCGTGACGCCGACCACGCCGTCGGTGTTGCGCAGAGCGTTGGCGACCTGCTCGGACGGGCCGCGCACCTCCAGGACGGTGACGGCCTGCTTCTCCAGGTCGGCGAGGCTGCGGCTGACTCCGGCCCGGCCGGCGTTGATGATGATGACGCGCTCGCAGATCGCCTCGACCTCGGCCAGGATGTGGGTCGAGAGGAGGATGGTGTGGCTGTCCCCCAGTTCCTGGATCAGGGCCAGCGTCTCGCGGATCTGCACCGGGTCCAGACCGGCGGTCGGCTCGTCGAGAATCAGGATGGGCGGGTCGTGGATCATCGCGTCGGCCAGCCCGACGCGCTGCCGGTAGCCCTTCGACAGCGTCCCGTTCAAGCGCCGCCGCACCTCGCGCACGCGGCAGCGGTCCATGCAGTAGTCGATGCGGCCGACGCGCTCCTTGCGGTCCACGCCCTTGAGCTTGGCCCGGTAGTTGAGGTATTCCTCGACGCGCATCTCGGGGTACAGCGGGACGCTCTCGGGCAGGTAGCCGATGTTCCGGCGGACGTCGTAGGACTGTGTCATCACGTCGTAGCCGGCGACCTTCGCGATCCCGCTGGTCGCCGGCAGGTAGCTAGTGAGGATGCGCATGGTGGTCGTCTTGCCGGCCCCGTTAGGGCCGAGGAAGCCGACGACCTCGCCGCGCTCCACCTCGAAGGAGACGCCGTCAATGGCCATCACCGGGCCGAAGTACTTGGTGAGATTGTGGACGCTGATCATGGGTCGTCCTGGGGGCTCACGGGCGGTGCCCCGATAGTGTGGGCACTGGTCCCCACCCCATGTTCGGAATGAACAGAAAACTCCTTGTACATCCTTCAAGTTATTACGATCCCCACGCCCGGCAAGTTCGGACGGCGCAACGTTACCCAAAGCCCACGAGACGCCACCCGTGGGCTTGAACACCCCTGGCCTCTCATCACCTTGGGAGGTACACCTCCACCAGGGCCGGCTCTCCCAGGTCGAGCGCCTCGCGCAGCGCCGTCTCGAACGCCTCACTCGACTCCACCCGCCAGGAGCGCACGCCGAACGCCTGGGCGAACAGGCCGAAGTCGGGGTTGCGCAGGTCCACACCGAGGTGGCGGCCCTCGTAGCGGCGCTGCTGGATGGCCTTGATCAGCGTCAGGCTGCCGTCGTTGATGACCACGACGACGACGGGCAGTTTCTCCTGTACCGCCGTGGCGAGTTCCATGCCGCACATCTGGAAGCAGCCATCCCCCTCGACCGCCACCACCGCCCGGTCGGGGAACGCCGCCTTCGCCCCAAGCGCGGCCGGCAGGCCGTGGCCCATCGCCACGAACCCGGCCGGGTGGAGGAAGGAACGCGGCTCGTACACCGGGAAGTCCGCCAGCAGCAGGTAGCCGAGGCGAGTGATGTCGGCGGCGAGGATGCCGTCGCGCGGCAGCGCCCGCCGCAGCGGACCGATCAGGTCGAGTCCGTCCAGGCGAGGCGGGTCGCGCTGCGGCTGCGGCGCCGCCCACGGCGCCCGCTGCTCCTGGGGAAGCGCTTCGAGCAGGGACCGCAAAGTCAGGGCGGCGTCGGCGCAGATGCCCACCGCGACCGGGTAGTGGCGGCCGATCTCGACGGGATCGATGTCGATCTGGGCGAGGGAGGGCGGTGGGCGGAGGATCCAGCTGGCGCTGCTGGTCTGCGAAAAGCGGCAGCCGACGGCGAGCAGGCCGTCGGCCGCGGCGAACAGCGGCGACAGGTACGGCCCCATGTCGGTCAGGTCGGAGGTCGCCCGCGACCACGGCAGACCGACCGCGAGCGGGTGGTCGGACCGGAGCGCGCCCTTGCCCATGAAGGTATGGAAGACGGGCGCGCCCAGCCGGTCCGCCAGCTCCGCCAGCCACGGGCCGGCGCCGGCACTGACGACTCCGCCGCCGGCCATCAGCAGCGGCCGCTTCCAGGTGCTGACCACGCGAGCGAGTTCCTCGATGTCGCGCCAGGCCGGCGTCTCGGGGTGCGGCGGTTCCGGGAGGGGCGGCAGCGTTGGTCCGGGATAGTCCTGGCGCTGCACGTCGAGAGGGATTTCCAGCAGCGCCGGGCCGGGGCGCCCGGTCGTCAGCGATAGAAAGCACTCGTCGAGTTCCGCGACGACCGCTGCCGGCTCCAGGGCGCAGGCGCGGTATTTCGTGAGCGTGCGGCAGGCGTCGAGCTGGTCGTTCTCGTGGTAGGCGCCGGTGCGGAGGCCGCGGTACGACGTGGCGATCTGTCCGCTGAGGAGGAGGACCGGCACCGAGTCGGTGAAGGCGGTTGCGAGGGGTGTCGCGGCGTTGTAGACGCCCGGCCCGCACACCGCGAGGCAAACGCCCGGCCGTCCCGTCGCCCGGGCGTAGCCGTCCGCCATGAACGCGGCCGCCTGCTCGTCGCGGGCGAGGATGTGGCGGATGGAGCCGGCGCGGGCCAGGGCGTCGTAGAACGGCGTCAGCTGGCCGCCGGGATAGCCGAACAGGACGCGCACGCCGTGGTCGCGCAGGCGGCGCACGAGAGCGTCGGCGCCCGTCATCGCGTGGGGTTCGGGCATGCTCGCACCTCGACTGTGACACAACGATGAACCTGACCAACCCGGAGCGCCAGCGCCGGACGCTGCAAAGCGTCCGGCGCTGGCGCTCCGGGCTGGTAGGGCAGCTTCCTTATCGCAGGTACTTTTCCGGGATCTTCTCGATCGGCCGGATGGCGATGTTGCGGTAGAACACCTCCGCACCCTCGGACTGGAGCTGAAGCTTGCCGCGCGTCAGCGGGACTTCCTTGGCGCCAACCTTCTGGCGCGAGCCGGTAAGGACCATGACGGTCTTGCCGTTGACGACGTGAACGCTGGTCGGGCCGACGGTGAGCAGTTCAATGGTGTTCCACTGGCCGGTCGGCTTCTCGTTGTCGGGGCTCTTGACAATGCGGCCGCCAACCCCCTTGCTCGGCACGGTGAACTTTTCACCGCCCTTCTTGTAGATGATCGGCCCCTTGCCGCCCTTGCGCTCCCCCTCGACGTCCACGATGGCGCCGGCAACGCTGTAATAATCGCCGCAGTCCTTCTCCTGGATCTGGCACTCCTGAGAGCGCATCCAGAAGGTGCCCTGCGCGCCCTGCGGACCGACACAGTGGTACAGCAGGCCGCTGTCGCGCACTGCCTTCTCGCGTGGCGGCCACTTCTTCTCGCCCCACTTGAACTCAAGTTTCAGGTGGTAGTTCTCGTGCTCGTCCTTGCTGGTGAGCGCCCCGAACGTCTCGCCCGAGATGCGGATGGCTGGCTTACCGTCCGCCATCACCACCGTGTAGACGTGGTTCGGATCCTTGTTGAGGCCGACCGACTCTTTGCCCTTGTTCGGGCGGCCGAGCCAGGTGTCCCAGCCGGACAGATCCTTGCCGTTGAACAACGAGGTCCAGCCGGCCGCCGTCTTGCCCTGGCCGTGCGCAGCGGGCAGCGCCAGCGCCCCGGCCGCGGCCAGTGCCCCCAGCAATCCACCCAGCATCAATCCGTGGTGTCGTCGCATAAGTAGATCCTTGTCTTCAAAGCCCACGGGCTGCGGCCCGTGGGCGAAATCCCCGGAACATGGCCCACGGACCGCAGCCCGTGGGCTTTATCTGACTGCTGACCGCTGACTGCCTGCCCCTACTCCTTCGTCCTGACCTGCTCGAACACGAACACGCCCTTCTTGTTGGAGATGACGATGTCGAGCAGGCCGTCGCCGTTGAGATCGGGCATCGCGAACTGGGTGCCGACACCGCTGTCGTCGTCGATCCGTATCGGCGTGAAGCGGATCATGCCGTCAGGTCCGCGGCGGGCCTTGAACCAGTAGAGGAACGCCGGGTCGGCCGACCCCGGCTCGCCGCGCGACCCGTGCGACCACCAGCGCCGGCCGGTGACCAGATCCTTCAGCCCGTCGCCGTCGAGGTCCACGCAGTGCATCGCGTGCGTCTCCGACATCAGGTAGAATCGGTCGCCCTTGCCGAGCACCAGCACCACCGCTGGCTCGCCCTTGCCGTCCTTTCCGACCGCGATCCCCACCTCGGTCCAGCGGTTGAGCGGGTCCGGGATTCGGGTGGCGAGTTCCTTCGCCGCCTCGGCGGCAGCGCTGCCCGCCGCCTTCTGGGTAAGGACATGCACCTTGCCCTTGTAGCCGGCCTTCGCGGCCAGAGCGTCGGCCTGCTTCGGGTCGGCGTTCCCTCCCTGCACGAGCTGACGCGCCAGTTTGGAGAGAGTCGCGTCCACCTTGAGCGGCGCTGTGTTTTTGCTCTCGCGGTACTTGTTCAGCGCCAGGCGCAGCGCGTCCTCCTCCCTGGACAGCTGGATGCCCTTGGCGGGGACCGCCCATGCCTTCGGCATCGGGAACAGGTCGCCGCGGACGAAGGCGTCCTTGCCGTCCGGGCCACGCTGCTGGTGCCACCACAGGCCGTACTTGTGGGCCGAACTGCTGATCGCGTCCATCTTGCCGTCGCCGTCCACGTCGTAGGCGAACATGTCGGCGGCTGCCTCACCGAGGTTGGCCGGGTGGAACTGCCACGGCTTGCCGTCGTCCTTCGCCGGCTGCTCCCACCAGCCGCCGGTGCAGATCACGTCGAGCCGGCCGTCACGGTTCATGTCGCCGACGCCCAGTCCGTGGCTGAACCGGAACGTCCCCGGCACCGGCGGCTTGCCGGGCACGCTCGGCGGGCTGATCGGGTGCATCTCCCACGGTTTGGTCGGATCCTTGCCCGGCCGGAACCAGGCCATCTGCCCCTGGTTGTCGGTCGGCTGGATGGTGACTTTCCCGTCCTTGCCCTTCACCTTCTTCGCAAGCGGCTGCCACCCCATGATGAGGACGCGCTGGCCGGTCCCGAACAGATCGGCGAATTGCGGCGTCTCGTTACAGCAGCTGTGCCACAGTTGGTGCTCCTTCCACGGGCCGGACTTCCCCTTCGGGTTCTCGTACCAGTAGATCGCCTTGCCGGGGAACGGCAGGACGATCAGGTCGGGCCAGCCGTCGCCGTTGAAATCGTCGGCGAAGCAACCGAAACTCTCGCTGTAGACCTGCGGGTTGAATTTGCGATCCTTGCGGATGACATGCATCTTCCAGGCGGGCGCCTCGTACCACACGTCGCCAGCGAGGATGTCGAGCTTGCCGTCCTTGTTGACGTCGGCGACGGCAACGCCCTCGGAGCGGAACGAGGGATCCACCACCGTCTTCTTCCAGGTGATCTTCCCGCCCTTCGCCGGTTGCCGGGCGGCGCCGTCCGCCAGGGTCGCCGGCAGCGCCAGCGCCGGGGGCAGCAGGGTCACGAGCAGCCAGGTGCGCCATCTCATCGGTTGCCTCGTTCGCAGAAGCCCGGTGTCGCCGGTCTCGACCGCTGGAGCCGACAGCACGCGGTGTGTCTCAGCCGGAACGCCGGGCATCGGGAGAGGAGGGTGCCGCTACAACCCCGACGAGCCCCGGGGCTGACGGGACCGTGGCATCCCGCGTTTTTTGCCCGCCGCGTCGGACCGGCGTAGAATTCCCCTGGAGGAACGCATTTCCTCAAGTTTCCACGGTCGGTGCCTGCGCCGCGTCCCGGTTTGGGACATAGTATTGAGCGAGGGGAACCATGAGCAAACAGCTAATGGAAATCGTTTTACCGCGCCTGGCCCGACCGCTGTACCGCCAGCTCGAGCTATACCGTACCGGCGAGCTGAACGAGAAGCAGTTCACGCGGAAATTCGAGGCTCTGTTGCGGCGGCAGCACTCGTGGCTGGCCCAGCGCGGCATTCCCGACGCTCGGGCCGCGCTCGCCATCCATGCCGCGGTACTGGTGCTCAGCCTGCCCGGACTCCGCGCCGAGGCGGCCGAGCAGAACCTGCCGCTGGAGGTCATCGAGGCGCGCGCCATCCGCGAGGCCGCGACCGACCTCTCCCGCAACTACGGCAAGAATTGCGCGCGGTCAGCCGACATCATCGCCGGAATCATCGCCCGCTACGGGGAATGACGCCCAAACGAGACGGTTGGACAGTTAGTCTTGTTTCTTGCCGCTTGCCGCTTCGCGCCGGGCGCTCGAACCTGGCCGCGAAGCCGCAAGCGGCAGGGCACACCCGTTAGCCGGCCGAGGCATCCCGGGCGAGCAGTTCGTTGATGCGCTGGGCGAATGCCTGCGGGTTGGGCAGCTTCGACCCCTCCGCAACCAGCGCCTGGTCATAAAGCAGCCGGGCGTAGGTTTCGAGCCGGCCGTCGCCGCCCTTGCCCGCCAGCTGCTGCATCGCCCGGATGGCCGGGTTATCCGGGTTGAGTTCGAGAACCTTCTTCGTCGGCGGCAGTTCCGCCCCGCGTCCGAGCCGCTGCATCAGCCGCTCCATGTGGGCGCTCATCTCACCCTCGTCCACCACGAGGCACGCGGCGCTCTCCTTCAGCCGGGCCGTCAACCGCACGTCCTTCACCTCCGGCAACTTCGCCTTGACCAGGTCGAGCAGCGGCTGAAACTCCTGCCGCCGGCCCTCGGGCACCTCGGCCCCCTTCAGCTCGGTGCGGTCAGCCCCCTTGAGCTTCTTGCCCTTGTACTCCCCCAGCGCGTTGACGACGAACTCATCGACCGGGTCGGACAGCAGCAGCACCTCCTGGCCGGCGGCGCGGAAGCTCTCCAGGTACGGCGAGTGTTCGAGTTGCTCGCGCGTCTCGCCGATCAGGTAGTAGATCTCCTCCTGTCCGACCGGCATGCGTTCGACGTACTCGTCCAGCGTCGTGAACTGGCCGCCCTCGGTTTTCGTGGACTCGAACAGCAGCACGCCGGCCAACCGCTCGCGGTTCTCCCAGTCCTGGCCGACGCCCTCCTTGAGGATCGGCCCCAGCTCCTTGAAGAAGGCGACGTACTCGGCGCGCTCCTTGCGCTTCCACTCGTCGAGGGTGCCGATGACCTTGTTGACCAGGTTCGACTTGATCTTCTCCAGCGGCGCGCTCTGTTGCAGCAGTTCGCGCGACACGTTCAGCGGCAGGTCGGGCGAATCGACGACGCCCTTGACGAAGCGCAGGTACGTCGGCAGCAGCGCCTCGCAGTCATCCATGATGAAGATGCGCTGGATGTACAGGTGCAGCCCCTTGCGCTTGTCCGACCAGTACATCAGGTCGAACGTCCGGTGCTTCGGCAGGTACATCAGCGCCCGGAACTCGATCGCTCCCTCGGCCGTGTAGTGAATGACCCGCGCCGGCTCCTCGGTGTCGTGCGCGACGTGCTTGTAGAACTCGTTGTACTCGTCCGCCGTGATCTCGTTCTTGTTGCGCAGCCACAGCGCCTTGCGCGAGTTGAGCGTCTCCTCGACCTTCTCCCCGTCCTTCTCGGCGTCCATGACGATCGGGTGCTCGACGAAGTCGGAGTATTTCTTGACGAGCTGCCGGATGCGCCACGGGTCGAGAAACTCCTTGCTGTCGTCGCGCAGGTGCAGGATCACGTCGGTGCCGCGAGTGGCGCGCTCGGCCACCTCGACGCTGAACTCGCCCTGGCCGTCCGACTCCCAGCGGACCGCCTCCTCCTTCGGGGCGCCGGCGGCGCGCGAGACGACGGTCACCCGGTCGGCGACCATGAACGACGAGTAGAACCCGACGCCAAACTGGCCGATCAGCTCGGGCCGGTCCTTCGCGTCCGCCTGCTTGAGTGTCTCCAGGAAGGCGCGGGTGCCGGACCGGGCAATGGTGCCGAGGTTCTCGACGACCAGCGCCTTCGACATGCCGATGCCGTTGTCGGAGATGGTCAGCGTGCCCTTCTCCGCGTCCGGGGTGATCCTGATCTTCCAGTCGGTGCCACCCTCCGCCAACTCGGGGCGCGTGAGCGACTCGAAACGGAGGGTGTCGATGGCGTCACTGGCGTTGCTGAGCAGCTCGCGCAGGAAGATGTCCTTGTGCGAGTAGAGCGAGTGAACGATGAGATGCAGGAGTTGCTTCAGCTCGGTGCGGAACGGCAACGTTTCGGTACTCATGGCATGAAACCTCCCATGCGAATATCCTTCCACCCCCGCGCCTGTGGAGAGATCGTTCGTGTCCGCAGCGTAGGCGAGGGAGGAGACGCCTCCCTCGCCTACGCTTCGGGCGCGGATGGTTCGGTGATGAGGCGGGGGTTTCGCCCGGTGGAGTGAGGTCACTCTTTATCATAGCCGACCGGCAGCGGCCTGTCCGCGGTGGCAGGGGCTTCCTGACGTGGTTCCGTGGTGTGAGGCGTGGGGCGGGCGAGCGGCGTCGAGCCGGCCTTCACCCCGCCGCCGCGGACGAGCGCCACGCCCGCGAGGATGACGGCGATGCCGCCCGCCAACCACACCGTCATCTCCTCGCCGTCGGCCCAGCCGATGAGGACGGCAACCGCCGGGTTGACGTAGGCGTAGGTGCTGACCTTGGCGGCCGAGACGTGGCCGAGGAGCCAGTTGTAGGCGACGAAGCCGACCAGTGAGCCGACGACGAGCAGGTACACAAACGAGCCGACGGCCCCGACGGTCACCTGTTCGGGCAGGCGGCTCGCCTCGCCGCTGACCAGGCCGAGCAGCGTCAGGCAGCCGCCGCCGATCGCCATCTGATACCCGGCGGCAGTCAGGTGAGATCCCTCCAGCCGGTGATGGCGCATCACGAGCGAGCCGCACGCCCACGACAGGGCCGACCCGAGCACGAGCAACGGCCCGACGTCGCGCACGAAATCCGCGGGGTCGCCCAGCTTCGGCCCGAGCAGGAGCAGCACCCCAGCCAGGCCAACCACCAGCCCCAGCCAGCCGCGCCCGCTCAGGCGTTCGCCCCCCGGCCAGAGCACGGTCAGCAGCCCGATCCAGAGCGGCGTGGTCGCGGCGAGAACGGCGGCGACGCCGCTCGGAACGGTCTTCTCCGCGGCGGTGATCAGGCCGTTCCCGCCGACGAACAGGATGCACCCGGTCACGGCCACCGTGGCGACCTCGCGGCGGGCCAGCCGGAGCGACTGCCCGCGCGCGGCGAGGTAGCCGAGCAGGAGCAGTCCTGCCAGGCCGACGCGGGCGCCGCCGAACAGCGCTGGCGGCAGGTGCTCGTCCTTGACGCCGCGCTTGATGGCGAGGTACGTGGTGCCCCACGACGTATAAATGATGGCAAACGCGAAGACGATGGTCCAGGTCGTGGGGCGGGCGGGGTGCTTGGCAGGTGTGTTGGGGTCGCTCATCCGTCGGCGGGGCCTGGGTCGGTGGGTCGGGGCTGAAACGGTCATTATAGAGGAGGCGGCGCGGAAACCTAATGCAGGTTCCAGGGGGAGGGCGTGCCGGGTTGGTCCGACGGTAACCACACCGGCCAGCCTCCTGAGTACACGCCGGGCCGCTACAATGGCGCGCATGGGCAAGCGACGGTACATCGAGCGGGAATTCGGCGTCCCCATCGCCGGGGAGATCCTCGAACCGGACCAGTGGACGCAGACCGCGCTGAAGCGTCTGCCGGTGGACGGCCCGCTCGACTGGCAGCAACTGTTCGGCCGGCAGGCTCCGGTGGTGCTGGATCTCGGGTGCGGCAACGGCCGGTTCCTGCTCGGCAGCGCGGTGTGGCGGCCTGATCGCGATCACGTCGGCATCGACGCCCTGCCGGTGGTGATCCGCTACGCCACGCGCCGGGGGAACCAGCGCGGCCTGCGCAACCTCCGGTTTGCGGTCGCCGGCGCCCACCCATTCCTGGAACGCCACGTCGCGCCCGGATCGGTGCGCGAGATCCACTGCTACCACCCCCAGCCGTACTGCGACCCGGCGCAGGCCTCCCGCCGGCTCATCGCGCCGGCCTTCCTGACCCTCGTCCACCGCGCGCTCGAACCTGGCGGCCAGTTCTTCCTGCAAACGGACAACCCCGGTTACTGGAATTACATGCAGGCGGTCGTGCCGGTGTTCTTCACCTTCCACGAGCAGGCCAGGCCGTGGCCGGACGCGCCGAAGGGGCGGACCCGGCGCGAGATCATCGCGCTGCGGCGCGGCCTGCCGGTGTTTCGCGGGTGGGGGGAGCGGCGCGAGGAACTGAGCGAGGCAGAGGCGCTACGGCTGGCGGAGGCGCTGCCGTCGCCGGTCTTCGACGCCGACGAGGGGTTGCGCGAGCTGGATCGATTGGAGAGAGAAGACGGGTGAGGAACCACGGGGCATAACCCGTTGCCTCCGGGCGCGACGGATCATGAGCCGGCAGCGCTCTGGCGCTCCAGCTCCTTTTCGAGGTCGGGAAGGTGGCGCAGTTGCTGGTCGCGCTGGCCGCGACGGAGTTCGTAGATACCCGGCGGATCGAGGCTCTCGCCGTGGGTCAGATGGCAGGTTTTGTGCTTGGGTCGGCTGCGTGCGAACCACTCGGCCAGGCACTGCTGGCACGTGAGGGCGTAGGTCTTCAGTTCCTCCGTCACTCCGTCGCTCCAGCGCGACGCGATCTTGCAGACCGCCGGACGGCCGCAGCCCCTGGTGTAACACAGGATGGGGTAAGGCGGCATCGGCATGGTCGGCGACGGGCGGTGGCTGAAGAGCCCACGAGTCGCGTCCCGTGGGTGAATGCTCCAATGCTTTCCCACGGGACGCGACCCGTGGGCTTTCCCGTTCAGTTCCCCCCCCAGCAGCCACCCCTCAGTCGGTGGCGTACGGAACCTCGTCGCCGTTGATGAAGGCGAGAGCGTTGACGGCCGCTTTCTGCTCGGCTTCCTTCTTGGTGCGGCCCCAGGCAGCAGGGTAGCGGCGGCCGCCGATGACGGCCGCGACCTTGAAGCACTTGCTATGGTCCGGACCCTTCTCGTCGAGCAGATCGTACTGCGGGGTGGCGCCGAACTTGCGCTGGCCGACCTGCTGCAGCTGCGACTTGTAGTTCGTCCCGCTGCTGCCGCCCGCGACGTGCTCGATCTCCGGCCCGATGTACCTCAGGATGAACGCCTTGGCCGGCTCCAGTCCGCCGTCGAGGTACATCGCCCCGACCAGCGACTCGAACACGTCCGCCATCAGGTTGGACGGGACGACACTGTGCAGGTGCATCCCCTTGCCCATGAAGATGAAGTCGTCCAGCCCGAGCAGGCGGCTGATGCGGGCGCAGATACGGCGGCTGACGACGACCGACTTGATCTTCGTCAGGTCGCCTTCCTGGTAGTCGGGGAAGCGGAGGAAGAGTTGTTCGCAGGTGACCAGGCCGAGGACCGCGTCGCCGAGAAATTCCAGCCGCTCGTTCGAGGCGCCGCGCGTCTCGGCGCCGGAGGTGTGGGTCAGTGCGGCGCGAAGCAGGTCCGGTTGACGAAACTGATAACCGATCGCCTCCTGGCATTCCTCGAGGATCTCGGTCTCGCGCTGTGTGGTCAGTTCCTGCGGCATCGTCTGCGTACGGCTATCGTTAAGGGTATGCTTACCCTGACGTTAACATCCGCCCTCCCGCTTGTCAACGCCGCAGTTTTCCCGGTCTTCCTGTCCGCGCGTCCATCTTCTCCTGTCCCGCCGGCAGCCGTCACCCCATCACGCCGTAAGCGTAAGGCGTCTTGACCGGATCGTTCTCGTCGAACCGCGCCAGCCGGAGCGGGGCGATGTCGAGCGTCTTCGCCCCGCCGTCGAGGATGAGTTCGGCCATCAACTGGCCGACGACCGGCGCCATCTTGAACCCGTGGCCGCTGAACCCAACGGCGCCATAGCCGCCCTCGAACCCGGGCAGACGATCGAGGACCGGGTGCCAGTCGGGCGTGATGCCGTACAGCGCCCCGTACCCGCCGCGGCCGTAGCTCCGGTGCATGGCCGGGTAGCGCCGGCTGAGCCGCTGTCGCACCCCAGGCAGCCAGTCGCCGTCGGCCGCCTCGTTGTAGTGGTCCGGATCGACCGGGCTGTTCAGTTCCTCCCCCGCCAGGCTGCCGGCGTGGATCGTGTCGCCGTGGGTCGGCTTGAAGTACACGCCCTGCACGAAGTCGCCGTAGACGCACCCGCGGCGGCCGAAGTCCGGCGGCCGGCGGTACAGGGCGACCTGGGTACGGCACGCCTGCACCGGCAGGCGCAGCCCGACCCCGCGCCCGAGCTGCGCCGCCCACGGCCCGGTCGCGAGGATGACGCATCGGCTGGCGTAGCGGCCCTCGTTCGTGTCCACCCCGGCGACCTTGTCGCCCTCGGTGACGACGTGCTTGACCTCGACACCCAGCCGGATGTCGGCCCCCTCACGGCGGGCCGCCTCGGCGAACGACGCGACCACCTGGACGGCCTCGACGTACCCGGCCTCGGCCTCGAACGCGGCCACCTCGTCCTCGGCCAGGCGGGCGTTGGGGTCGATGTCGGCGAGCACCTGGCCGGTGACGAGGCGGACGTCGATGCCCAACTCACGCTGCATGGCGATGTTCGTCTCCAGCCCGGCCCGGTCGCGCTCGTTGACGACCAGCACCATGCCGGTGCGGGTGAAGACCGGCGGCCCGCCGACCGCATCCTCGAAGTGCTCGAAGACGCGCAGGCTGTGCCGGGCCATGCTCGCCGTCAGGCGGTTGGAGTAGTGCTGGCGAATGATGGCGCCCGACTTGCCGCTGGACCCGGCGCCGAGGAACGCCTTCTCCAGCAGGACCACGCGCCCGGCGCGGCGGCGCGCCAGGGCCAGGGCAATGCTGGTGCCAATCACGCCCCCGCCGACGATGAGGAAGTCACAGCTGACGGCCATGAGGGAACTCCTTGCGCCTGCCAGAGATGGCCCGGTCAGAACGGTTCCCATGATAGCCCATGCCGCCGGGGTGACAAGCCGGCCGTCACCTCGGCGGCAAACGAAGGTGCCCCGGGTTCTTCACGAGAGAGGGAAGGGGCTGATTTTCCCGGTTTCCTCCTTGTGTCCACCGGCCGACTGCTGATATACTTCATTTATCCACGCCAGTGGAGCCCCCGCAGGGCGCCGTCACTCCGGCCCCTCATTTCGATCCCGCCTGTGCCGCTCGTCGGCAGGAGTCCCCTCCATGTTTGGTTTCGGCGTCCCCGAATTACTCGTCGTTCTCGGTATCGGTCTGCTCCTCTTTGGCAGCAAACTGCCCACGCTGGCCCGCGCACTCGGCCGGTCGGTGACGGAGTTCAAGCAGGGTGTCAATAGCGTGACGGACGACCTCAACGGCACGCTGAAGGGTTGAGCGCCCCCGCGTTGTGAACGGCCTGGCCCGGCGCCTGGGGCGTGCCGGGAGGCGGCCTGATTTCTCCTTGTTTTCCCCGCGTGCGTCCCAGTATACTGACAGAGGTCAGACCCTCCGACCCCGGCTGCGTTCTCCGTTTGCTTCCTCGTTGCGGGCGGCTCACGAGAGGGGGTCGAGCTTACCATGACCAGCAACCAGAACGAGAACACTCCCATGACGTTGTTCAGCTTTTTCAACCTTGGCGCCCCGGAAATCATCGTCCTGCTCGTTATCGGCGTACTGTTGTTCGGGCGCCGACTGCCGGAGGTAGGGCGGTATCTCGGCAAGGGAATTGTCGAGTTCAAGAAGGGCGTCAAGGGCCTCGAGGACGAGGTGGACACCGGGGGCACGGCCTCCCGCAGCGAACCCGTCCAGGACCAGATTCGGGCGCCGCAGCGGATCGCCGCCAGCGC
>JAANMX010001275.1_pt1 | contig 29092 bp, 25 predicted proteins | sample 7279681 | NCBI WGS metagenome assembly JAANMX01 (sample SAMN14094542, study PRJNA606508) | bioreactor metagenome | isolation source: A lab-scale SPAN reactor treating ammonium-rich wastewater day 351 | place: Ireland: Galway | collected 2018-01-01 | reverse complement strand
CGATGCGCGGAATCGGGATCGGCTGGGTGGCGGCGGCGTCGCTTGCGTGGAGCGCGGGCGCGGGCGCGATGGAGGTCGGCGGCGTGACGATCCCCGACAAGGCGGTCGTCGCCGGCACGGATCTGGTGCTGAACGGCGCGGGCGTGCGCACGCGCGTGGTGTTCAAGGTCTACGTCGGCGCACTCTACCTGCCGGCGAAGGCGCGCACGCTTCCCGAGGTGCTCGCGAAGGCGCCGCGGCGTATCCAGATGACGCTGCTGCGCAACCTCACGCCCGACCAGCTCGTCGACGCGCTGGTGGACGGCCTCAAGGCGAACAACAGCGACGCGGAGCTCGCCGCCGTGAAGGCGCAGCAGGAGCAGATGGTCGCGACGATGAAGGGGTTCGGCGACGTGAAGGAGAAGGACGTCGTCGCGATCGACTTCGCGAACGGGGCGACGCACATCGGCCTCAACGGCCAGGCGAAGGCGTCGATTCCCGGCGAGGCGTTCAACGCCGCGCTGACGAAGGTGTGGCTGGGCGAGAAACCCGCGCAGGACGACCTCAAGAAGGCGATGCTGGGTGGGTGAGCGGGACGATCCGGCGGCCCGGGATTTCTGGCCGTCCTGCGGCTACCGCCATCTGACCGTCGGCGCGGACCGCCGGCTCACCGTCACCGACGCGTTCCTGCGCGGCTACCTGCTCCGCCCGGAGCTTGTGCCGCTGTCCGAGTCCTGCGACGCCGAACGCACGCTGCACGAATCGCTCGTCGCGAATCCGCGACGAGCGGTCGCCGAACGCGAGATCTCCGCGCTGCGCGACGACGACGGGCGCGAGAACTACCGCATCTGGCTCCGGTTCCGCGACCGCCTCGTCGCGGCGCCGTCGCTCGAGGCCGCGTACCTGCAGCTCTTCCGGGGCGACGGGGTCGACGTCCCGCCGCAGTTCGTCCACGAACTCACGCAGGTGCTGCTGCGCCACATCCTGGGCGATCGCGTGGATCCGATCGAGGCGCGGGCGGCCGAGATGCTGTTCCGCACCCAGACCGTGGCCGTCCTCGAGGACGGCGCGGTGATGGCGGCCGACGAGTCGATCGTCGAGCTGTACGCGACGACCGGCGGGTTCGGGAACCTCGGCGAACTCCTCGCGTCCAACCAGACCCCGATGCGCACCGTCGACCTCGACGTGCTCTCGCGCGACAACGCCGACGAATACTGGCGCCGCGACGAGCGCCACGACCTGTCGATCAGCCTGAACCGGGGCCAGGCCGCGCTCGACGCCCTGTGTCGCGTGCTGGAGCGATGGGTGCGCCACTTTCTCGACGTCGAGGTGACGATCGTGCCGGAACGCCGGATCGAGGACGACCGCTGGGTATGGCACGTCGGCCTCGACGCGCAGGCCACGAGCCTCCTGAACGACCTGTACAATCAGGTCGAGGTCGACGACGAGCGCATGGAGCGCCTGCTGGCGCTGTTCCGCCTCGATTTCGTCCGGCCGACCGACATGCGCGCGGCGATCGCGGGCCGACCGGTCTACCTCGCGATGGCGATCGATGAACGCCGCCGCCTGCGGCTCAAGCCGCAGAACCTCCTCCTGAACCTGCCGCTTTCGCGGCCGCAATGATCATGCCCCCCACCCGATACACCATTGGCGCGCGGAACGCGCGCTGGCTCGCGCTCGGCCTCCTTTCGTCGTGCCTGGCATTCGCGCAAGCCCCTGCGCCTTCCTCGCCGGCCGAAGCCCCTGCCGCCCCGCGATCCCCATCGGAAGCGAAGGGCGCGGCGAAGGACGCCGCCGCCCCCTCCGCACCCTCGGACGCCGCGAAGAGCGGTGCGCGCGGCGCCGCGAGAGCCGCCCCTTCGCAGAGGAGCAGCGCGCCGCCCGCGGTGCCGGCGACGCCGCCCGAAGGTCCGCTCGGACCGCTCGCGTGGCTCTCCGGCTGCTGGTGGGGCGAGGTCAACCGCCACGAGTTCCGCGAGTACTGGCACCCGCTGCGCGGCGACATGATGGTCGGCGTGAGCCGCTTGGCCTATCCGGACAAGGTCATCAGCTACGAATACCTGCGGCTCGAACAGCGTCCCGACGGCGTCTACTACGTCGCGGCGCCGAAGGGCAAGCCGGAGGCCGCGTTCAAGCTCACGTCGACGACGAAGGACAAGGAGCGCGGCGACGATCTGTTCGACTTCACCGTCGCCGGCAACGATTTCCCGTCGCGGATCACCTATCGGCGCGGCAGCGAGGGATGGCTCTACGTCGAGGTGGCCGGCACCGCGCAGGGCAAGGAGCACAAGGTGATCTATCCGTTCCGGCGCGTCGACTGCGAGTCCGGCGAACTCGTCCGCAAATAGCTTCCGCCGCGGCGCGCGGTTTCAGCGCGCGGGCACGCCGCGGTTCGCGAGCGCGTCGGCGCGCTGGTTGCCGGCGTCGCCCGCGTGCCCCTTGACCCAGTGCCAGCGGACGTGGTGGCGCGACGCGAGCGCTTCGAGTTCGCGCCACAGGTCGGCATTCTTCACCGGCTTGCGGTCGGCGGTCTTCCAGCCGTTGCGCTTCCAGCCGTGGATCCAGGTCTCGATCCCGTTCTTCACGTACTGCGAATCGGTGTGGAGATCGACCTCGCACGGGGACTTCAGCGCTTCCAGCGCGCGGATCACCGCCGTCAGTTCCATGCGGTTGTTCGTCGTCGCGGGTTCGCCGCCGCACAACTCCTTCTCGCGGTCGCCCGCGATGAGGAGCGCGCCCCAGCCGCCCGGACCGGGGTTCCCCTTGCACGCGCCATCGGTGTAGACGACGACGCCGCCCGCCGCCGTCATGGGACGTGACGCCCGGCGGTGAGGCTTTCCTTCGCGCGCGCGGCGGGGGCGAGCGCCTTCTTGCGCCGCTCGCGGCGCTCCCACGCCGGCGTGATCATGCGCATGCCCGCGACCTTCTTCGTCGCGCGGAGGAAGTACACGCCGCCGGCGATCGGCCACCAGCGGTCGCCCGCCTTCTCGAGCCAGGCGAAACGCTGCAGCCAGCGCTCGCTCGCGAACGGCGGCGCGTAGCCGTCGAGGCGGCCGCCGACCACGTCGAACCCGAGCAGCGCGAGCCAGTCCTTGAGGCGCCACAGGCCGATGAAGTTGCCGTTCCACGGCGGCGTCTGCTCGCGGCCGAAATAGCGCTTCGCACCGTAGAGCGAGAACGGATTGAAGCCGGCGATCACGATCTGGCCCTCGGGCCGCATCACGCGCCAGGCCTCGCGCAGCATCAGGTGCGGGTCGTCGGTGAACTCCAGCGCGTGGGGCATCACGACCAGGTCGACCGTGTTCTCGGCGAACGGGAGCGCGTGCGGGTCGGCGACGAGTTCGGCGGGCGGGTCGTAGTCGAGCGTGTAGCGCGACGGTATGCGCGACTCTCCGAGCGTCGGGTACTCGGGGAGGCCGATCTGGATCGCGTAGTAGCCGAAGATGTCGGCGACCGTCTGGTCGAAATACGCCTGCTCGCGCCCGCGAAGATAGTGACCGAGCGGGGTGGCGAACCAGTCGGCGAGCGTCGTTGACATGCCGGCCGCGCCCTCCGAAGATGCGTCCATGCCGCAGATTATCCCGTTGCCCGCCTTCACGGACAACTATGTGTGGGCGATCCGCGACGGCGGCCGGGCGGCGGTCGTCGATCCGGGCGACGCCGCCCCGGTGCGCGAATGGCTGGAGCGCGAAGGCGCGGCGCTCGCCGCGATCCTCGTCACCCACCACCATCGCGATCACACCGGAGGCATCGTCGACCTCCTGCGGGACGCGCCGGTGCCGGTGATCGGTCCCGCGCGCGAGGCCATCCCCGGCCGCACGCTCGCGGTCGGCGAAGGCGACCGGGTCGAGCTGCCGGGCCTCGCGCTGTCGCTCGACGTGCTCGACATCCCGGGGCACACCGCCGGCCACGTCGCGTTCGTCGGGCGCGGCGAAGCGTGGGGCGGCCCGATCGTGTTCTGCGGCGACACGCTGTTCGCGGCCGGCTGCGGGCGGGTGTTCGAAGGCACGCCCGGGCAGATGTGGGCGTCGCTCTGCGCCCTCGCGGCGCTGCCCGGCGACACGCGCGTGTGCTGCGGGCACGAGTACACGCTCGCGAACCTGCGCTTCGCCGCCGCGGTCGAGCCGCAGCGTCCGGCGATCGCCGAGCGCATCGCGCGCGAGGGCGCGAAGCGCGAGCGCGGCCTGCCGACGCTCCCCTCGACCATCGCCGAGGAGCGCGCGACCAATCCGTTCCTGCGCGCCCGCGAACCGCAGGTCCGGGCCATCGCCGAGGCGCGATCGGGTCACCCGCTCGCCGACGACGTCGCGGTGTTCGCGGCGTTGCGCGAGTGGAAGAACGCGTCCTGACCGCGGCAGTGTCGGACAGCGTCGGGTTGCGCCTCGCCCGGGGGGCGCCTAACATCGCGTGCCGGGCACGGGGTTACGCGTCGCCCCGGGGAGAGCAGGCTTGCGACGACGACTGACGACCCTCTGCTGTGTCCTCGCGCTCGCCGGTTGCGCCACGACCGGGACGCCGCCCGAAGCGCCGCTGCCACCTCCGCTGCCGCCGCCCGTGCCTGCGTCGGCGGTCTCGAGACTCCCCTCGCTGCCCCCGACGCTCGCCGTCGCCGACCCGTTCCCCGCCGCTGCGGGCGCCGAACTCGAACCGCTGCCGCCGCCCGCGGCGAGCCTGTGGGAGCGCATCGTGAAGGGCTACGCGATCCCCGATCTCGTCGACGACCCGCTGGTCGCGAAGTGGGAGCAGTTCTACGCCGACCGCCCCGACTACGTCTCGCGCATCGTCGACCGGTCGCGCCGCTACCTCTACCACATCGTGAGCGAGATCGAATCGCGTCAGATGCCGCTCGACCTCGCGCTCCTGCCGATGATCGAGAGCGCGATGAACCCGAACGCGTATTCGCGGGCGCGCGCCGCCGGCATCTGGCAGTTCATCCCGTCGACCGGCAGGCACTACGGCCTCGACCAGAACTTCTGGGTCGATTCGCGGCGCGACATCGTGGCGGCGACCGACTCGGCGCTCGACTACCTCGCGAAGATCCACGAGGACTTCGACGACTGGCAGCTCGCGCTCGCCGGCTACAACTGGGGCGAGGGCAACGTCGCGAAGGCGGTCGCGAAGAACAAGGCGCAGGGCAAGCCGGCCGACTACGCCTCGCTCAAGATGCCTGCGGAGACGCGGAACTACCTGCCGAAGCTCCAGGCGGTGAAGAACATCGTCCGCGACCCGGAGAAGTACGGGCTCGTGCTCGCCGACGTTCCGGACTCGCCCTACTTCACGATCGTGAAGACCACGCGGAAGATGGACGTCAAGGTCGCGGCCGACTTGGCCGAGATGTCGGTCGACGAGTTCCTGACCCTCAATCCGCAGCACAACCGGCCGGTCATCGCCGGCGGCGACGAGCAGTCGATCCTGCTGCCGATCGACCGCGCCGAGATGTTCGCGGCCAAGCTCGAGTTGTCACAGCAACCGCTCGTGAGCTGGCAGGCCTACCGAACCAAGCCCGGCGAGACGGTGTCGCAGGTCGCCGCCCGGTTCGACCTGCCTCCCGAGTCGCTGCGCGCGGTGAACGGTCTCGGCAAGAGGACGACGCTGCCGGCCGGCCACGCGCTGCTGGTGCCGGCGCAGCGTCCGTCGGACGCGACGGTCGACTCGCTCGTGAACACGGTGTTCACGACCGTGCCCTCGGGCCGGACCTTCTACCACACGGTCAGGCGGGGTGAGTCGTTGAGCACGATCGCTCGCCGCTACCAGGTGACCACCGACGACCTGCGGCGCTGGAACGGGATGGCGCAGAGCGGCGTGAAGATCGGGCAGCGCTTGCGCGTGACCTCCGACGTGGTGACCGGCGGCAAGGCGCCGAAGCGTGCTTCCGCCAAGCCTGCCAGCACCCACGGCATCGCGAGCGCGTCGGGCGGCGGGGGCACCACGACAGCGGCTCACCACGCGCCGGCAGGGCGCAGCCACACTCGCTGAGCGTGCCCACCGGCGCGTCGACTTCCGGAAACGAAACGGGCGATGCATCGGCATCGCCCGTTTCCGTGGGTCCGCGGCACGCTTGCGGCGGACTTCTTCGGCCCTGAGGCCTTACTTCTTCTTCGCGGCCTTCCTCTTGCCCTTGCGCTTGGTGGCCTTCTTGGCCTTGCGCTTGGTGGCCTTCTTCTTCGTGGCCTTCTTGGCCTTGCGCTTGGTGGCCTTGCGCTTGGTGGCCTTCTTCTTCGTGGCCTTCTTGGCCTTGCGCTTGGTGGCCTTCTTCTTCGTGGCCTTCTTCGCCTTGCGCTTCGGGGCCGCCTTCTTCGCCTTCTTGGCCGTCTTGCGCTTCGCCGCCTTGCGTTTCTTCGGCGCGGGCGACGCGGCCGCCGGCGCCATCATCGACATCATGTCTGCCAACATCGTGTTCTCCTGTCTGAGTTGCTGGATGTTATGTGTGACTTCTCCGCAGGCGTCGTCCGGTTCACGGACCTCTTGACAAAAGCCATGGCACCTGCTGCCTGCATTCTAGCCAAGTTTCAACGATTTGCAAGAAACGCGCGCGTCTGCTAGCGCGCCGGAACGCGCGTGTTGCGTATTCGCACACCCGCCGGTTGCGTCGATCAGCGCGGCAGGCGCGCTTCGGAGGCGAACAATTCGGCGATCGTCTCGCGCCGGCGCACGAGGTGCGCGCGATCGCCGTCCACCATCACTTCCGCCGCCCGCGGACGGGAGTTGTAGTTCGAACTCATCGCCATCGCGTACGCGCCGGCGGACCGGAACGCGACGAGATCGCCGGGGGCGAGCGCGAGTCCGCGGTCGAGGGCGAGGAAGTCCGCGCTCTCGCACACCGGGCCCACGAGGTCCCAGCGCGCGACGGCGCCGCTGTGCGGACGGACCGGTTCGGCCGCGTGCCAGGCGTCGTAGAGCGCGGGGCGGATCAGGTCGTTCATCGCCGCGTCGACGATCGCGTAGCCCTTGTCCGGACCGCGCTTCAGGTACTCGACGCGCGCGACCAGCACGCCGGCGTTCGCGACCAGCGAGCGCCCGGGTTCGAGCACGAGCGTCTCGCGCCGCCCGGCGAACAGGCGGCGGAGGAGCGCCGCGTAGTCGCCCGGCGGCACCGGCGTCTCGTCCCGGTAGCGCACGCCCAGTCCGCCGCCGACGTCGATGTGGTCGAGTCCGATCCCTTCCGCCGCGAGCCGGTCGGCGAGGCCGAGGAGCTTCGAGGCCGCCTCCTCGTACGGACCGAGTTCGGTGACCTGCGAGCCGATGTGCATGTCGATCCCGCGGATCGCGATGCCCGGCATCGCCGCGGCGCGCCGGTAGAGGCGGAGCGCATCGTCGTGGGGAATCCCGAACTTGCTCTCCTTGAGGCCGGTCGAGATGTACGGGTGGGTCCGCGGATCGACGTCGGGATTGACCCGCAGGCTCAGCGGAGCGCGGACGCCGCGCTCGCGGGCGAGGGCATCGAGGCGCTCGAGTTCCGCCTCCGACTCGACGTTGAAGCACAGGATGCCGGCGTCGAGCGCGGTTCGCAGCTCGGCGGCGGACTTGCCGACGCCGGAGAACACGGTGCGGCCCGGATCGCCGCCCGCCGCGACGACCCGAGCGAGTTCTCCGCCGGACACGATGTCGAAGCCACTCCCGAGCCGCGCGAAGACGTCGAGGACCGCGAGGGTCGAGTTGGCCTTCACCGCGTAGCAGACGAGGTGCGGGACGCTCGCGAGCGCCTCGTCGAGCGCCCGCCATGCGCTCTCGAGCGCGCGGCGCGAGTACACGAAGCAGGGTGTGCCGAACTGCTCCGCGATCGACGCGAGGGAGACGCGCTCGGCGTGCAGTTCGCCGTCGCGCAAGACGAAGGCGTTCACGGGAGGCGCGGCTTGGACGGCAGGGACTCGGGCGCGGGCGGCGTCGCGGCGGCGGGTGGTGCGGGCGTCGGCGCGGGGGCCGGTGGCGTCGCGGCCGCGGCAGGAGGCGTCGCGGCCGCATCGACGCGCTTCAGCGGACCCTTGATCCCGCATCCGGCGAGGGCGACGCAGGCGACCAGCGAGAGCGCCGCCACGCGGCGCGTCGTCGCGTACCGGGCGCCGCTGCGATCGCGTACCATCGGCGTCGATGGTAGCACGCACCCCCATGTCGATCGGTCGCGCATGAGCGAGGACGCGACCTTCCTCGCCGCCGCGGACGCCGCGCTCGCCGCGATCGGCGCGGCGCTCGACCGCGCGCTCGATGCGTCCGACGCGGACCTCGATTGGAGCCTCGTCGACGGCATCCTGGAGATCGCCTGCGAGGACGGCAGCAAGGTCATCGTCAACCGCCACGCGCCGAACCGCGAGCTGTGGGTGGCCGCGCGCAGCGGCGGCTTCCACTTCCGCGCCGCGGACGGCCGCTGGCGCGACTCGCGCAGCGGCCGGGAACTCGGCGCGGCGCTCGCCGCGATCCTGCGCGATCAGGCCGCGATCGAAGTGTCGCTGGACCTGCGGTCGTAGCGTCCGGGCCGATGCCGGTTCGCCCGCGTATTCCGGCGCGTCGGGCGCGTCAAGCCGCGAGCAGCGCCGTCCAGTCCTCGAGTTCCTTGCGATGGGCGTCGTGGCCGGGGAGGAGCGACTCGACCAGCGCCCAGAACTTGCGCGAGTGGTTGAGTTCGACCAGGTGCGCGACCTCGTGCGCGACCACGTAGTCGGCGAGCGCCGGGGGGAGCTGGATCAGCCGCCAGTTGAGGCGGATCTCGCCCTTGTGGTTGCAGCTTCCCCATTCGCTGCGCGCGTTCGACAGCCGGACCGGCGGAACCGCCGCGGGGAGGTGCTGCGCGTAGTGGGCGACGCGCGGCAGCACGCGCCGGGCGGCCTCGTCGCGCAGCCACCGGGACACCGTGTCGGCGACCGCGCGCTCGTCGTGCGCGTCCGGGTGCAGCACCGTGAGGTCGAAGAGATCCGGCCGGACGAGCGTGGTGCGCGAGGGAAAGACCGCGAGCCGGAGTTCCTCGCCCTGGTAGAGGATCGGGGCACCGGTGCGCCATTCGCGCGGCAGCACGTCGCGCTGGCGCGAGCGCCACTCGGCCAGCGTGCGCACGATCCATAGCGCGCGTTCGGTCAGCGCCTCCTCGATCTCGCGCAGCGTGACCCAGCGCGGCGCGCGCACCGTCAGGCCGTCGAGGTCGACCGCCATGCCGATCGTCTGGCGCCGCGCGCGGAACAGCCGGTAGTCGACGCTCTGGCCGGCGAGCGCGATCCGGCGCGACGGCGAGGCGCCCTCGCCCTTCGCGCCGCCCGACGGGCGTCCGGTCAGCCCGGAGCGCCCAGTCTTGCGACTTCGGCTTCGATCCACGCCTCGACCTCCGCGGTGAGCGCGGCGGCATCCTTGCCGCGCGACGCGATCGGCTCTCCGAACACCATCGTGACTTCGCCGGCGCGCTTGCCGAGCGACCCCTTCGGCCACAGCCAGCCCGCATTGTGCGCGACCGGCAGGATCGGCACATCCAGCGCGATCGCGAGCCGCGCCCCGCCGGTCTTGTACTTGGCGCGCGTGCCCGCGCGGATGCGCGTGCCTTCCGGATAGACGACGATCCAGAAGCCCTGCGCGAAGCGCTCGCGTCCCTGCGTGACGATCTGCTCCATCGCGTCGGTGCCGCGGCTGCGGTCGATCGTGATCGGCGAGGCGAGCGCGAAGCCCCAGCCGAAGAACGGGATGCCCAGGAGTTCCTTCTTGGCGACGAACGCGAGCGGCGGCAGGTAGAGATTGAGCGCGAGCGTCTCCCAGGTCGAGCTGTGCTTCGCCATCACCACGTGCGGGGTGGTCGGCAGCCGCCCGGTCCCGTCGACGCGCCAGCGCACGCCGCAGATCCGGCGCGCGCCGGCCAGCACGACGCGGCACCAGTTCGCCGCGATCCGGTAGCGGGCGACCCGCGGCAGCCAGAACGTCGCGAGCATCAGCGCGGCGTAGACCGACGTGACCACGACCTGGAAGGCGAGGAAGGCGGCGCCGCGGAGGGTTTCGATCGCGTTCACAAGGGGCCCGTCGCCGGCTGTCAGTCGCGGCCGAGGAGCGCCGACACCGCGAACGCGAGGTCGGGGCAGATCATCGTGGCCTTCGGGAAGCCGCCGTCGCGCAGCGTCGTCTCGCCCTTGCCGGTCAGCACCAGCACCGGCTGCGCTCCCGCGGCGTCGGCCGCCTGGAGGTCGCGCAGGCTGTCGCCGATGCACGGCACGGTCGCGAGGTCCACGCCGAAGCGGCGTCCCGCCTCGATCATCATCGCGGGCCGCGGCTTGCGGCACTCGCAGCGCGCGTCGGCGGTGTGCGGGCAGAAGAACACCGCGTCGATGCGCCCGCCGACCTGGAGGAGCGCGCGGTGCATCTTGTCGTGGATCGCGTTCAGCGTCGCCATGTCGAACAAGCCGCGGCCGATGCCGGACTGATTCGTGCACACCGCGACGCGGAAACCCGCGTGCGTCAGGCGCGCGATCGCCTCGAGGCTGCCGGGAATCGGGCGCCACTCCTCGGGCGACTTGATGAACTGGTCGCTGTCGTGGTTGATGACGCCGTCGCGGTCGAGGATGACCAGCCGCGCGGTGCGCGTCGGGGCGACGGTCTCGTTGGCGAACTGGACCACGGGCGTAACTCTAGCGACAAACCGGGGGCGAAGGCGAGCGCCGCTTGCGGACGCGGCTTCCGGAGCCGGGCGCGGCCGCGGCGGGCGCAACACCCTGTGCCGACACGAACGACGCTACAACTTCGAGAGATCCGCGACCCGGTTCATCGCCTCGGCCACGCCCGAGAGCAGCGCGAGCCGGTTCGCGCGCACCGCCGGATCCTCGGCCATGACCATCACGTCGTCGAAGTAACGGTCGACGACCGGCTTCGCGGACGCGAGCGACGCGAGCGCGCCGGCGTAGTCGCCGGCGTCGCAGCGGGCGGCGACCGAGGGCGCGAGCGCCTGGAACGCGGCGTAGAGGTCGTGTTCGGCGCCCTCGGCGAGCCGCGCGCGATCGACCACGGTCGCCGCTTCCGCGCCCGACTTGCGCAGGATGTTGACGATGCGCTTGTTGGCGGCGGCGAGCGCCGCGGCTTCCGGCAGCGTTTCGAACGCCTGCACGGCGGCGAGCCGCTCGGGCAGCGACGCGAGCGTCGCCGGACGGCGGGCAATCAGCGCCTCGACCTGGTTCGCGCTGCCACCCAGCTCGCGCAGGTAGCCGCGGAGCCGGTCGACGATGAACGACTCGACCTCGGCGGAGGCGCGAGTGACCCCGGGCGCCGCGGCGAATGCGTCGAACGCCGTCGCGATCGCGTCGGCGAGCGGCAGCGCGAGCTTCTTCTCGACCAGGATGCGTATCGCGCCGAGCGCGGCGCGCCGCAATCCGAACGGATCCTTGTCGCCGGTGGGCACCTGGCCGATGCCGAAGAGCCCGGCGAGCGCCTCGAGCTTGTCCGCGAGCGCGACCGACTGCGCGACCGGGCCGTCCGGCAGCGCGTCGCCGGCGAATCGGGGCCAGTAGTGCTGCGCGATCGCGTCGGCGACCGCCGCATCCTCGCCGTCGTGCTGCGCGTAGTGGCGCCCCATCGTGCCCTGCAGTTCCGGGAACTCGCCGACCATGTCGGTGACGAGATCGGCCTTGACGAGTTGCGCGGCCCGGTCGGCGAGCGCGGAATCGGCGCGCAGCGCGGGCGCGAACGCCCGGGCGATGGCCCGCAGGCGCTCGACGCGTTCGCCCTGCGTGCCGAGCTTCTGGTGGTAGACGACCGACGCGAGCTTCGGCAGGCGCGCCTCCAGCGGCTCCTTGCGGTCCTGGTCGAAGAAGAACTTCGCGTCGGCGAGCCGCGCGCGCAGCACGCGCTCGTTGCCCGCGACGATCGCGGAGGGGTCGCGGGTCGCGAGATTGGACACGACGAGGAAGCGCGCGCGCATCTTCCCCTGCCCGTCGGTGAGCGCGAAGTACTTCTGGTTCTGCTGCATCGTCAGGATCAGGCACTCCTGCGGCACGGCGAGGAACGCCGGGTCGAAGGTGCCCGCGTAGACCACCGGCCACTCGACGAGCGAGGTCACCTCGTCCAGCAAGGCTTCGGGCATCACGACGCGGTCGCCCTGGGCGGCCGAGGCGAGAGCCCCCTCGATCGCGGCGCGGCGCGCGCCGAACGACGGGATCACCTTCCCTTCGGCTTCGAGCGTCGGCGCGTAGGCCTCCGCGGTGGCGAGTTCGATCGCACCGCGCGACAGGAACCGGTGGCCGCGCGTGGTGCGCCCGGCTTCGAGACCCAGCGCTCGGACGGGCACGATGTCGGGGCCGAAGAGCGCGACGAGGCCATGGGCCGGGCGCACGAACTTCTCGTCGTTCCAGTAGCCGCCCGCCGAGTAGCCCATCACCTTCGGGATCGGGAGCTTCGCGATCGCGTCGTCGAGCGCGGCCTGCAGGCCTTGGGCGAGCGCGAGCCCCGGCTTCGTGCCGGTGTGGAACAGCGCTTCGGCCTTGCCGTCGGTCTCGCGCGTCATCGATGCGACGTCCGCCATCGACAGGCCGAGCGCGGCGAGCTTCTTGTCGAGCGCGGCGGTCGGCTCGCCGTCGGCACCGAACGCGACCGTGACCGGCAACACCTTCTGCCGGAACGGCCGGTCGGGCGAGCGCGGCGCGACCTCGGGGATCGACACGGCGAGACGCCGCGGCGTCGCGTAGCTCGCGAACGGCGCGCCTTCCGGCGCGAATCCCGCCCGGACGAGCCCGGTCGCGAGTTCGCGGGCGAACGCTTCGCCGAGCGCGGCGAGCGCCTTCGGCGGCAGCTCCTCGGTGACGAGTTCGACCAGCAGCGTGCGCGCGGCGCTCATGCTTCCTGCGCCTTGGCGTAGCGTTCCGGCAGGCCCGCGCGCTCGCGCTCCGGGAGCATCGGGAAGCCCAGGCGCCGCCGGGCGTCGAGGTACGCGGTCGCGACGAGCCGCGACAGCGCGCGGATGCGGCCGATGTAGCCTGCGCGCTCGGTGACCGAGATCGCGCCGCGCGCGTCGAGCAGGTTGAACGTGTGCGCCGCCTTCAGGATCATTTCGTAGCCGGGGAGCGGCAACGCCGCGGCGAGGAGGCGCTTCGCCTCGCCTTCGAACAGCGCGAACTGGCCGAAGAGCTTCTGCGCGTCCGAGGCGTCGAGCGCGTAGGTCGTCTGCTCGACCTCGTTCTGCAGGAACACGTCGCCGTACTTCATCGTGTCGGTGTAGGCGAGGTCGTAGACCGATTCGACGTCCTGCAGGTACATGCTCATCCGCTCGAGGCCGTAGGTGATCTCGCCGGTGATCGGGTCGCAGTCGAGGCTCCCGACCTGCTGGAAATAGGTGAACTGCGTGATCTCCATGCCGTTCAGCCACACCTCCCAGCCCAGGCCCCACGCACCGAGCGTCGGGTTCTCCCAGTCGTCCTCGACGAAGCGCACGTCGTTTCGCGCGAGGTCGAAGCCCAGCGCGACGAGCGAGCCCAGGTAGAGGTCGAGGATGTCCGGCGGCGAGGGCTTCAGCACGACCTGGAACTGGTGGTGCTGGAACAGGCGGTTCGGATTCTCGCCGTAGCGCCCGTCCTTCGGGCGGCGCGACGGCTGCACGTAGGCGGCGCGCCACGGCTCGGGGCCGAGCGCGCGCAGGAACGTCGCGGTGTGCGAGGTGCCGGCGCCGACCTCCATGTCGTAGGGCTGCAGCAGCGCACAGCCGCGCGAGCCCCAGTATTCCTGGAGCCGCAGGATCACTTGCTGGAACGTGAGCATCGTGGACGGCGGACGGGCGCGGGCGGACCGGCCATTCTACCGGCTCGCTCCGCGGCGGCCCTTCGGCGCCGAGCGCCGCGAGGGTTCAGGGGACCGTGACGGCGGGTGTTTCGCGGACCGGCGTGGAGGCCAAGCGCGGCCTGAGCACCACCCGGCGCGCGGAACTCGGATGCCAGTGATCGCGGTGGCGATTGGCCCGTTCGAACGGACCGTCCCGCACGACGTCGACGTCGTAGCCGAGCGCGAGTTCCTCGACCAGGAGCCGCCCGAGAAAGATCGCGAGATGGCCGCCCATGCAGCCGTGCGTGTGGCCGCCGAACGGCGAGTACTCGCGGCGCGTGTACGTGCGGTCGACGAAGCGCGACGGGTCGAAGCGGTGCGGATCGGGGAAGATCGACGGGTCGCGGTGCGACTCGTTCACGCAGATGCGCAGGATCCAGCCGGCCGGAATCACGCGGCCGTCGACCTCGAACGGCTTCACCGTGCGCCGGTACAGGTGCTCGCTCTGCTCGAGCCGCAACGTCTCCATCACGATCGCCGTCGCGGGGTCGAGCGGCAGCGAACCGCCCGTGACGCCGGCGGTGCGGCCGTGCGCGCACACCGCGTCCCGCCACGCGGGTGCGCCGGCGAGGAACCACGCGATCCAGTCCATGAGCCCGGTGAGGTCGGAGGACGCGACGCGCGCGATCATCGCGAGGTTCTCCGCGCGCGCGGGCCGGTCGAGCGAATCCGGGTCCGACGCCACGAGCAGCGCGAGGGCGGTCCCTCCGGCGATCGAGGCCGAACCGGCGCGATGTTCGCGGTCGGCGTCGCGCAGCAAGGTCGTGACGCCCGCGAGTCCCTCCTGCAGCGTAGCGCGCCAGCGCGCGCCGCCGCGGCGCTGGTGGACGAGTTGCGCGACCCGGCGTCGAAAGGCGTCGACGCGGGGGGCATCGGGCGCGAAGCCGATGAACACGCGGGCGATCGCGGCGACGACCCAGCGCTCGAACGCCGGGCGGGCGGCGCAGCCTCCGGGCGTGCGCGACGACTCCTCGGCGAGCGACGCGAGCTCCCGGCGCAGGTCGGCGCGCAGGGTGTCTTCCGCGCCGGCGAGGTCCATCTTCGCGAACGCCGCGCGAAACGCCGGGGCCTCGGCCTTGTGGTCGGCGCCGGTCATGTAGCGCAGGACGCCCTTCGACAGCAGGCGGTTGTACGGCAATACCGCGGGCGCGAGGGCGTCCGCGTGGTCGACGAGGATCCGGTGCGCGCGCTCCAGTCCGACGACGCAGGCGACCGGACGACCGAACTGGCTCATCTTGAATACCGGCCCGTGCCGCGCGGCCTCTCCGCGGTAGAAACTCCGATCGTCGATCGCCGCGAGCGATGCGCGGAGGCCGAGCGAACCCGCCGGCTGGCGCACCCCCGATCCGTAGTCGACCCGGGAACGCCACCACGCGACGAAGACCAGGACGAACGTCGCCGCGGCGGCGACGTGGCGCAGCGGCGGTGACACGACGGCGACCCACGCGAGCGCGGTGACGCATCCGACGAGTGCAGCGGCGAGCGCGAACGCCGCGAACGGGTGTTCGGTGGCCTCGCGCCGGACTGCGCGCGTCGCGAGCACCCGCAGCGCGAGCGCGGCGGCGATCGCGAACACCGCGATCTCGACCATCGTGAGCAGGATGTCGATCGGGGCCCCTTCCTGTCGTCCCGGCGACGACCGCCAAGCGCGTGTCGCGCGCCGGATGCGCCGTCAGGATAGCGCAGGCCGGCGCTGCGAAGAGGATCGGCCGCACCGGTGTCGTCCGGCTCGACGCGAAGTCCCGAACGGGCCAGCGGGCGGAAGTTCGGATGCCGATGGCGTAAGCTTTCGCCGATGACGGACCCGCGGGACGACATCTCGATGCGCGGCGCTGCCGACATGCCGCGGTCCGCAACGATCAGCGTGATCGTGCCGGCCTACAACGGCGATCGCGTGCTCGGAAGCTGCCTCGAGCCGCTCGCGCGGATGCTCGGGGACCACGAGATCGCGGAGATCATCGTCGTCGACGACGGCTCGACCGATGCCTCCGCCTGGGTCGCGACGCAGGGCGGCGCCAGGGTGATGGCCTCGGGCGGGCGGCTCGGACCCGGAGGGGCGCGCAACCGCGGCGCGTCGGTCGCCTCGGGCGACGTGCTCTGGTTCGTCGATGCCGATGTCGTCGTGCACCCGGATGCGGCGCGGGTGCTGCGCGACGTCCTCGCGCGGAGCGACGCTGCGGCGGTGTTCGGCACCTACGACGAGTTCCCGGCCGCGACGAACTTCCTGTCGCAGTACAAGAACCTCGCGCACCGCCACCACCACGTGCACGCCGAGCGCGAGGCGGAGACCTTCTGGGCCGGCTGCGGGGCGGTGCGCGCCGGCGCGTTCCGGCGCATCGGAGGCTTCGACGCCGAACGCTACCGCGAACCGTCGATCGAGGACATCGAACTCGGCATCCGCCTGCGGCGCCACGGCTACCGCATCCTGATCGAGCCGGAGTTGCAGTCGCGCCATCTCAAGGAGTGGCGACTCGCCGGCTTGCTCCGCACCGACATCGTGCAGCGCGCGTATCCCTGGGCGGAGCTGATGCGCGAACACCGGCTGCCGCCGACGCTCAACGTCGGCATCGGCGAGCGGCTACGGGCCGGCCTCGCCTGGGCGCTCGCATGCGCGATCGCGGCATTCCTCGTCCGGAGCCTGGCAGGATGGTGGGTCGCCGCCCTCTTCGGTGCGGCGATCGCGGTGAACCTGCCGCTGTTCTCGCTGTTCCGCCGGGTGAACGGCACGCTCTTCGCGCTCGGCGCGATCGCGTTCCACCAGTTCCACTACCTCTACGCGTCGGCGGCATTCGTCGCCTGCAGGCTCGGCTGGACGCCCGGCCGGTCGCGCCCCTCGACCACCAGCACGAGTGCGTAGAACGCGATCGCCGGGGCGAGGTGCAGCGGCATCCGGTTGACCAGCGTTTCGTTCAGCACGCCCCAGGCGGCCGTAGTGAAGAAGTAGACGACGACGATGAACCCCAGTCCGGCGAGCACGGTGACGGTCATCGGCGCGACGCGCGGCGCGAGGAGGATCCGCCAGCGCCACGCGACGATCGCGACGAACGCGTAGGCGCCCAGGTGCCAGTTGTCGAACACGAACAGGTGGTCGCGCAGCGTCGGCAGGACGTTGTAGGGCTTCGACTTCAGGACGTAGCCCAGCACCGGGAGGGAATCCGGTCCGAAGACCGGGTAGGCCACCGCGGCCGTTGCCGCGGCGGCCACGAGCGCGAATCCCGCGCGACGGTGGAGCGCGACGATGACTCCGGGGGCGAGCGTCGCCGCCCACAGCGCGCCTTCGACCTTCACGCCGGCCGCGAACACGGCGGCGAGGATGGCGAGCGCGGCCATCGCGCGCTCGCGCGTGACCGCCCAGCGCCACATCGCCATCGCGGCCAGCGCGTACGCCGCGCCGAGCACGAAGTCCGCGGCCCCGGCGAGCGCCACGTGGAGATCGAGGATCGGCAGCGACATCACGAGCCAGGTGCCGGCCATCGCGAGCGGCGCCCCGGCGCCGGCGTGGCGCGCCTGCGCGTAGAACGCCAGCGCGAGGGCGAGGGCGAGCGCGATCCACGGGACGTTCACCAGCGACTCGCTCCATCCGGTGAGGAATGTGGCGGACCACGCGAGCATCAGCGGCACGTTCGCGGGATGGCCGGGGTTGCCGTCGGTGAACGTCGTGGCGTCCGCGCTCGCGAGCCAGGCCGCCGGGGAGACGAACGGCACCATCCTGCCCTGGTCGAGCCACACGATCGCCTTGGTGCCCCAGTGCGCCCAGGCGTCGTAGGCCCGGAACGGACTCACCGCGACCTCGACCGCGATCCCGGCCACGCGCACCGCGACGAGCGCGAAGGCGACCCAGAAGAGCGCGCGCATCGCGAACGGCGCGGAGGCGAGTTCGCTGCGCAGATGCTCGGGCGCGAAAGCCGGCGGTCCCGCGCGGCGCGCGAGCCACGCGGCGATCGCGCCGAGCAAGACGATCGCGCCGGCGAGGAGCGGGAGCGACCAGCGGACCCCTGCGAGCGAACAGAGGCGCATCGTCGCAGTCGCGACCATGAGCCCGACGAGATAGCCGTAGCCCAGCGCGAGCGCGGCGCTCGGCGCACCCTGTTCGGGACGCCACAGCGCGCGCACCGCGAACGTTCCCGCCGCCCAGGGCAGGAGCACGCTCGCGAGCGCGCCGATCGCGTCGATCACGGCGCGACCTCGACGAGCGCGAGCGAGGGCCCGTCGGAGAGGATCTCGCGCCCCGCGCGCGTCGCGCCGTCGGGCCACACGAGAAGTTGCCGGTCGCGGTCCCAGGCGATCGCGCGCGTGAGGAGCAGGAGCACCTGGTCGCCGGCGCGAAGCTGCCCGGGCGCGAGCCTCGCGCCGCGCAGTTGCAGATCCGAGGGCGCGTACACGTTCCCGGGATAGAGGAACCACGCGACGCGCTGGCGCAGGTGGCTGTTGTCGGTGACGACGAGGATGCGCGCGGCGTGCGGGCGCGGCGCGTCGCGGACCTTGCGGGCCACCTCGAAGATCGCCGCGTCGTCCATCGACGCGAGCTTGCCTTCGAGCGGCTTGCCGGCGAAGGCGGCCCACGCGGCGGCATGCTCGCGCCACATCAACGTCTGCCAGCGCAGGTCGACCGCGAGCCACGCCGCGAGGAAGAGCGCCGCGAATGCCCACGAGGCCACCGGCGTCCCGCGCCGCCAGCCCCGGAACGCGAGCCACGCCAGCGCGAGCGCGAGCGCCGCCGCGACGACGGCGACAAACGGGGCGACGTGGCGTTCCTCGAAGCTCAGTTGCGCGATGGCGGTGCGATGTTCGCCGTACGGGGATTCGCTCCAGTCGCGCAGCACGTCGGCGAGCGTCGTGGTCCATGCGTTCGAGCGGACCTCGAACGCCTCGATCAGCAACGGAGCATCGAGTGCGCCACGCACGCCGAGCCCGACGGCGACGATGGTTCCCTTCCAGCCCGGCTGGCCCGAAAGGTCGACTTCGATCGAGCCGCGGGTGGTCTCGAGCGGCAGCGTGAACGTGCGACGCGGCTCCTCGCGCGTGCGCCACACCATGCCCAACTGGGCGCCCGGCGGCGCGGCGGCGGAGAGACGCCAGACCGCGCGCGTGTAGTCGGCGGCCGCGAACGGGGTCGTCGTGGCGAACGCCACCGCGGTACGTTCGGCGTCGAGGCCGTCGAGCACGAGGCGATCGCCCTCCTGGTGCCCGCGGCCGCGCACCACCTGCATCGCGCTCGCCGGAACGCCGATCGTCTCCTGCCCGGCCGTCAACTTGGGCCCGGCTTTCAGCGTCACCGCGCCGGCGAGCGCGACGACGAACGCCACTGCGAACACCAGCGCGAGCCGAGCCGGGCTCCCGCGGCGATCGGCTGAGGTCGCGACGACGACGGTGTCGGGCAAGCGGGGCTCCGGGGCGGGCGCGGCCCGCCGAGTCTAGCGCAGCCCGCGGTGTTGTCGTGGCCCGGGAGCGGCCGTATCGGACCTGTCGTCGATATACTTCGCGTCCGCGCTTCTCGCCGCCCACTCTTGGCTGCTTCATCGTCCCCCGCGTCCGCGATCGTCATCGGCGCCGGTCCCGCCGGCCTGACGGCGGCGCTCGAACTCTTGCGGCACACCCAGGTGACGCCGCTGGTGGTCGAGGCGACCGATGTCGTCGGGGGGCTGTCGCGCACCGTGAACCACCACGGCTACCGGATGGACCTGGGCGGGCACCGCTTCTTCTCGCGCTCCGACTGGGTGATGGACTGGTGGCAGGCGATCCTGCCGATCGACCCCGAAGCCGCCGAAGAGGGCGCGCGGCTGCGCATCGCCTACCGCGCGCAGGAGCGCGACGTCGAGGTGACGCGGGCACCGGCGGATCCGGATCGGGTGATGCTGGTGCGAAACCGCCTGTCGCGCATCTACCACCGGCGGCGGTTCTTCGACTACCCGATCCGGCTCGACCTGCGCACGATCCTGAACCTCGGCGTGGTCCGCTCGATGCGCGCGGGCTTCTCCTACCTGCGCGCGCATGCGTTTCCGCGCACGCCCGAGCACAATCTCGAGGACTTCCTCGTCAACCGCTTCGGGCGCGAACTCTACGAGACCTTCTTCAAGTCGTACACCGAGAAGGTCTGGGGGGTGCCCTGCACGGGAATCAGCGCCGCCTGGGGTGCCCAGCGCATCAAGGGCCTGTCGCTCACGCGCGCGCTCGTGCACGCGGCGCAGCGCGCGCTCGGCCTCGCGCCGAAGACCGCGCACACGAGCCTCATCGAGCGCTTCCTCTACCCGAAGTACGGCCCCGGCCAGCTCTGGGAGGAGGTGGCGCGGCAGGTGCGCGAGCGCGGCGGGCGCATCGAGTTCGAGCGGCCGGTCGAGCGCATCGTGCTGCGCGACGGGCGCGTCGTCGCGGTCGACGTGCGCGACGCGGCGTCCGGTGCCGTCGAGACCCGCACCTGCGACTACGCGATCTCGTCGATGCCGGTGAAGGACCTGGTCGAGCGGCTCGACCCGCCCGCGCCCGCCGAGGTGCGCGCGATCGCCGCGCGGCTCCCGTACCGCGATTTCATCGTGGTGGGTCTCGTCGTGCGCACCGCGGCGATCGGCGAGCGCGTGGGACGCGGCGACACCGTGATGCCGCCGGACAACTGGATCTACATCCAGGAGCCCGACGTGCGGCTCGGGCGGCTGCAGGTGTTCAACAACTGGAGTCCCGGACTCGTGCCGGATCCGGAGAGCGTCTGGCTCGGGCTCGAGTACTTCTGCACCGAGGGCGACGACCTCTGGTCGCAATCCGACGCGGGGCTCGTCGCGCTCGCGAAGCGCGAGTTGCAGCAGATCGGACTCGTGGTCTCGGCGGACGTCCTCGACGGCGTCGTCGTCCGCGTGCCGAAGGCGTATCCGGCCTACGTCGGCGCCTACGAGCACTTCGGCGTCGTGCGCGCCTGGCTCGACGCGATTCCGAACCTGTTCCTCGTCGGGCGCAACGGCATGCACCGTTACAACAACCAGGACCACTCGATGCTGACCGCGAAGGCGGCGGTCGAGAACATCGCCTCGGGCCGCACCGACAAGGCGAACCTCTGGGCGATCAACGTCGACGACGACTATCTCGAGGAGAAGTGACGCGCCCGGACCGGAGCGCGCCCGCCGCGCGCTACCGGCGGCGCCCGAGCGCGAACGCCGCGGCGAGCACGATCGCGGCGAGGCCCGCCGCGATCGCATCGCCGTAGCGCATGAACGGCGTGTCGCCGCTGCGGCCGGTCACCTGCGTTTCGAGGAGGCCGCGGCGGAACCACGGCAGGTGCACGCGCGGCGTGCCGTCCGCGTCGATGACGCCGGTGATGCCGGTGTTGGTCGCGCGGAGCATCGGCCGGCCGGTCTCCTTCGCGCGCATCGCCGCGATCTGCGCGTGCTGCCACGGGCCGATCGAGCGGCCGTACCACGCGTCGTTGGTCACGTTGACGAGCAGCGTCGAGCCGCGCGCCCAGCGCGCGAGTTCCGAGCCGAACGCGTCCTCGTAGCAGATGTTGACGAGCACCTTCTCGCCCGCCAGCGCGAGCGGCGCCTGGTCCGCGGGACCGGCGGCCTGGTCCGACAGCGGAATCGCGAGCACGCTTTCGATCAGCGGCCCGAGGATGCCCTTGGCGGGAATCGTCTCGCCGAACGGCACGAGGTGGCGCTTGCGGTACACCTGCGTGTCGGAGGATCCGAGCGACACGACGCTGTTGTGCAGCCTCGGTCCCGATTCGCCGGCGGCGGGGGGCAGCGCGATGAAGACGCCGAGGAGCGCGTCGCCGCCGCGCGCGCGCATCGTCGAGGCGATCGCGTCGATCGTCGCCTCCGGCACCTGGTGCGCGAACACCGGGAACGCGCTCTCGGGCAGCACGACGAGCTTCCCTTCGCTCGCCGCGACGAGGCCGGTGTAGAGGCGAAACGCCCGTTCGCGCAGGTCCGGATCGAACTTCTGCTCCTGCGGGATGTTGCCCTGCACCAGCGTCACCGCCAACGGCGTGGCGTTCGGCGTCGTCCAGGCAATGCGGTCGAGGAGCGCGCCGGCGGCGAAGATCGCCACGATGCCCGAGAGCGGCAGCACGAGCGCCGCCCGCGAGCGGCGCGACGCGGCGAGCCGCTCGATCGCGAGCGCGGCGAACGCCGCGACGGCAGCCACGGCGAGCGACACGAGGAAGATGCCGCCGACCGGCGCGTACCCCGCGAGGCTGCTGCCGGGGAGTTCGGCGTGGCCGACCGAGAGCCACTGGAAACCGGTGAGCACGAAGCCGCGCAGCCACTCGGCGAGCGTCCACGCGCCGGCGGCGGCGGCGAGACGGGCGGCGGATCCGGCCGGCGCGGCGCGCGCGACCGCCCATCCCGCGAGTGCGGGCCACAGTGCGAGGTACGCGCAGAAGCCCGCGATGCCGAGCGCGGCGAGCGGTGAGGGCATCCCGCCGAAGGTCTGCAGCGCGACGTAGATCCACGAGACGCCCGCGCCGAAGAGTCCCAGCCCGAACGCGAACCCGAGCGCGGCCGCGCGACGCGGCGTGGGGGCATCGCGCCACAGCAGGAACAGCAGCGCGAGCGTGCCGAGCGGCAGCAGCGCGACGCCGAAGGGCGCGAACCCGAAGACCGTGAGGGCGCCGGCGAAGGCGGCGAGGGACAGGAGGGTCAGACGCGACTTTCCGATGGCGGGATGGCGAAGTTCGGGAAAGTCGACCCTACTTTTCCTTCGCGTCGGGCGCCGCCGCGATCTTCTCGACCTGCAGCGTGTGGATGCGCCGACTGTCGGCGCGCACGATGCGGAAGCGGAACTCGCCGATCGTCACCGTATCGCCCCGCTTGGGCAGCCGGCCGAACGCGTGGACGACGAGACCGCCGACCGTGTCGACCGCGTCGTCGGCGAGCTGGCTGCCGAAGCGGGCGTTGAAGTCGGCGACCTCGGTCTGCGCCTTGACGCGGAAGCGCCCGCCGCCCTCGGCGATGACGTTGTCCTCGGTCTCGTCGAAGTCGTACTCGTCCTCGATGTCGCCGACGATCTGCTCGAGCACGTCCTCGATCGTGACCAGCCCCGACACGCCGCCGTACTCGTCGACGACGATCGCGATGTGGTTGCGGTTGCTGCGGAACTCGCGCAGCAGCACGTTGAGGCGCTTGGACTCCGGCACGAACACCGCGGGGCGCAGCGTGTCGCGCAGGCTGAAGCTCTCGGGGTTGCGGTAGTAGCTGAGGAGCTCCTTCGCGAGCAGGATGCCGACGACGTCGTCCTTGCTCTCCCCGACCACCGGAAAGCGCGAGTGCCGCGTCTCGAGCACGAACGGGATGAACGCGGCGGGCTCGTCGTCCATCGACACGCAGTCCATCTGCGAGCGCGGGATCATCACGTCGCGCACCGTCATCTCGGAGACGTTCAGCACGCCCTCGATCATCGACAGCGCGTCGGCGTCGAGCAGGCGGCGCTCGAACGCGCCGCGCAGCAGTTCGACGAGTTCCTGCCGGTCCTCGGGCTCGCGCGTGATCAGCGCGGTCAGCCGCTCGAGGAGCGAGGGTCGCGCCTCGTCGGCTTCGTCGGGATCGGGGAGCGGGCGTGCCATCGCGGTCAACGTCCCGGTGCGTAGGGGTCGGCGTAGCCGAGCCCGGCGAGGATGGCGGACTCGCGCGCCTCCATGCGCGCGGCTTCCCGCGGCTTCATGTGGTCGTGGCCTTGCAGATGCAGCATGCCGTGCACGACGAGGTGGGCGCAATGCGCGCGCAGGGTCTTCCCGCCCGAGCGCGCTTCGCGCCGGAGGACCGGAACGCAGAGCACGATGTCCCCCGCGAGCGGGACGGTGTCATCGTACACGAAGGTGAGCACGTTGGTCGCGTGGTCCTTGCCGCGGTAGACGGCGTTGAGCGTGCGCCCCTCGGCCGCGCCGACGAAGCGCAGCGTCGCGCGCAGGTCGCGTTCCAGCGCGGCGGTCGCCCAGCGCCTGAGCGTCGCGGGCACCGGCAGCCCCGTTCGCGCGACCGCGTACTGCACCGTGAACGCGAGCCGCCGCGCCTCGCGCGCGCGTCTAGCCGGGCGCGTCGCGCTCGTAGGCATCGATGATCTTCTGCACCAGCGGATGGCGAACGACGTCCGCGCTGGTGAAGCGGCAGAACGCGAGCCCGCGCACGTCCTTCAGAATGCGGGCGGACTCCACGAGCCCGCTCTTGCTGCCGCGGGCGAGGTCGATCTGCGTGACGTCGCCGGTGATGACGGCGCGCGTGCCGAAGCCGATGCGGGTCAGGAACATCTTCATCTGCTCGGGCGTGGTGTTCTGCGCCTCGTCGAGGATGATGAAGCTGTGGTTCAGCGTGCGCCCCCGCATGTAGGCGAGCGGCGCGATCTCGATCGTCTGGCGCTCGAAGAGCTTCGACACCTTGTCGAAGCCCATCAGGTCGTAGAGCGCGTCGTAGAGCGGGCGCAGGTACGGATCGACCTTCTGCGCGAGGTCGCCCGGCAGGAACCCCAGGCGCTCCCCCGCCTCGACCGCGGGGCGCACCAGCACGAGGCGCTTCACCGCGTCGCGCTCGAGCGCGTCGACCGCGCAGGCGACCGCGAGGTAGGTCTTGCCGGTGCCGGCCGGACCGATGCCGAACGTGATGTCGTGCGAGGCGATCGCGGAAAGATAGGCGACCTGGTTGGGCGTGCGCCCGTGCAGGTCGGCGCGGCGCGTGCGCAATGCGGGGCCGTCGTCATCGCCCCCGGCCGCCGATCCGCGCGAATCGCGCGTCGCGATCTCGACCAGTCCGAGCTGGATGTCGTCGACCGAGAGCGGCTTTTCCGCCGCGGCGTAGAAGCGCTCGATCGCGGTCCTCGCGTGCGCGACGCGGTCCGGGTCGCCGGAGATCGTGAACGTGCCGCCGCGGTGCGCGATGGCGACATCGCAGGCGGCCTCGATCTGGCGCAGGTTCACGTCGAGCGGCCCGCACAGGTTCGCGAGCGCGCGATTGTCGAGCGGCGAGAGCGTCAGCGAATGCGGCGATCGGCGGGTGGCCACGTCGTCGTTCCCCGCGTCAGACGCCCGAGCGCAGGAGCGGCGCCTTCAGCGCCTCGTCGAGTACGGACTGGCATTCGGCCAGGTGGGCGGCGGCGGCAGGCGTCCAGCCCGGCTTCGCCGCCGCGGCCGCGATCTCCGAGCGCAGCGCCTTCGCCTCGGCGCGCAGGAGGGCCTTCGCGTCGGCGGGGAGCGTCGGCGACGGCCGCACGAGCGCGTTGGCGATGCGCGCGGCGTGCTCGCGCTGCAGGTTGCGGCGGATGGGCGGGATGTCGCGCGAGCCCTTGAGCTCGCTCCAGATCGCGCGGTGCAGCGACGCGTAGACCTCGGCGAGTTGCAGCGCTTCGCCCGGGCGGTCCACCTTGCCCTCGGCGTCGATGAGCCGCTGCGCGACGGCGTCGGCCAGCACGCGGTCGAGCACCGCCTTGTGCGCGGCGAGCACCTGCATCGGCAGCGAGAAGTCGAAGCCGGGGGACGCGATCCCGACATCGAAGACATCGCCGCGGTCGAGGAAGTCGACCGAGAGGCTCCGCAGGAACTCGGGCCGGAAGCGGAAGCTGTCGGCGGCGAACACGCCGGTCTCGATCAGCTTCAGGGCGTCGCGCTGCTTCGCCGGCGCGACCGGGTTGAGCGGCGTGCGCCCCGAACCCGCGGCGTCGCGCAGCACGCTCGTCCCGCCGATGTAGCGGGCGGCGAGCTGGCCGCTCTCGCGCATCTGCGTGATGCCGCGCGAGATGTTGCGCCGGAGCGCGGCGTAGGGCTCGCCCGGGGCGAGCGGCTTCGCCTCCCAGCGCTCCCACAGTTCCTTCGCGAGTTCGATGCGGCGCGCCGCGAAGGCGAGCGGATCGCTCCCCAGGTCGCCGGGCGTGGCGTCCGGGTCGATCGCGAGATTCGACTCGTCGTCGTAGGCGTAGGCGAGGAGCGGCTCGTTGCTGCGCCCGGCGATCTTCGAGAGTTCCTCACGCTCGGTCTCCGGGGCGAGCGGCCGGTACGCATACTCGATCGCCCAGTAGTCGTAGGGACCGAGCGTCGTCATCGACAGCGACCCCTGCGGCTCGTCGCGCAGCGCGAGGTTGATCGGCGTGTACTCCATCACCGAGCCCGAGATGCCGTGCGTGCGCGTGAACTCGGCGTCGTTCAACTGCGCCTGCGTGTAGACGGTCGAGGCGCGGAAGTTGTGCGTGAGCCCGAGCGCGTGGCCGACCTCGTGCATCATGACCTCCTTCAGGTCGGAGAGCACGAACGCTTCGGCCTGCGGACTGTCGGGGGCGATGACGCCGCGCGCGGCGAGGAGGTCGCCCGCGAAGCCGCGATCCTCGGCGATGAAGTCCTCGATCATGCACTCCTCGCCGTGGCCTTGCGGGAAGCCGAGCGGCGACGCCGGCGACGCCTTCGACGGCACCGCGGAATCGGCGAGCCGGAAGCGCGCGAAGCGCAGCCGGACCGGGTCGATGCCGACGTCCGCGTCGAGGATCTCGCCGGTGCGCGGGTCGGCCTGCGACGGTCCGATGCCGCCGAACGCCGGCCGCGCGGTCGTCATCCAGCGGATCGACGCGTGGCGCGCGTCGAGCGTGTCGAAGTCGGCGTCGTCGGGCTGGATCTTCGCCTGCACGGCGTCCCTGAACCCGATGCGCTCGAACGCCTTGTTCCACTCCAGCACGCCGGCGACGATGGTGTCGCGGTAGCGCAACGGCACGTTGCGGTCGATCCAGAACACGATCGGCTGCTTCGGCTCGGAGAGCGCCGCCGAGGGATCCTTCTTCTCGAGGCGCCAGCGCTTCACGAAGCTCACCCGCGGCGTGAGCGCGAGGTTGTCGGAGTAGTCGAACCGCGCGACAGTGAAGAAGCCGACGCGGGCGTCGGCCGCGCGCGGGCGCATCGGCTCGTCGGGGAGCTTCGTCAGGTTGTACTGGTATCCGAGGAAGAGGCTGCGCGGATCGGGCAGCGTCGACGGCACGCTCGGGACCGGCGCGCCGGGGGTCGCCACAGGCGGCGGTTGCACCAGACGCGACAGCGCGTAGTGCGCGTTGACCAGCACGCCGAGCGCGTCCGGCGAGGCGCGCGTGCGCGCGATCGAGCTGTTGCGCGCGTCGAACGCGTAGGGCTGCCGGTAGGCCCGGTCGAGCGCTGCGTAGGCGCCGGGGATGTCGGCGAACAGGAGCGCGTTCAGTTCGACCAGCACGGTCTTGCGCTCGGGGTGCGGCAGCGAGGCGACCGGCGCGGACGCGATCAGGCTGTCGGAGAACGCCTCGGCGACCGCGATCGCCTCCGGTGTCTTCGGCTGCGCGAAGTAGTGCTCGTTCCGCGCGACGAGCTGCACGGTGTTGCCGATCTTGCGGAACTCCGCGAGATGGGAGCGGCCCATCAGCCCGCCGAACAGGAACCGCTCTCCGATGCCGGTCTCGAGATTGACCGAGAAGAACATCGGTTTGCCGAACTGGTCGGGCGCGATCTCGATCCACGCCTTCTCGTCCTTCGTCCACACCGTGAACAGGCCCCTCGACTCCTTCGCGTCCTTGATCACATCCGCGAACGGTCGGGCGGGCGGCGTCGGCGGGCTCCCCGGAGCGGCGGCCGAGGAAGGCGATGCGCCGGCCGGGCGGGCGTTCGCCCCCGGCGGCATGCCCGGCTGCGCAATGCGTGCGCCGCTCCGCATGGCGTCGGCGGACGCGGACTTCGGCGGTTCGGCGGGCGTCGCCTCGGGGCTCGCGGCGGTCGTGGCGCAGCCCGCGAGGGCGAGCGCGGCGATCGCGGCAGCGGCGGATCGAAGCGTGGTGCTGGGCATGACGGCCTTTCGGAATACGAGGGAGGCGCCGTCAGCGCGCGCATTCGCCCCGCAGCGAGTGCGAGCGCGCGCCGGTGACGACGACATCGACATAGGTTCCGACGAGCGACCGGTCGCCCGCGAAGTTGACGACGCGATGGTTGTCGGTGCGCGCGGCGAGCTCACCCGGATCGCGCGCCGCCGGTCCAGTGACGAGCGCGCGCTGGCGCGTGCCGACCATCGCCTCCGACGCCTCGCGGTAATGGGCCTCGATCGCCGCCTGCAGGCGTTCGAGGCGCGCCTGCGCGACCGCCTGCGGCACCGGGTCGGGCAACTCGGCGGCCGGCGTGCCGGGCCGCGGCGAATAGAGGAACGAGAACGCGCCGTCGAAGCGCACCTCGTCGATGAGCCGCATCGTGCGCTCGAAGTCGTCGTCGGTCTCGCCGGGGAAGCCGACGATGAAGTCCGACGAGAGCGAGAGGCCGGGGCGCGCGGTGCGCAACCGGCGCACGATCGACTTGTACTCGAGCGCGGTGTAGCCGCGCTTCATCGCGGAGAGTACGCGGTCGGACCCCGACTGCACCGGCAGGTGGAGCTGCGAGGCGAGCTGCGGCAGGTCGCGGTGGGCGTCGATCAGGCGCTGCGTCATCTCCTTCGGGTGCGAGGTCGTGTAGCGGATGCGCTCGATGCCGGGCATCTCGGCGACGTGCTCGAGGAGCGTCGCGAAGTCGGCGATCGCGCCGGTCTCGTCCATCGCGCCGCGGTAGGCGTTCACGTTCTGGCCGAGCAGCGTGACTTCCTTCACGCCCGCGAGCGCGAGGTCCGCGATCTCGGTCAGCACGTCGGGCAGCGGACGGCTCACTTCCTCGCCGCGCGTGTAGGGCACGACGCAGAACGAGCAGTACTTGCTGCAGCCTTCCATGACCGAGACGAACGCGGCTGCGCCGTCGACGCGCGGAGGCGGCAGGTGGTCGAACTTCTCGATCTCGGGGAAGCTCGTGTCGACCTGCGGGCGGCCGGTGGCGCGACGCGCGCGGATCAGCGCGGGCAGCCGGTGCAGCGTCTGCGGTCCGAACACGACATCGACGAACGGCGCGCGCTTCACGATCGCGCCGCCTTCCTGCGACGCGACGCAACCGCCCACGCCGATGATGAGGTCGGGCCGCGCGTCCTTGAGCGCGCGCACGCGCCCCAGGTCGTGGAACACGCGCTCGGCCGCCTTCTCGCGCACCGAGCAGGTGTTGAACAGGATGACGTCCGCGTCCTCGGGACGGTCGGTCGGCGCGAGACCGTCGCTCTCGCCGAGCACGTCGGCCATGCGGTCCGAGTCGTACTCGTTCATCTGGCATCCGAACGTGCGGATGTAGAGCTTGCGCGTCACGTCGCTGCGGGGCCGGGGCCGGGGATAGCCGGGGGGCGCCGTGGAGGTCCGGAAGGGCGGCGAGTATAGCAGGGGGGCGTGCCGACTTCGGCGCGCAGCGCACCGAGCACCGATGCGAGTTCATGGTAGGTCAGGCTTCAGTAACCGTGTTGGATGTCAAGCCTGGAAGGGCTGATGATCGCGAACCATGGCGTTAAGGATGCGCAGGAGTTTGTGCATGCACGCCACGATC
>JAANMX010001274.1_pt1 | contig 29100 bp, 36 predicted proteins | sample 7279681 | NCBI WGS metagenome assembly JAANMX01 (sample SAMN14094542, study PRJNA606508) | bioreactor metagenome | isolation source: A lab-scale SPAN reactor treating ammonium-rich wastewater day 351 | place: Ireland: Galway | collected 2018-01-01 | reverse complement strand
GCGGGCGGGCAGGGCCTTGCCGTCGGTTGCCCCGACGGCCGGCCAGGCGAAGGCGTGAGAGGGCATGGGCCGCGAGCCGTTGGGCCACAGGGCCCCGCCCTGGATGTCGCCCAGGGTCTCCTGCCCGGCCTCGTCCTCAAAGCTCATGCGAGGCACGCCGTCCTGGTCGATCACCACACGGACGTGGCCGCCGTACAGGGCCACGCGGTCGTCCTTATCGTAGTTCTGGGCGGCGTAGCCGTGCTGGCGCAGGGGCAGAGCGCCCAGGCCCGCGTAGTCGGCAATATCGGTCATTTCACGGTCCTCCGCACCACGTCGGCCACGCTGCGGGGCAAATGGTCGAACAGAGAACGGGCGGGCAGGTCAGTCAGGTACTCGTGGGCGGTGGTGGCCTGCCCCCGCGCGATCGTGTGGGTCAGGGCGCGCATGGCGCCCGCCAGCTCGGCGCTGTCGGACAGGAACTCGACGTGCTGGCCGAGCGGCCGGTTGCGGAAGCCGGCGTACAGCAGGGCGGCCGCGGTCTTGGCCACGCCCTCGAGCGTGTCCCCGTTCAGCAGCAGGTGGGACAGCGCGTTGTTCAGGCTGTCCGGGTCCCACTGGGTCAGGCCGAAGGCCCCCTCGATCGCGCCCTCGTTCTCGTCTTGCCAGGCGAAGCGGGCGGTCTCTATCCCCGCGGGCATACGCACGGTCCAGGGCGGGCCCGAGGGATCGACCGGCAGGTCAAGCTGCAGCTCGCCGAAGTCCACCATGTCGGACGGGTAGACGCGCACGCGGTGGAACTGCTGCAGGCCTGCCGGGTACTTCGGCACAGCCGACAGCACCATCGACATGCGATGGTCGTCCGTGAGCTTTGGGGCAGCGGCCTGGGCGCCTCGTACTTCGCTGAAAAAGCGCGGCTTGCGGGCGACGTCCCCGATCTTGGCGGTGGGGATGTTGTCCAGTTTGCACGGCACCGTTTTGACGCCGAAACCGTATGGGTCCAGGTGCAGGTTCACGCGCAGGACGCCCTCGTCCTGGCTGAGGACTGTGACGTCGGCGGGGCTGGTGGTGCGCGACACCGTGTCGCCGAGGTCTTCCATCCAGCCGTCGATGTTGCGGGCCAGGAGCGCCTGCTGGGCGATGCGCCGGGCGCGATCGCCGTAGATGATCGCGTAGTCCATCCACGCCTGGCTGGGCGCCCGGGTGCCCGTCTCGGTGTCCAGAATGCTCAGCCTGTATGGGTTGAAGCGCAGGACGCGGTCCACCCAGCGGCGCGGGATGCGGAACGTCAGCAGGTAGTGCGTCATCACAGCGCCCATGCGGTCGGTCCACCGGGCCTGGTCGCTGTCCATCTCCGCGCGTTGCTCGCCGAACTCGGCCATGGCGGAGATAAACGCCGGGTTCATGTACTGGCGTCGGATCACGTCGTGGCTGAGCTGCGCGCCGGTGACCGGGTTGACGCCCCAGATCTCGAACAGGCGGTCGAAGGTCAGCCAGGTCCCCGGCGGGTAGCCGTCGATGTCCTGGTCCGGCACGGGCGCCACGTTCTCCAACTCGCGAGGCTCGATGCTGCTGCCCGCGACGGTGACCTGGTCGGAGGTGAAGAAGTCGAAGCGCAGCTCCACCTCGCGCGTGAACAGCACGTCGATGTACTGGGGCATAACAAGCCGGTGGTCGGCCATCATGGCCACGGCGGGGCCGCGGATGGCCGGCCCGGCCGCCCGGCGCTGGATCTCTTCGCTGCGGTCGGTCTGGCTGGCCACCACGAGCACGCCCTCGTCGGTCACCTTCACGGACGAGCCGGGGCTGGTGTTCAGCGCCGCCTGCAGGCCGGCGTCACCCGGGTCGTCGATCTCGATGTTCTCCGGGTCCACGGACTGCTCGAGTACTTCGACCTGGTAGTTCAGCTCCCAGCCCGCGGGCATCTGGGCCTTGAGCTGGTCCAGCACGTCGTAGAGCACCAGGTCGCTGGTGTACGGCCGCGATCCCTGGCCGAACGGCGGGTGCAGGCTGGCCGGGTCGTAGGCTATGTCGTCCACTACGTTGGCGTTACCCAGGATGTCCTTGAACACGATGCGGCGATCGCCGCTCTTGCGCCGCACGTTGTAGCGGCCGACTACCCAGGCGCGGGCCAGCGCCCAGCGGATGTCCACGACCTCGAAGGCCATCAGGTCCGGGTGCGAGCTGGGCAGGGGGCGCAGCACGCGCAGGTTCTTGATCTCGCGGACCGTCTCGCCCTCCTGCAGGTGCAGGGTGACGGGCCCGCCGGCGTAGGCCCTCCACCAGGGCTCGGCGATCCTGCGGTGGACCTCAAGCACCACGCTGTCCGGGCGCACGCCGAAGGTGCTGCGCCAGCGCACGGCCTGGTGGTTCGGCAGGTGCATTGTGTCGAGACGCGCGATGCCCATTACTTCGCTCCGGTCGGGGGCTCAATGCGCAGGGCGTCGACCGCGGTCAGGGTGAGCACCTGGGTCTCGAGCTGGTAGCCCGGGACGCCGCGATTATCTGGCTGGACGCCCTGCTCGGTGGTCAGGCGGTCCCACACGGCCTCGCCTTCGACCGACGGCGGCTGCAGCCCGACGGCCGCCAGGTTCGCCGCGTTGAAAGGCGTGGAGTCCGGCACGCCGTTGCTCCCGGCGCCGGCGATGCCTTGGCCGCCCGGGGCCTGCTGCTGGGCGGACGCGCCCGAGCCCGGCGAGCCGGTGATGCTGGAGCCGATGCCCCGCTTGGCGGCGCCCACGGGCACCCAGGCGCCAAGCCCACCGGTGCCGGCGGCCGAAGCGGGAGGCGCGCCGAAGCCGCCGATGATCGAAGCCGCGCCCGAGGCAGCGGAGCCCTTGACCACGCGCAGGGCCTGGCGCACTACGCGCAGGATGGTGCGCTCGTCCTGGATGCGGTACTTCCAGAGTGGGTTCTCGCCGAAGACGCCGAGGTGCTTGATGCCCGTGGTGTCGGTGAGCTGCACGGTCAGCACGTGGGAGAGCACGCCGCCGGCGACGGTAATGCCGCGCAGGCGGCCGTTGATCACGTTCTCGCTGCCCGAGGGCGTGCGGGTGATCTCCTCGATCGCGGCGAAGCCGCCGCCGGCCACGGCCGTGGCGTGGGCGATCATCCAGGGCTTGATCACCGTGGTCCACAGGTTATCGAGGTCGGTGGTGACCTGGGCGTCCACAGACACGGAGACGGACACCTCGACGCGCTGGGGGCGCACGACGGCGCCCGAGGACACGAAGGGCGCGCCGACCTCCGCCAGCACGGGCAGGTTGACAGGCGAGTCGCCGGGGCCGGTCTCGCTGATGGTGACGGCCATGACCTGCCGGGTGACCGAGGCGTGGTCCAACGCCCCCACCTGCTCATTGAGCAGGATCTCGGTGTAGACGTGGTTGAAGGTCAGCACCTTGTCCTGGTCGTCCACGCTGACGCGCCGGTCGGTCAGGTTGTACGTGCCGCCCCAGGTGCTGAGCACGGCCGTCACGAAGGCCCCGTAGCTGGCCTCGTACTGGGCCTTGGCGCCGTTGCCCGACAGGGCCGTGTACGTCCCGCCGATGGTGACCACCCGGCGATTCTCGGTGTTATAGCTGACGTCGATGGTGGCCGAGCGCCGTCCGCTGTAGCCGGTGAGGTCGGCGGGGAGCTGCCCCTCGACCCGGATGCGGTACTTGCGCGAGCGGCCGGAGTCCGGGCCGTCCGTGTCGCCTCGTTTCTCGATGCTGGCCCGGTTCAGCAGGCCGGTGTTCGAGGCGGGGCTGGCGCTGTACCAGCTCTGGCCGTTGTTGGTGATGCTAAACGCCTGGTGGGGCTTTCGGAAGGCGTCCTCCAGGTTGGCGCAGGCCGTGGCAAACTGGGCCTCCGTGGTGCCAGGTGCGCTGATGATGGTGACGTCGGCCTCGAAGCGGAACCGCTCGTACTCTTCGCTGAGCTGGAACAAGCCGTCGAGGTGGTAGTCGGAGCTGCCCCCTACAGTGAAGCCGCCGTAGACGACGCTGAGATCTCGTGTGATGGCTGCGCTCAACTGCTACCTCCCGAACGGGTTCCAGCTCTGGATCGCCACGGTCAACTCGGCGATCTTCGTGCTCAAGGCGTCGATTGCCGGGATGCTGTTGAGCGCAGCCCCCAGGCGCTTGCCCTGGTCTTCGGTAAAGCGGGAGTTGACCAGCTTCACGTTGTCCGCGCCGGGTCGGTACAGGGCGGTGTACTCTTCGATGAGCCGGTCTACTTCGGTTTCGCTGATGCTTCCGCCGGCGCCCACAAGCTGCCGAACAGTGTCAAGGGCGCGGTCCCTGGCCATGCTCTCTGCGGAGTACTGCTTCAAGGCGCTGGTGTTGCCGCCGAACGATTTGATGATGCCTTCCCAGCCCGCGGTGGCTGCGCCAAGGAAGTCGCTGGACAGGGCGGACAGCAGCCCCCCGCCGGCAAGCCGATCCGCGCCGGCGCCCAGCAAGGCAACGCCCGCCGTGGCGCCGCGCGCGATGTTCTGGACGCTGGATGCCAGGTTGGCGCCAAGGGCGCGGCTCTTCTCGATGCGCTGGTTGACGTCGTCCATCGAGCGCTTGGCGTCCTCGACGTCGACTATGACCCTGACCTTGGCTTCTCTGGCCACTCAGTCCTCGATTCCTTCCAGCAGCTCCCACAAAGCGCCCCGGCGCATCATGTACGCGTTGGCGATCGCTATGCCCATGTACTCACCGGCCAGGGCGCAGTCGCGCTTCCAGGTGCGCACGCTGGTGGCTATGGCCTGGACGAGAATGCCCCGCACGTCCGCCCCGCTCCATTCATGCGTTCGAGACGTGGCCCGGAACAGCAGGTCGTCGTCGATGGCCGGAACGTCCCCAAACGGCAACAGGCCCGGGTAGTCCTCTGCGTTACGACGCATCTGCGCTTCTCGGGCATCCGCGATGGCCGCCTTGAAAGCGGCCCATCCTTCCTCCACGCGCGTGTCGTAGTCCCTGGCGAAAGCATCCAGTGAAGCGTCCTTTGAGCCGTAGGCGAGACGAGCCTCCGCCTCGACAAGCTTCGACAGCTTCTTCAGCACGGGTGGACGAGCTGGCGCCTCGTATAGCGGCGGGGCTTCCGCCGGCGCTTCGGGGCCCCCCACTTCCGGCGGCGCGACGGGCGCGGCTGGTTCGCCCACCGGTTTCTCGGTCTCTGTGACGTTCGCAGGCGTGGGGACGGGCGAAGAGTCGCTCTGAGGGGCGGAGCGCGTTCCTGGGGTCGCTGGCGCGGGCTGGCGTGCTGTTTCGGGCGTGCCTGTGCCCCGGTCCATCAGGTACACGAGACCGGCCGCGCCGGCGAGTCCGACGCAGAGGGCGAGAATGGTCACCGCGATTGTGCTGGCGTTGTTCATGGCGGGTCCTCCAAAGGATGGACCTTCCAGTGTACGGGCCATGCGGCTATCGGGCCAACAAATCATGTCACAACCACCGTGGCGCTGACCGGGTCGCTCCAGCGGTCCGGCGTGCCGGTCATAGGCGGCATGTCGTCGGACTTTTCGAGGTAGCCCGCGAAAAGCGAGTAACTGAACGTTCCGGCGCCCGGGTCATCCGTGTGGCTGACGGCCAGGTCGCTCGCCAGCACCACCTCCGTGCCGTCGGCGATCGTCGCCGGCGCCGTGGATCCCGCTGCCCTGCGCAGCATCATCTTGCGCCTGTCGAAGCGGTCCGGCGGCAGCGCCCAGGTCAGATCGCAGTTGCCGCCCGTGGCGTCCTCGGCCGTAAACAGGTCGCAGGGGTGGTAGTACCGGAACGCCGTGCACTTCACCGAGTACAGCAGCTGCCTGCTGGTGATGTAGCCGTACTCTTCATCCTGGGCGGCCTCTCCCGCCTGCAGGTTGCGGCCCTGCACTACCAGGCCCGTGCCCGTGGACAGCAGCCGCACGGCCGCCATCACCTCCTCCTGCAGCTCGAGCAAACCGCGCCCTTTGCTGGAGCCCTGGCCGGCGGAGCGCACGCCTCCGAGCAGGCTCATCTTGCCGTGGTCGTCCCCTTCGACGCCGGCGACGATAACGAAGCGGATCGTCTCGTCCCACAGGTCCGGATCCTCGCCGTCCGCGGGACCACCCAGGGGCGTGATCAGCACAAAGGGCAACTTGACGTCCTTCAGGGCCTCGCGTGTAAGGCCTGCCGTCGGCACCGGGCGGATGACCTTCTCGTTGGTGTTGTCGTTCTCCCAGTAGCGCGAGCGGATCAAGTACTCGAGCTGGCGGGTGACCTGCCAGATGTTCATGCCTTCCCGCCTTTCCCGGCCAGGCGCTTCGCCGCCTTGTCGGCGATCCTGGCCACGGCCAGGTCGGCGGCGGTCTGCCCGCCGTCCAGCTCGGCCAGCACACGGGCCACGCCATCGGGGCCCGCCGCGGCCGTACCGTGCTGTGCAGCGCTGGTCGCGCGCAGCATGTCGCCGGCACGGGCGAAGGCGGCGCGGCTTGCCGGACCCAGCAGGGCGTAGTCCTGCAGACTCAGCCCGCCCCCCGAGCGCAGGAAGGCCATCGCGGTCTCGATCAGCAGGGGCTCCAGCTCCTGCTCCTGGGAGTCGCTCAGGGCCACGCCGGCGGCTTGCATCAGCAGGTCCATTACGGCTGCGCTCCGATCGTGATGTCCTGCCAGCGGCCGGCCTGCCACGGGCGGGCGCCCGACACCAGGGGGATGGCCTCGAATACGGCCGCGTGCTCGTAATCCCGATTCGTTTGCAGCGCCAGCTCGGCGCTTTCCTCGAGCATCGGCAGCGCCTTCTGGAACAGCACCGTCGGGTGCGCGCGATCGTCGGGGCTGAAGCAAAGGGTCACGGCCTTGCCGGACAAGCGCAGGCCGTCACGCTCATCGTCGTCGTCGATCACGGCCGAGTAGACCAGGCGGTCACCGGTGGTAGTTCCCGCCTCTGATCGGGGGTAGAGGATCTCGAGGGCCTTGTTGCTGGCGCCCCGGAAGATCACGGACAGGATCTCGCCGCGGCACAGAGCGGCGGCCTCGACCATGCGGCCGCCGAACTCCTCCGCCCGTACCCGGTAGTAGCGCACGACGGGGCGGCAGGCCACGGCCCGGATGTTGCCCAGGTCGGCGCCGCCGTGCGGGTACGCAGTGGACAGGTCCGTGGGGTTCACGCACAGCCTGCCGGCGGCTCGCAGCATCTTCTCGAGGGGCCGGTTGGTCATGCGGTCTCCAGGGTGTAGGGCTTGCCGCTGAACCAGCGCTCGATGACCGTGCGGATGTCCTTTTCGTCCTGGCCGTCAATACCCACGAAGATGCGCTCGGGCGTGTTCACCTCGTAGGTCTCGTCGTCGCCCACGGCCAGGGCGTGCAGCTCGCCCGTGGGGTCCTTGCCCTGCTGGGCCAGGCGCAGAAGGCCGTCGCGCACCCGCGAGGTCAGCGGGAACACGCGGTGGGCGCCGTACTGCGCGTCGGCGGCATATGACAGATTGCTGCCGATCTCGACGGCGCCGTCGCCGACCAGGCGCCAGGTGATGCTGCCCTTGAGCCGGCCGGTGTCCTGCAGGGCCGGGCGCGGGTCCCAGCGCCGCGACGGAGGGTTCTTGCCGACTTCCAGGTCGGCGATGATGCCGGCGATGTTCGGGACCTTGCGGGCCACCCAGTTCACGCCGCCGAACTTCTGCTCGCGGAAGCGGGCCTGGGCCCGCCCGGTGAGAAGGGCGCCGATCTGGGTCAGGGCGTTGCGGATGGGATCGTCGGCCGGACTGAGAGGCGTACCGCCATTGCCGGGCGGACGCTGGCCGACGCCGCGGTTCAGGCGGGAAAGATCTTCCCCTGGATCGAGTGTCGCGCCTGGCTCGCCCACGTCTTCACCTCGGTCTCACGCCCTTGAACTTTGCCCGGTCGAAACGCGGGCGCTTCGTGTTGTCGTCGCTGCTGACGTCCGTGTAGCCGTCGGCCTCGGGCAGGATGCGGTTGCGGGCGTCGGTCTTCGCGAACTGCAGCAGCGACTGCACCCAGGCGTCGTACTCGTCCTTCACGGTCTGGCTGGTGGGGCTGGCGCGCTTCTGCAGCTGGATGCGCACGCCCTCGCGCGCCAGGACCAGGTGCTTGCGGTTGCTGTTGTCGTAGGTGACGCCGGCGTTGATGGCGAACAGGGCCTCCGTGTCGTCGCAGGCGTCCTGCAACACGTCCGTGTCCACCGTGCTTGGCTCGATGGTCTCGGGGTTGGTCCACTCCAGCAGCTTCTGGCTGGGGAAGTAGTCCGTCACTTCGTCGATCAGGGCCATGGCTCACCTAGAGGCTTGGATCCGCCAGCGTCTCGCCGCCCGCCTTGTTGCCCGGCAGGTACAGGCCCGCCTGCCGCAGGAACCACTGGATGATGGCGTTGCTCACGCCCTCGGTGTCCTTGCAGGTCAGGATGTCGCCGCGCTTGAAGGCCGTGGCGCCGCCCGGCGTCCAGACCCAGGTGCCGTCTACCAGGTCCATCGGCCCGAAGGTCACCTCGTCCCAGATCACGTAGCCGGTGGTGCCCGTCCACTCGAGCTCGACGTCGAGGGTGTCTTCCTGGAAGTTGTCGTACCAGAGGTTCTCGTTGTCGGTCAGCGCGACCTTCACCCAGGTGGCGCCCGAGAGCGCCACGGTGCGGCTGTTGCTGCCCACGCGCAGGATCGCGTTGCCGTCGGCGCCGACCACCTTCACCCACACCGCGCACTGGTACGGGCGCGAAGGGTCCAGGGCCACGCGGATCACCTGGGTGACCTTGTCGGCCGCGGTCTGCTTCAGGCCGCGAGAGGTGCTGGTGGTCATGCCAGGCATGACACGGAAGTAGTTGCCGGCGCCCTCGACGATCTCGTAGTTCGCGATGTCGCTGTTCACGGTCCAGCCCGAGACCGAGGTCGGGCTGGCCGAGGCGGCGTCGGCGTCGAAGCTGGGGTTCAGCAGGTAGGTGAGGGAGCGCCGCGAGCTGGTCGCGGCGAAGCGGCCGATCACGCCCGAGCCGTCCTGCAGGGTGGCGAACACCTCGGCGGGCTTGCCCTGGACCTCGAAGGTCTCTTCGTAGCGGTTGACGCCGGAGCCCGAGTCGGCCTTGCACTCGAACTTCTTGATCTCGGCCGTGCAGGCCTCGATGTCGTTGCCGTAGCGATCGACGGTCAGGCGGTGGATCGTGCCGTCGCCCGTCGCGACTGTGCCGTCATGGCCGCCGCTGAAGGTGGTCACGGCGAAGCTGCCGTTGGTCACGAACTCGGTCAGCGCGATGTCGTTGCCGTCGAAGCCGGCCGTGTCCACGGTCAGGTCGATCACGCCGCCGCCGGCGCTGTCGTCGGCCGTGATGTCCAGGCCCGCGGCCGTGATCAGAGGCTCGAGAATGGCCGCCACGTCCGCGGCCGTGGTCGCGCCGGAGATGTTCACGCGCGTGCTGGCGTCGGCGGCCTGGCTGCCCGCGGGCTCGGTGTCGGTGCCCGTGACGTCGAACCAGAACGCGTGGGTGTCGCCGTTGGCCAGCGTGAACAGGATGTAATCCGTGTCGGCGGTGAAGCTGGCCTTGGCGACGCAGGTGATCTGGCCGGTGGCGGCCGTCAGGTCGTCCACGTCGCCGAAGGTCATTTCTCGGCTGTTGACGCTGTAGCTGTTCTCTTCCCAGTGGCGGTAGATCTGCGGCCAGAGCTGGGCCAGGGTCGAGCCCGCGTAACCCAGGGCGGTGCCGTAGGCGCGGGCGATGCCCTCGATCGCGCGGGGCGCGCGGCGCAGGGCCGAGCCGATGTCGCCGTGGATCTCCTGGGCCGGCCCGTAGATGTTGCCGCCGAACTCGCCCTTCAGCGAGTTGAACAGCGTGGACTCCTTGTCGCGGAAGTTCGGCGAGCTGCTGTTGGCGAAGTTGTACAGGCTGCGCCAGACCGCCGCCGCGTTCTGCAGCATGGTGTGGACCTGTGCTTCGGTGGCCGCTGCTGGCATCGCTCGCTCCTGTCAAAAGGCCCGCCCGGTCGGGGCGGGCCTGGTGATCTCAGTTCGGGACGGGGGCTATTCTTCGAACAGCCCGGCGTCCTGCTCGGCCTTGACGATCGCCTCGATCATCTGGGCCTTGGTGGCGTCCTTGGGCAGCTCGAAGCCGCTCTTGGCCGCGTATTCGGCCAGCTCCGCCTTGTTGTGCGCCTCGAGCTGCTTGGCGCGGGCGCCGGCGTTCGGAGCGGGCGCCTCTTCTTCCGGGTCACCGCTGTCCACCTGGGTGCGCAGCTCGGCCAGCTGCTGGTTCGCCTTGGCCAGCTCTTCGCGCAGGCGTTCCGCCTCGGACTTCTCGCGAGCCACTTCCGGGGCGCGCCATTCGTCCTCGCTGTCGCCTCGCTTCAGCATGGCGAGCACGCTGGGCGGGTCGGCGTGCAGCCAGTTTGAGACGCCCGTGATCTCGGCGGCGCGGTCCTCGGGCAGCAGGAACACGTACTCGGCCAGGGGCTGGTCATCCGGCAGGGCGCGGAACGAGTCCTTGCGCGTGTCCAGCACTGTGGCGTTGGCGTCGCCGGGGTTGCGCACCACTTTGTGGCTCAGAGCGTCGAACACGTCGTTGACCTGCGCCTCGGTCAACTCGGCCAGGCCTCCCCGCATGCCGCCGCGTCCGCCGAAGTCGCCGGTGCGGCTGTTGAACGAGAGGCCGCGCAGGATCAGCTTCTGGCGCGGGCAGCCGGGCAGCACGCCCATCCACCAGCGCCGCCTGGGCGCCTGTTGCGCCGGCTTGCCCTTCACGCCGGCGGGAATCACTTTGTCGAGCAGCTTGACTGTCATGCTTCAGCCCTTTGCGGTCAGCCTCGTCAGCGCCGGTAGACCAGGTCCGGCGGACCCGCCGCCCGGGGGCGGCGGGTTTCGGCTTAGCTGTTGTCGACGTAGATCAGGTCGTAGGGCAGGCCGATGCCCGCGCCACGCCGCTCCTTCCAGCCCATGTAGCGGTAGCCGGTGAGGCGCGCGCTGTCGGAGTTGGTGTCGTCGCCGCGCACCTCGCGCAGGGGGCTGCGCGCCTGCTCAAACAGGCTGTAGTGGCGGATGCCGCTGGCCCGGATGATCCAGTCGTTGTCGCTAAGGCGCGGCGTCGGGTAGAGCGTGACCTCGAACTGCGCGTCCTTGACCGGGTTGCTGACGCTGCCGGCGACGTCGTCCGTGCCGGTCACCGCGGCCAGGATGTACTTCACCTGCTGCATCGCCTTGAAGGCCTCGATGAAGACCTCCAGGTTGTCGAGGTTGAACCAGATCGCGAACTTCTTCAGCTTGCTGCGGTGGATCAGCGGCTGGCTGTTCTTGCTGTCCAGGAAGCTGCCGAAGCGGGCCACGGCGGAGAAGAAGTCCGCCTTGATCTGCTGGGCCGTCGCGACGCCCGTGGCGCTGACGATGTTGCCGCCGGTGGCGCCGAAGCGCGCGCCGCCGCCGCCGTCCGTGGCGCTGAACAGGGCCGCGCCGTCGGGCGCGTTGGGGATCGCGGGCAGCAGGTCGTTGTCCGTGGTGGACAGCAGCATCTGCCAGAAGATGCGCTCGGGCAGCAGGGCGAAGTTGCTGGCGATCTCGCCGGCACGCTCCACCAGGCCGCCGCCGGTCTGGTCGTCTTCCTCGTCGTCCTCGTGGATCTTGATGCCCATCGAGAACTTGTGGTTGGCGACGGTGAAGTCCTTGGGCGCGTAGTCGCCGAAGGCCATTTCCTGGTCTCGGGGCTGGCGCTTGGGGTGCGGCGCGCTCTCGAAGTAGACGTAGCGCTCGCTGATCTTGTTGCTCGGGACGGCGAGCTTGGCGAGATCGCGAAGCTCCTGCTCCATCACCTCGTACTCGGACTTGTATGTCTCGAGGAACTCGGTGCGGATCGCGCCGTCGAGTGCTGCGCCGGCAATGGCGGTCATGGTCCTGCTCCTGTGTGGCCTGCCTCTTCAGTGCCGGTAGGCCATTCCCGGCAGACCCGCCGCGCGGCGGGTTTCGGCTGTTACAGTCCCAGCAGGCGCTCGACCTTGGCGAACAGCAGGATCTGGCCGCTGGTTCGCGTGCCGCCGGCGCTGGCGCCCTCCACGTCGATGCTGGATCCCTCGTTCCAGATGGTGTGAGCGTTCTGAGTGATGGCGGACGCGTCGTGGATCACGCCGGCCGTGGTCATCGCTGCGGTGCTCCAGGTCAGCACGCCGCCGGTCAGGTCGTTGCCGCCCTTCTCCAGGTTGATCGCGATCGTGCCGCCCGATCCGGCGCAGGCGGTGATCACCTGCGCGTGCAGGCTGATCACGCGGCACTTGAACTGGATCAGCTTGGCGGCGATCAGGTTGCCGTCGGCGGACGCGCCGAAGTCCAGCACGCCCAGGATCAGGTGCTCCACGGCCCCGGGGCGCTGCATGGCGATGCGGCTGCGCAGGCCGAACATCAGCACGTCGGCGTAGCCGCTGGCGCGGTAGCGCCAGACGACGCCCACGGCCTCGGCCGGCGCCGAGGGGCGCGTCAGCGTGAGGTCTGTGCGCAGGTTGTCGGTGCTCGAATAGACCGGGCGGCCGAAGTCGGTTCGGGCGGTCACGCCGGACACCGCGACGTTTTCGAGGATCACGTCCTCCATCGCGATGCCCGCGGTCGGAGGCGGGGTGGCGCTGGTGTCGCCGGTGACGGACACCGCGCTGCCGCCGGCCTGGGCCTGCTGGTGCGGGGTGTCAAAGTAGCCGGCAAACAGTTCGCCCGCGGCCTTCGTGTACGGGCTGGCGCGCCCGATGTCGCCGCTGGTCCCGTGGTCGAAGGTGCGCAGAGCGGCGCCGGCGCCGTCGTAGGCGATGTCGCCGTTGATCACCTCGAAGTTCTCGCGGGTCAGCCCGCGGAGCTTCTTTTCAATTTTGGCGGCAGCAGCGCTCATTCCGTTCTCCTCGTCTTTTCGGCCCTTGCGGGCGGCCTGCCTTCATCAGGTGGGGTAGGCCAGGTCCCCACGACCCGCCGCTTCCGGCGGGTTTCGGCTACTTCGTGTCGGCGGCGGCGCGGGGCTTGTAGGCCTGCAGCGCCGGCTGCGCCTTCAGGTACTGCTCGAGGCTGCGGCCGCGGGTCCAGCCGTTGCGCTTCGCGATCTCGTATTCGCGGGCGGCGGCGCGGGCGGTTGCCATGACCTCGGCGCCGTGCTCGGCGTAGGCCACGACCTCGGCCGGGTCCTGGCCCAGCTCGGCCGCCTGCTCCCCGTTCCAGCTCGAGGGCGGGGGCGGCGAGAAGTGCCGCTTGATGCCCTCGACATAGGCCTTGATGCCCACTTCGCCGCCCATGGCCGGGTCGTCATAGACCTTCTCCAGCTCCGAACGCAGGTTCGGGATCTGGCGGCCGACCAGGGCGGTCTCGGCCTGGCGCAGGCAGGTCTCGCGCTTCTCGACCGCGGCGCGCTTGGCGTCGTTGGCTTTCAGCGCGGTGATCTCGGCCTGCTGCTCGGCCAGGCGCTTGGTCACGTCGTCCGGCACGGCCGGCTTGTTGTCCTTCATGGCGTCCTCCGGGTTCACGGCCGCGCGCTGGGCGGGCTCTTCGTTTTCGTCGTCGCCCTCGTTGCCGGCGGGCCTGGCGCCCTCGTCGTCCCCGCGGGGCGACGGCTGCTCTACCGGCTGGCCGGGAGCGGGCGGGTTCTGCTGCTTGCCGGGCTGGGCCTGGTCCTGCTGGCCGATCATGCCCCCCAGCAGCTCCTGCAGCTTGGCGAGCTGGTCGAAGATGTCCTTCAGGGTGACCTGCTTGTCGCCGGCGCCGTTGTCGGCGGGCGGGGTCGGCTGGTTGTCATCGGCGCCGTCGGCGCGCTGGGCGGTCTTGGTCTTCACGGCGGTCTCCTTGTGGCGGGCCGAGCGCAACGCGAGGGCGTAACGCTGGGCGGCCTTCACCGACTGCAGGGGCGCGTGCTCGGGATAATCCTCGCGGCGCACGGGCCAGCCCTCGTCCATGTTCTCGGCGTCGTCTGGCGCCGGTTCAACGTAAGGCGTCTCCTCGCCGATCGTGATCAGCGGGAACTTGAAGAACGGCGCCTCGGTGTCCAGCGCCGACAGGTGCAGGTGCTCTTCCCGCGCGTAGATGAACTCCGTGGACAGGTACGGCAGCTCGCCGCGGCGATACGCGGCGTAAACGTCCTCGCGCACGTACAGCAGGTCGGTGAAGGTGCAGTCCACCTCGTCGCCGTTGACCTTGGCCTTGCCCACGCGCGTCGGCAGGAAGTGCCCGCCGGCGAACACGTCGCCGAACAGCGAGTGGTGGTTCACGATCAGCGGCGCCAGGTAGCCGTCCTGCTCCCAGCGGTCGAGCGCTTTCTTCACGCACTTGCGCTGCCACTCCGCGCCGATCTCGTGGCCGCCCTCTTCCTTGCGCATGGTGTGGCTGGCGAAGAAGGGCACGTCGAGGATGTTCCAGGTGCCGTCGGCGTTCTGCACGGCCTTGTATTTGCCGGCGCCGGGGCGCTCGGCCTTTTTTCCGTAACGCCAGTCGAGATCCGCGATCGCTTCCGCCACGGCGAGCTCGGGGCTCGCGTTGCGGATGGTCGGGATCTTCGCGGCGCGTGTCTTCATGCCGCAAGTAGAACGCACGCCCATTGCTGCCGTCCATCACCCACTGTTGGCCGCGGCTTTCCGCGCGTGGTAAAACATGGGTGGCTCGGGCTAGTGAGACCGTGAAATGGCGGCAAAAAATCCTGCCCTGGACGAAGACCAGCTGGTGAAGGACATGATGGGCGCGGGCTACGGCGCCGTGGTGCGGCGGCGCGACGTCGAGAAGCTGCTAAGCATCAGCAAGGAGCAGGCATACCTGCTGCTGCAGGACGGCCAGCTCGAGAGCACGCGCCTGGGCACGCACTATCGCGTCCCGCTGCGCAGCATCGCGCGCTACCTGGTGCTGGGCTCGGCGACGCCGCCCAGGCCCACCTAGAATGCAATTTTCTAGAAACCGTAAATGCGCCGGTCGGGACGGCCGCGACCGAAGCGGTCGCTGTCCGGCGCCGCCTGCGCGAAGTTCGGCGGCGTGAGGCGCTGCACCGTGCCGTCCGCCTTCAGCAGGCCCATGCGCTCCAGGGTGAAGCGGTCCACCAGCTCGAGCGTGCAGCGGCAGTTGTATCCCAGCGGCGGCGTCATCCTCTCCCAGATCGGGTCGTTCAGCCCGGCAATCAGGCCGTCCGCGGCCGCGTGATTCTTGCGCGTGTCGGAGTCGCCGACGGCCGTGTACCGGAAGGCCGGCACGACCTCGGCGACAACCGGGTCGCTGACCTGTTTCCAGCGCCCGGCGGCGTAGGCCGTGGTGACGTTGGTGCGGAACACGGTCTCCGCGTACCAGCGGGACCAGCCGGTCATCTGCTCGAGCGTCTTGACGGCGAGGTTGGCGTCCACGCCCTGCTGCTGCAGGCGCGCCATGGTCTTCTGGACCGCCTGGGTGACCTGCATGGCGGGGCTGAAGGCCGCGGCGAAGACGTGGCTCACGCTGTAGATGCGCGCGACCTCGGCGCCCGTGGCGGCGAGCTTCGGGGTGCGCGCCAGCAGGTCGGCGATCATCTGGGCGAACGGCGGGCCCTCGGCCCCCAGCGCCGCGCGGACAGGATCGGCACGCTGGGCAGGCAACTCGGCGCCCTGGTCGGCGGCCCCGAACTCCAGCAGCACCCGGCGTCTGCCCAGCAGGTCCGCGTAGTGCATGGCGTCGAGGATGTCTTGACGCAGGGCGACGTCTTCCGGGCGGCCGTCGTCGCCGCGCACGATCGCGCGCGCCAGGCGCAGGATGCCCGCGGCGATGCCCGCGGAACTGCGGGCCTGCAGCTCTTCCAACTCGTCGACGGGCTCTTTAGCCATTGGCCTTGGCGGTTTTCTTCGCGGCCGCTTCACGCCGCGCGAGCTCGACCTCGATGGCCCCGATGGACTTGTCGGCCGCGGCCACGGTGGCGGCCTGCTGCCTCACGCCGGCGCGGGCGGCTTTCAGGTCACCCGACAGCTCGGCCGCATCCTGCCCTGCCGCGCTGATCTGCTCGCGGGCGCTCGACACCGCGAGGCCTGCCCGCGCGAGATCCGCCTGGCTGGCGCTCAGCTGCTCCGCCAGCTCGCGGGCCTGGGCGGAGGCCTTGGCCAGGCGCGCCTTCAGCAGCGCGTCCACGGCGTCAATCAGCTCGCCGGCGCCGCGTGCGATCGCCTCGTCCAGCTCGTCGTCGTTGCCGGCGGCCACGCCCAGGTCGGTCAGCGCCGCCCGGTTCGCGGCGCAGATCTTGGCGACGGCGCCGTTCACGTGAAAGTTCGTCAGGGCCCGGGCGGCATGGCCGCGCACTCGCTCGGCGCGGGTGTGCCGGCCCTCGACGTCCGCGTGGGCGGCCAGCTGCTCCTGCTCGGCGCTGATGGCGTTGTTCAGCTCGGCCTGCAGCTCCGCCGCGCGGGTGGCTGTATCAGCCTGGCGCTGCTCCAGCTCGCGGATGCGCTTCTCGAGCTGCGCCGAGCTCTCTGCCGCTGTGTTGCGCTCCTGCTTCAGGACGGCCAGGTTCTGCTCAAGGCTGGCCTGCGGGTACTTGCTGAGGTCCATTCGCGTTTCCAGTCGCCCCGGGGGCGTCGAAGTGGTAACCGCCCATGCCGAAGCCGACGGGCTGGGGCTGGGTCATGTTCACGCGGGCGTCTTCCGGACCGGCCGGCGTCAGGTCGAGCTTGTCGAAGAATTCCTTGCGCTGGACGTCGGAGTACTTCAACGCGATGTCGAGCACCTGGGCGTTCTTCAGGGGGTCCTTGCGCGGCTCGCTGTACAGCTCCAGCTTCGGCGGCTCGGCCTCGCCAAGCCCGAGGTCGCGCAGGTTGCCCCAGTTGCGATTCCACCACAGGCGCACCAGGCTGTCGGTCAGGGTCTCGCCCAGCATCTCGCGACTCGGCTGCAGGTACTCGTCGGACTGGCGGGCCTCTTCCTCCGCGCGACTGAGCGACCCGGCGCCCTGGTCACCGCCGAAGGGCAGGATCGCACCCAGCACCAGCTGGCTGGCCGAGTTGTCACAGTAGCGGATGAACTCGATCGCCATGTTGCTGCCGTTAGTCGGGCCGTCGTGCATCTTGGCCTCGTCCTGCTTATCATGGACCAGCGCGTGGTCGCGCACCCAGCTGCGGATACTCGAGCGCCAGGCGTTGACCACGGCCTGGTTCGTGACGCCCGAGGGGTCGCGCAGGCCGTCCACCGAGACCTCCAGCCGGCCGTTGGCCCAGGCCTCGACGCCCTGCAGGCCCAGCTCGAGGCAGGTCATCTTGCTGTACCAGATCATGTACAGCGGGTCGAGCAGGCCGGTGCCGTGGCCGCGGCTGTCCTCGCTCTCGTCGAAGACGTGGCGGATGAACCACTCGGGGTTATCGAGCGGCTCCCACGCCATGCGCGACGGGCTGAACAGCTCGCGCTTCCATCCGTTGCCGGTGCGGTCGGGCACGGTGCGGAATCGGTAGCGGTCCACGTCGCACAGCTTGCCGAACATCCACCACTCGCGCGGGGCTGCCTTAGCCGGCGCCGCGTTGCCCGTCGCCAGGCCCACCAGCGGGCGCCACGTCTGCAGGCCGCCGGTCAGGGCGGCGTAGCTTGTGCCGCGGAAGTCCGCCGACGCCAGGTTGTAGCGCGTCATCCAGAAGCGCGGGATCTTTCCGATCGCCTGCTCGACGATGCCAGCGGCAATACGGTCGGCCGCATTGTCCGTGGCCGGCACCAGGCGATATCCCCGGCTCGCACACTTGCTGCGGCGTGAGCCGATCAGGAACGCGAAGTGGGCGTCGCGCCGGATGCGGCGCCAGGTCTCGGGGTCCTGGCTGAGCGCGTAGCTGGGGTCTTCCAGGACCTGCCGGTAGCGGTCCATGGCCAGCTCGCGCACGTACTGGTCCTGCGCGCGGCGGGATCCGCTGCCGATCAGCGTGCTGCCATTCTCGTCGTCGTCTTCCCAGCTCTCGGGCATGCGTGGCCTCAACGGCGCGGCCGGGGCGGCTTCACGGTCCGCAACACGCGCTCGCGCCTGTCTGGAAGGTTAGCCGACGGCGCGGACGGTGTCACGTTCGCGGCCGTGATCAGCAGCGACTGCCAGTGCAGGGCGGCGTAGACGACAACGTCGGCAATGTCGTCGTGTGCGCTTCCCGGGCGGAAAGCAAGCAGTTCCTCCAGCGCCACCGCCTTCTGCGGCAGGTCGGTCGCGTAGTAAAACGACAGGCTCTCAAAGAACGCCATGGCGGCGTAGGCGCGCACGTACTTGTCGCCCTTGCCGGCGTCGATCTCGCGCACGGGCAGGCCGCGTCTTCGCAACGCCTGGATCACCGCCAGGCCGATGTGCTGCTTCTCGATCGCGGCGTAACTGCACAGGTTCTCGATGCGCAGGCCCTCGATCGCGGCTTCGTGCTGGCCACCCTCGACTCGCTCGCGCAGCAGGTCCACCCAGATCAGCGCCTTCGTGCCCGGGTGCCCGTAGAAGGCGCCCACGGCCGTGTAGTCCGCGGCCTCCTTGGCGCTGGTGGCCGTGTCCACGGTCAGGAAGCGCAGGCACTCAGCGGCCGGCACCACGTGGCCGGTCGGCAGCTTGAACGTGGTATCGAGGCCGCTGCCTTCGCGCAGGCACGGCTGCAGCATGTGGCGCTTGAAGATCGCGCCCTCTTCGCTGCGCGGCCGGTTCTGGTACAGGCTCAGCCAGTCGCGCTCGTTCTTCTTCTCGGCCTTGTCGTAGAAGTCCTGGCCGAACTTCGACAGCCACAGGCCCTGGCCGACTTCGCGCTTGTCCTCTTCCTGGCCGAGCAGCGTCACGCCCGGGTTGTCGACCAGCTCGGGCGGCAGCTCTTCCTCGCGCTTGGCCGGGAACCACAGCACGTGCCAGCGCTCGCCCTCGCCGTCGCGGGCGGCCTTCAGCAGGCGGCCGGCCAGGTCGTCCTCATGCCAGCGCGTCATGGTCAGCAGGATCCCCGCGCCGTCGCCTTCCTGGCGCGTCCAGAACGTGCTGTCGTACCAGTCCGCTACGCCTTCGCGGACGATCGCCGACTCCGCCTCGGCGCGGTCCTTGACCGGGTCGTCGATGATCCCGCGCATGAAGCCGCGGCCGGTGATGCCGCCGCCGACGCCGGCGCACTTGTAGGCGCCTTCGCGGCCGATCACTTCGAACTCTTCTTTGTTCGCGAGGTAATTGCCCCGGGCGTCTGTCACCACGCGCTTGGCGCTGACGCGGGTGTCAGGGAAGATCTCGCGGTAGACCTTGCTCTGCATCAGGCGCTGCAGCTTGCGGTTGAACTTCCAGGCGAGCTGGGCGGCGTAGCTGGCGGACATCACGGCCAGGTCCGGGTCGAGCCCGAGCATCCAGGCCGGCAGGAACTCAGACACCAGGAACGACTTGCCGTGCCGCGGGGGCATGAAAACCATCAGCCGCGGGATTCGCCCGAGCGCGAAGTCCTGCAGCACCCGCATCAGCACCCGGTGGTGCCAGTTCACCACGTAACGCGGGTACACGGAAAGCACGAAGGCCTCGAATGAGGCGTGGGCGTTGCGCCGGCGGTGCTCGCGGGTCAGCAGCTCAAGGCGCAGCTCTGCGTAGCGCCGCTCACTTGCCTGCGGCTCGACGGCATTCCTCGATTTCGGCGCGGAGCTCGTCATCGGTCAGTTCTTCGGCGGGTGTCTCGACGCGGCTGTATGCGATCGGCCCGCCCTCGGGGCCGCTGAGCTCCTGGGCGACGCGCTCGCCGTACTTGCGCGGCTTCAGCTTGGCCGCCACCCACTTGCGGGCGTCCACGCGCAGCCTGGCGACGTTCACGTCCTCGGCGGCCGCGGAGTCCGCGATCTCGACGATGCGTCCGGCCATCAGGTCGGCCTGCGCCTCTTTCGCGCGCGCGTACATCTCCGCAAACACCGGCTTGCGGTCCAGCCACTGCATCACCGTGGAGTAGCCGGGCATGCCCTTGCGCTTCAGGATCGCCGCCAGGCCCAGCTCGCTGGTGGCGACGGCCTCGCAGATACGCTCTGCCAGCTTGGGCGTGAACAGCGAAGGCCGCCCCGGGCGACGCTTGGGGGCGGCCTTCTTCGTCTTGCGGCTCTTCGTGCGCTTGGCCATGGCTGTCATCGAACGAGCTTACCACACCGTTCCAACTCTTCGAACAGCAACGATATTGATGCGAGAACGTCCGCGTCTCTGAGTAACGGATGCAGCTCGCCTACACTCGCGTCACTTTGCCGCACGATAGTAGGCTCCGCGCCGAGATCATCGAGCGCTTCGGAAACGACTTCTTGGTGGCACTCCTTCCTCTTGTGCGCGGCTGTCTCCGCCAGCCACTCGCGAGGCACCTTAATCGCAAGGATCCCATTCGCAATTCGATATTCTGGATAATAGGTGCCATACCCTGGCGTTGCAGGTTTCACGAGGCGCTCGAACCAGGCCGTAATCGTGATTTTCGAGACCCTGGCCCCTCGGCCGGCCGACGACAATAAGGTGTTGGTCATTCCTTTTGGCGCGTCTGTGATTCTGGCAACGATGCTTCCGGTATCTCTGTCTAAAGCGGGCTCCACTCTCATCGATCGCTGCCAGCCTAGCTCCCTAAGCTTGCCAGGAGAAAGCAGGACCTGAACAAGCCGCCCCCCTTTGCACTTGTCGCTCGCATGGATACACAGGGATATGCGTTCTTTGGTGAACCGAGTTTCATTTTTTAACGGTGACTTTCGTTTTGTCCGCCTTCGCGCTGCGTCATCCCGTTGCTTCTCGAACAACGCGTCCACGTCTGCACTGAGCTGCAGCTGTCTGCGCGCGTCGTCGCCAGACGCTCTTTGACTGTTTCCTGACTCCATGGTATATCCCCCTCCTCTACCCAGTATCATCTGGTGTCGTTGAATGGAGCCCTGGCCCACCCAGGGCTCTGTTTATTTGCTGTGTTGGTCCTCCTCTCTCTCTGGCTGCTCATGCCCGCATGGGTTGGCGACTGCGGCGGACAGGCTGGTTCGCGGGGGCTCGGCGGCGCGCTGGAATTTTGGCCGTGCGCGCTTGCGGCTCAGCGGTTGAACGCAACACGGCTTGTGGCTCATCGGGCTGCTTCACGTTCACCTCAACCGGGTCTTGGGGCAGCTTGTACATCAGGGCGAACACAGTCTCAGCGCAGTGGATCCAGCGCCGGCGGTCGTCGAGGGTCCACGCGGTGCCCGGCGCCGGCAGGCTCTGCACCAAGCCCAGCACGAACGGGTGAACGCTCGCGTCGTCCACCCACAGGCGTCCCAGCGCTTCGGCCACGTCGCGGCCGATGCGGGCGGTCTCTTCGGACAGCATACCCAGCTGATCTTCGAGGCGCTGGACACGCCGCCTCGCGTCAGTCGCCAGATACAGCGGGTCCATCATTCTCCGATCGTCGCCGACGCCAGGACGGTCATACGAGGGGAAGGCGGGCTCGGGCTTCTCGATCTTGTCAGTGAAGCGGGTACGGATCACGTTGTGGCTCAGCGCCGCGCCGGTCACCGGTTTGACGCCCCAGAACTCGAACAGGCTGTGGTAGTCGCGAGCCTGGGCGTCGCTGGCCGTCTCTTCGTCCTCGGGAAAGGGCGGGAAGGGCTCCGTGTCGTCGGGCTCGGCTTCGGGGGTGTCGTCGACCGGCTCGGTGGCCTCGGGCTCGTCCTGCGGGGTGCTGGAGGACTTCCTGCCCCCTTTGCGCGGGCCGGTGTCGATGCCCGACAGTTTGGCGAAGTCCGGGTACTTCTTGGCCCACTTGCGCAGCTTGCCTTCGCCGATCTTCAGTTCCTGCTCGACCTGCGCCTGGGTGCAGCCGGCGGCCAGCCGCTCAAGCGCCTTGTCCATCACGTTGTAGGCCGCGATGGCGCGGCCACTTCGCATGCCTTCCGGGCGCGGCATGCGGGGTGCTCCCTCCGCGGCGTCCGGCTCCTCTGCCTGCTCGTCTGCCGGTTCTTTTTCCGGCGTCTCGCTGGCCGCGGCGGCGCGGTGTGGACCGTCCTGGTGGACGAAGCTGCGGTTGACCTTGTCGTCCGGGTCGCGCTGGCCGCAGACGCCCTTGGCCAGGCGCATCGCGTAGTTTACGCGCGCGGCCTTCTCGCCGACCGCCACCCTGAACTTGAGCAGGTTGGCGGCGTTCTTGCCGAACTCCGCCAGCTCGGCCAGGGTCTTCACGCCGTACTGGATGCAGGCGGCGTTGATGCCCCGGGCGCCTTCGCCCCAGCCGTTCGGCCATTCCACGGCGCTGACCAGTGTTTCCGGTTTGTATGCCATTTCAGCCCTTTCGATGATGATCCCGCGCACCTGGGCAGCCATCTCTCCGGCCGTCCCGTTGATCTCTCCCGACCTGACCGCGTCGCGCAGGGCGATCAGGGTTCCCCGCCAGTTTGGAGGCCGCAGGGGCCCTCTTCGTACGTTCACGTCAACAGCCTTGGGCCGGGCTCCGGTGGATGCTCGCTCGCCATCTCGATGATGCGGCGGTAGTTCTCGGCTTTCTCTTCCCAGGCGCCGTCCGCACCGACCGGGGCCTCGTTCTCCGCCGCGGCAGGCAGGGCGCTCGCCAGGGCGCGCAACTCTTCGTCGTGCAAGGGGCGGCGCCTGTGCAGCAGGTAGCCTTCCGCGCCGAGCTGCAACTGGTCGCGCCACTCGCCCACGCCATCGAGCATGGCATGCGCCAACGCCGACGCCCGCGCCAGGTCCTTCGTGCGCCCCCTGGTCTCGCCGCCGAGGCGGATCTCGTTGCCGCGCTCGTCTTCGTAGCGCAGGCTCACGCTGGCGCACCAGAAGGGGCGGCCGTCGAACAGGCCGGCCACGCTCTGCAGCGTCAGCATGCCGATCGCGAAGCGGCGGCCGCGGATGGGCAGGCCGACCATCTGCTCGGGGATCGGCTCCAGCTCGAGGGCGGATGTGAGGGCCGCGGCGATCTGCTGGTCGGTCAGGTTCAGCTTTCCGGCCGCAGCTTCCACGACCCGCTTGCGGCGTCGTAGCTCAGACTTTCGATCGGCGGCAGGTCCTGCTCCGGGTCCTGCGGCGGCGTCTGCGGGCGGCTCTGCGCCTGGCTCGTCGTCTTCGGCGCCGGTGAGAATGAAGCGGCGCGCAGGCGCCGGCGGAGCAGGTGGATCTCCCGCTGCTTCGCCTTCAGCTCCCGGCTCAGCTCGCTCTCGTTTGTGTTCATGGGCCACCCTGTCGTATTCCTGCAGCGCGCGCTTCAGCACCGTGTCGCGGTCACGGCCGTCGATCACGGCGTGGGGCGTCTTACGATCCGGCTCGTCGATCATGGCCCGCCAGAACTCTACCACGGGCGTGACGCCTTGCTCGTCGGGCTCCAGCTCGCGCTGCGCGACTGTCAGGATCAGCATTAGCATGTCTGCTCCTCCGGTTCGACCCAGGTCAGGCGCTTGAGCTGCAGGTCCGCCACGTAGTTGCCGATGCGCTGGCGCGCCAGCCACACCAGGCCGGAAAGGTCGCGGATCACGCCCGGGAACTCGTAGGCCAGGTGGCTCTCGCGGCACGCGGCGCACTGGAACTCGCGCACCTGGGCGACAGCCCCGTCCAGGGGGCCGCCAATCACTTCGCACTCGACCACGTTTGCCATGCGTTTCTCTGTCTCACCGGCGGGCGCCGGCACCAAAAAGTGGCGCGGGGACATTCCCCGGACCGCCGGCGCCCACCGTTGCCGCACTCGCGGCGTAGTTTGTTGCGCCTCCGTGGTTCAGGCCTGCATCGGGCGGCTTCGCCCTGTAACGCGCCTTGGCGCTTTCGGCGCGGTCGTTCCCGGGCTGGGGCCTGCGGCACTCACGGCTTGCCGGTGTCCTGCCGGGGTTTCCACCGCCGCGGGTTCGAGGCTCCGCGGGCGCCCTCCCGGCTTGCGCGGACACTCGCGTTACGAAACCTTGGCCAGCTTGCCCCGGGCCTTGTTCTTCAGGTCGGCGGCGACGCTGCCCGGCACCACGTTGTCGTCGCCCTCGGTGTGCATGGGGCGGCCGTCGCCGGCGCTCTGGTCCGGGCGGCCGGTGTCGGTGAACTCGGCCTCAAAGTGGCTGTCGATCGCGCCGTACAGGGCGCCGAACACCTTGGGGTCCAGGCGGCTGGTGGGCACCACCTGGAAGCGCGAGACGCCCTGCTCGCCCTCTTCCTTGCGGCGGTCCGTGCGGATCAGCTTGACCTCGCCGTCGAACAGCAGGCGCGAGCCCTGCTTCAGGGCCAGCTTGCCGAACTGCTCGGCGTGGCGCATGGTCAGCACGCCGTCGAACATCTCGCGCTGCACCTCGCCCTCGAGCACCAGCTTGTTGCCCGAGCTCTTGTCGGTCTTGGCCTTGCCGGCCACAGACAGCAGTTTCCAGTTCCCCTGCATGGGCACCTCCTCGAGCCGCTCCAATCGTCAGGCAGACGTGGGACAGCGGCCACAACTATTTTTCAGGTCGTGGAGCGCGGCGCGCGGGCGGGCCGGCGGCGAGTGCGGTACCTACCCACGGCCTTGCGCTGATCGGTGAAGCCGGGCGGCATTTCCACCTGCGTGACCGTCACCAGCACGCCCCACTTGCCGGGCGTCCACTGCCAGCTGTAGCTGCCCGCCTGGTGGTGGCGCAGGCTGTCGCCGGGCAACGCCCCGCCTTCCACCAAGGCGTCCAGCAGGAACTTCTCGAAGGCGGCGTGGAAGCCCGACAGGTCCGCCTTGCGATCGCCCAGCATGTACAGGTAGCGCACGCTATAGGCCTCGGTCACTTTTGGTGGCGGAGAACCGTGGATCCAGCTGCTGGTCACCCAGTGGTGGCGTATGGCGGCCTCCCAGGCGTCCTTGAAGGCCGTGTACTGGTGGTGGCCGTAGCGGCCGTTCTGTGCCGCCCGCAGGGTCAGCACGTCGTTCAGCAGGGGCGGCTTGTGGGGCACCGTGAAGCTGAACTGCTTCACGACCTCCAGCTGGTTCGGCAGCCACAGCAGATGGCCTCGAGCGAAGTCGCCGGAAGGCGGCGGGTTGATGCGCCGGCGCTTGGGCTTGGGGGCGGCGGCGTTCACGCGTCGTCCTCTTCGGGCAGCTCGACCAGCAGGTCGGCGCAGGCGTCGCAGAGGCGGTCGCCGGCGTTGTCGATCACGGGCCTCACGCGCAGGCGCTCACCGCAGCAGTCGCAGTTCATGGGCCCACCACCAGCTCGATCAGGCACTCGCTGTCGGCGTTGCGCGGGATGCGCAGGCGGGCGGCGCTGATGCCGTTGCCCACGCTGCGCACGAAGGCCTCGATCAGCAGCACGCTCAGGCGGTTCTTGACCGCGCGCTCGTCGTCTTTTGTCCAGGCGGCGCCGGCGGCCAGTTCCACCGCGCGGTCCACGGCGCTGAAGACCTCGATGATGTTTGCGCCGTTGGGCACCTCCACCAGCACGTGGTCGCGTCCGACTTCCGTTGTGATCTCGACCGGCTCAGTCATCGTTGATCTCCCTGCGCGCGTCGTTGTCGCGCGCGTTCAGAATGCCGTTGCAGGCCTCCACCGTGTTCGGCGGCAGCAGCTGCGCCAGCGCGAGGCAATGGTCGGCGGGCAGGAACTCCCAGCGCGACTCCGCGCAGGGCGACACGTACTTGGCCGGCACGCCGGCGCGGCGCAGCAGGTTCAGGCGCTGCTCGCGCGGCAAGGCCTCCCAGGCGGCGGCGTAGCGCTCCGGGTGCGGGCGCGGGGCTGTTTGCAGATGCATGGACTGGTGTCTCATCGTGCCTTGGCCCCCACGCCTTCGCCGCCGCCGGTTTCCGCGCCCCCATAGGCCTCCACGCTGGCCAGCAGGTGGGCGGCGAGCTGCGGGTTGTCCGTGCGGACCAACTCGGCGTACACGACCGCGGCCTTGCGGGCGCGGTGGTCCGCCGCCAGGTCCAGGGTCAGTTGGCGGATCAGCTTCTCGTTCATATGGCTCCTTTCGCGCGGCGCAGCTCTTCCATGCGGGACGGGGCGCGCAGCTCTTCGGCGTCGCGGCGCTTGAAATGCTCGTACAGGGCCAGGGCGGCGGTCAGTGCCGCGGCCGTGGCGGCCAGCGCACCCGCGCGCTTGCTGACGCGGGCCAACTTGCGGCGGGCGATCTGCGCCAGCAGGTCCTCGGGCCAGGTCTCGATCTCGGCGGGAGAGTGCGCGCCGGCGGCGCACTGCTCGTTGCGGGCGCGGCGGCGACGGCAGACGTTCACCAGCGAGCGGCGGGCGGGCACGGCCTTGGCGCCGGCCATGGGCGCCAGGTCGCGCAGCACGGCGTCCGGCGTGTCGCCGATCGCCCGCTCGACGGCGAGCCAGGACAGATCGACAGCCAGGGCGGCCAGGCAGGCCTGCGCCAGGCGCCAGCGCTCAGCGGACGGGCGGGGCGGGCGGGGCGGCTTCGGTTGTGTCGCGGTGGTCATCACGTTCATGGTCAGCGAGGCGTGGGACAGCGGCCACTGCTTTTTATTCGGGCTGGGCAGGCGGCGTTTTGTCCAGCTTTGCGCTGATGTCGCGGATGACGTCCGCGAAGGCGTCCCAGCCGTCTTTGAGGCCGACGGTGGCTTTCACGCCCCAGCTTGCCGGCCGCTCGACAAGCAGGAGGGCAAGGTCGTTCCAGTGCACGTAGCACCACACGCCGTCCCGGCCCTTGATTTTGCCGCGGCAGCGGATCACGTTGACCTGGCGGTCTTCAACCGTGACCCGCACCTCGGCCACGGGCTTGCGCACATCTCGAGTCGCCTTCACGGCCTCGGTGGCCGCGTAGCCCACCCAGTCGGGCAACTCCATCGCCAGCTTGAAAGAGTCTATCATTCCGCCTCCTGTAGCCGTTCGAGTGCCCGCACCGCTTCGCGAAGTCCAGCCTGGGCGTCGCCGTATTCTCCGGCAACGCGCTGCACCGCAGCCCAGTCGCAGTTCACGCCCTTACTGGTTTCGCGGTCGTACTCGTCGAACTGCTTCGCCCATCGCCGCGCGGCCATCACGACGTCGTGAACTGCCATGGCGCGCGTCTTTAGCCGCCGCTGCTCAGCTGGCGGAATGTTTCGTTCGTCCGCTCGCTGGGAGCCCTCGATCACCGGCGCTTCGGGGTCGCCGTTGAACATGAAGCGTGGCTCAGCCACGGGGCACCTCCCCCGATCTACGGAGATCGTTCACCAGCCGCGTGACTTCCTTGCCGAACTCTTCCTGCGATGAATGGCGGGTGTCGGCCTCCATCACCTTGAGCGCGAAGTTCAGCGCCGCCGGCGCGAGCTTGTGGTACGGCTGCCAGCCCTGCTTGTGGCCGTTCTCGCGCACGTGCCTGAAGCCGAGCATGCCCGCGTTGGCGAAGTGGGCCGCGTCGGTGTTCTTCCAGCCCGTGTGCTTGAAGTGCCAGCGGCCGTTGCGCCACACCACCTCACCGTTGCCCAGCTCGTACCAGGTGCCGAGCGCCTGGACGTACACCAGCACCGGCTGGCCGAAGCCGTCTCTGGTGGCGATGTGCTTGACGTGGCGGTCGTACATCACCGCCGTGTACCAGCCCTCCGGCTTCAGCTCGCTCAGGTACGACGGGATCTGGTCTGCTGGGCGGCGGAAGTCGATCTCGTTGAGCAGGTAGCAGTACGGCCGTGCGTCCTCGGGCGCCTCGGTGTCCAGAGGCTCCCACAGCGTCACAGACTGCGGGCTCGACGGGCTGGTTTCATGCTCGCCTTCGTGCCAGTACAAGCTGGCGAACAGGCGGACCTCCATGCGTTTGTGTTCAGCCACGGGCGGCCTCCAGCGGGATGTCGAAGCCGACCAGTTCCCAGTCGCCGGGGACGGATTCGTGGCCCTCGTCGTCGCGCACGACGTACATGGCCCACGTTCCGAGCGTTGACCGCGAATGCTCGCGTACCACGGTCGCGGGCTTGCCGTGGTCGGGGTGTCCCGGGGTGTTGAACTTCACCCGTTCACCTGGCTTGCGCTCGATCATTGTTTCGCCTCCAGGATTGCGCCGGCGCGGAGCTCGTCTCCGGTCTCGCGCAGGCAGGCCTCGGCAACCGCTGCCCGGAACTTGTCGGGCTTCATGGAGTACTCCGCGGGGTTGCCAAGCACGCGGTGCACCACCTGGTTCTTCGTCGCCTTCACCACCTCGACGTCGAAGAACAGCTTGCGCTCAATGTCGAATATCCGCCGGCGCGCTCCCTTTTCGATGCCCGGGTCGAAGCGGTGGCGCGCGAAGTCGGCGTAGGTCTTCAGCTCGCCCCCGGGCCCGGCGTACAGGCCCAACTTGCCGTCCTGCCAGACGTCGAACTGCGTGACGCTCAAGGCCGGGTAACGCTCGGCCAGCAGCGCGGCGAGCACCTTCCGGGCGGCTTCCTCGACGGTGAAGCCCTGCGCCTTGTGCGCGCCCCAGCTGATCTCCCACGCCCCGTCCTCCGTGCCTTCGTCGAGCCAGCGCACGCCGAACACGCAAGGCCAGTCGAACCTGCCCGCGTCGAGGGCGCGGTCCACCTGGGCCTTCCAGCCCGCCGGCGGGGCTACTTCCCGCCGGCCTTGGCTTTTGGGCGGGCTGGGCCCTTCTTCGCGCCCTTGGCCGCTTTCTCTGGCTTCGCCGCGGGCTTCGCATTCTCCGGCTTGGCCTTGGCCTTGGGTGTGCCGTCGGCGTTCAGCCGCGCCCAGCCCGGGGGCTCGGGCAACTCGGCCTCTGCCTCCGCGCGGATCGCGTCCCAGTCCAGGCCGAACACGTCGCAGACGTGTTTGCACTCGGGCTTGACCGCCGCGACGTCGATGCTGCGGAAGCTGTTGCCCCAGATCCGCGTGCGCGAGGTCAGCACGCCCTGCAGGTGGTCGAACAACTCCGTGGCCAGCAGATCGCCGTCGGGCGTGCCGCGCGAGGCGCGCTCGGCGCCGCGGTCATGCAGGCTTTGCGCCAGCGCCCAGGGATCGTAGGTCGCGGCCTTCTTGCCCACGCCGACCAGCAGCTTGTCGCCCGGGTCGCTGCGGCCGGCGTGCGCCGCGCCGAAGCAGGCCATGGCCAGCAGCTGGGCCGGGATGGTTCCCCAGCGGCCGTCCACGGGGAACGACTCCTGCTTCTCGATGTGGGCGTGGATCTTCTTGATGCACCAGGCCATGCGGCGCTGCTCGAGCTCGTGGCGGCGGGTCTTCAGGGGCGTCGGGCCGGACGTTTTCTTCGCCCCTGTGCGGCCCGGGGTGCGGCGCTTGATCCAGCGGCCCTTGCCGTGGTCGATGTCGTACTCGTAGACGGCGCCGGGCTCGTCCTTCTTGGCCGTCTGCCACTCGCTGTAGCTGCTGTCCGTGTGGGCTGGGTACTCCAGCTTCTGGTTCTGGCGCGTGTTGTAGTCCGCGCTGACGACGCGGATGTTGCCGTGCTCGGCCCTGGCCTCCGCGAT
>JAANMX010001273.1_pt1 | contig 29105 bp, 28 predicted proteins | sample 7279681 | NCBI WGS metagenome assembly JAANMX01 (sample SAMN14094542, study PRJNA606508) | bioreactor metagenome | isolation source: A lab-scale SPAN reactor treating ammonium-rich wastewater day 351 | place: Ireland: Galway | collected 2018-01-01 | reverse complement strand
CTGGCCGCCGCCGGTGAGGATGATGATGAACGGGTTGATGTCCTCGGTGTTGATGACATCGTCGTTGTTGGTGTCATACACCACCGGGTCCACGCCGTATTGGGTCTGGTACTGGCCGGGGTTGGTCAGGGCCAGAATGAACGGGTTGATGTCCTGGGTGTCCACCGTCCCGCTACCGTCGAAGTCGCCGGGCAGATAGACGACCGCTTCCTCGACCGAAACGCGCAGGTCGATGTTGTCCAGCAGATGCACGGGGTTGTCAGCGATCTTGGCGTTATAAAGCCACCAGTACAGATCGTCCTCGGCATAGACCAGGGGCGTGGCCCAGATCACGTAATAGTCGTAGGCCTGGGTGACTTCCTTGTGAATCTCGCGTGTCGCCCACCAGAGGTACGCGGGCGTGCCGTCCGGTTCGATGGGCGATCCCTCTTCGTTCTCCAGGTACTCATCCGTCGAGATGTGGTGCCATGTGTCGAAGAACTGGAAGGGATCGCCGGGGTCGCCCGGCTCGTAGGAACCCTGCATCCACTCGCCCCAGTTGCGGAAGAAGAGAATGTCGCCGTCGTCCGGCCAGAGGCCGCCGGCGGATACGTCGCCGTTGAACACGTTGGAGTTGTGCTGCGGCGGGGTGTTGGTGCCGATCACCCAGAGCTGGCCCCAGGGCGGGTCGGCGGTGTGCTGGGCCCATTCGGAATAATGCAGGTCGAAACTGAAGCTGATCGGGCCGGGCACATGGTTTTCGGGGGCCGGAATCCATTGGAAGAACGACCCACGGAACATGATCGACTCCATGACGTGGTTGCTGGCGTTGGTGGGGTCGACCGAGCGGTTGAAATTTCCCAGGTTGCCGGTGGTCTGCGTGTCGCCTCCGGTCACGTTCAGATCGCGCGGATCGTCGTAGACCGAGAAGCCGCCAAGGCCGCCGGGATTGTTGGGCGGGCCCCAGATGCCCAGCCACTTGCTGAAGTCGTATTCGGTGCTGAACCGGTGCGGGTTGATGCCGTCTGGGCTCACGTCATTCTTGAGGTTGTCCAGTGATTCGAAGTCACCATTGGTGACGATGTTGCCGCTGAGCACGGCCGCCTGGGCCGCGCCGGCGAACATCGCTGCGAAAGCGATGCACAAGCTGCTGCGATAGGTCATATATCTGCTCCTTTACTCGGAAGTCTCCCTGAGGAATGTGGTGAGTAGCGCCATGCCCGTGTGTTCGCCCCATCGAAGCGTCAATTACCGATCCGGCGTGCTCGGCGTGCGCATAAAGGACAGCGTTTGTACCGTTTAAGTCAAATATCACCTGAGATGGACAAAAAGCAATAGGCAAATAGCGCAGCCGTGATGGGAATTTGCGCCGCCGCATGCTAGGCTTGGCGGTATGGTCAGGCGGGTCGTCGAATTCGGGGGCACGATCCATGGCGGTGTGGGCGAGGAGCGACGGTTGAGGCGGATCCTCATCGTCACCGAACTGAGTTCCCCGCACGGTCGAGGTGTTCTGCGAGGGGTGAACCGGTTTGCACGGCCCAGTCGGCCATGGGTGTTTCTCACGTGTCCGCCCTGGCTGCCGACTCTCGATGCCGCCTTGACCTGGCGGCCGGACGGCGTCATCGCCCAAGCGTTCACTCAGCCCGTAGCCGGACGTTTGCGCCAGTTGTCCGTCCCGGTGGTCACGGTCTCGAACACCATCGGGGGCCTGCCGTTGCCGAAGGTGACCAATGACGATCAGGCGATTGGCAGGCTGGCGGCCCGATACCTGCTGGATCGCGGCTTTCGGCATTTCGGGTTCGTTGGCCCAAGGTCGGCCGTGTTCTCCCGCACCCGTGGGGCACTTTTCGCCCAGACGGCCCGCGAGGCCGGCTTCAACTGTCGCCTGCTGTTGAGCGATCGCTACGAAGCCAGCCCCGCGCTATTCGAGCAGGTGCTCGGCCGCATCGGCCGCTGGTTGCGCGCCCTGTCCAAGCCAGTGGCCGTGTTCGCCGCCACGGACAACCACGGCTTACTGGTGACACAGGCCTGCCATGCGGCCGGTCTGGCGGTGCCTGAACAGGTCGCTGTGCTGGGCGTCGACGATGACGAACTGACCTGCCAATGGTCCCATCCGCCGCTTTCCAGCGTGCGCACGGCCACACGGGTGATCGGCTTTGAGGCGGCGGGTCTGCTGGAGCGGCTGATGGAAGGCCAGCGGCCGCCGGCGGCCCCGGGCCTCGTGGCGCCCATTGCGGTCATCACGCGACAATCGACCGATGTGCTGGCCATCGAGGACGCTCACCTGGCGCAGGCGGTCCGCTACATCGCCACGCACTTCGCCCGCCGCATCAACGCGGGCGACGTGGCGACGGCGATCAACCTCTCGCGGCGGTCGCTTGAGAGACGGTTCCGGGATCTGCTGGGACGGTCGATTCTTGATGAGATTCACCGGGTGCGTGTGGCCGTGGCGCAGCAGATGCTGGTGGACACGCATCGGCCGGTGCCGGAAGTGGCCGTCAGTTGCGGCTTTCGTGACGCCCAACACTTCTGGGATGTTTTCCGTCGCCGCACCGGTGAAGCTCCGGCCGATTTCCGCCGTCGCGGACAGATCGGCGCGACCCAGGCTTGAGTCATCGCGGCAGCGACTGACGGGAGGAAAGGCACACGGCAGTCCTCTGGGCGCAAGGAGCCGCACGTCGGACTGTCAGCGGTGGTCGCGGCTCGCGACGAGATCGGCCGCTTGCGGCCGAACCTGCAGCGCACTTTCCCCGGCGTGATGTCTCCCGCTGACGCCCGCCACATCGCAGTCCAGATAGGCCGCTGCGGCTGACGAACCATGACCCGGCACCCGGCCCGGACTGCTTCGCCGTCCCTCTGGCTTACCCCGCTGGTGTTCCCCTTTGAATCACTGAATTGCATGGTAAAAAGACTGAAACGACCATCCATGACCGCTCGCGCATTGTGCTATGCGCCCGGCGAGCGGAGTGTGATATCGTGGTAGTCAGTCGACCTGTGCAACGGATCGCCTTCAAGGGGAAACGACGTGGCGTCATTGATCGCCCGCGAGCTTCGCATCCAGGTCATGGTCGATGCGACCAGCGGGTACGGCCGGGGCGTGCTGCGCGGGGTGAGCGTGTTCGGCCGCAATCGCCCGCATTGGAGGGTGGAGATCCTCTCGGTCACCGGCCAGAGTGTGCCGGAGTTCACCCGGGTCTTCGACGGCCTGATCCTCCAGGCCTTCAGCAGCCAGATCAGCGCCCGAGCCGCGCGTTCGGGTGTGTCGGTGGTCAATGTTGGCGACGCGACCGCGGGTCACACCGTGCCGACGATCATTTCCGACCATATGCGCATTGGGGCGCTCGCCGCTGAGGCGTTTCTGGAGCGGGGTTTTCGCCAGCTGGCGTTTCTCGGCGAGAAGGATCAGTTCTACGCCCAACGCCGCTTCGAGGGTTTCCACCGTCGGGCTGTCGAGGCCGGCATCGAGGTGCAGGCGCTATGGGCGCCGGTCGCGGGGCTGACTGAAGATCAGCTTGCCCAGTGGCTGCTGGCCCAGCCCCGGCCGGTCGGTCTGGCCGCCTGTCATGACGGTCGAGCCCGGCACGCCGCCCAGGTTTGCCGTGCCGCCGGCCTGAAGGTGCCGCGGGACGTGGCCATCGTCGGCGTGGACAACGACGAACTGATCTGTGAGCTGGCCGATCCGCCGCTGTCGAGTGTGGCAGTCGCCGCCGAGCGCATCGGCTACGAGGCGGCGGCGCTTCTCGAACGGCTCATGGATGGCGGCGAGCCGTCGGCCCATGTCGGCCTGGTGCCCCCGATCGGGCTGGTGAGGCGGCGTTCGTCGGATGTGCTGGCCAGTGAGAACCCGGTGGTCAATGAGGCGGCCGGCTTTATCTGGCGCTTCGCCACCCGTCCGATCGGCATCGACGACGTGGCCGCCCATGTCGGCGTGTCCCGCCGCAGTCTCGAACAGCACTTCGAGGCGGCGCTCGGTCGCACGCCCATCAGCGTCATGCGCCAGGCCCGGCTGGAGCGCATCAAGGATCTGCTGGTGAGCACCGATATGCCCCTGTCGCGCATCGCCGAGGCGGTTGGCCTGGCCGACAGCGCGTCGCTCAGTCGCTTCTTCCGCCGCGAGAGCGGTCTGACGCCGTCGCAATTCCGCCGCCGCTCGCGACTGGAATAAAGATCGCCGCCGGGATCTGATGGTGATCGCGCGCGTAGCTGTCTTGTTCTGCCTCAGGTGCTGTGCCTGAAGCGGCAGTGTACGTCTGCGGTATCCTGCGCCATCTGCAACGGGCCGCGAGGAGCAAGGCGATGACCTTATTGGCTGTGGACGAGCAGGGACGGTGGCGCGGCGACGGCGCGGCGGGGCGGGAGACGTTGCGTCTGCTGGCCGTGGGCGACATCTGCCCGGCCAAAGGACTCAAACTCGACACACTTCTGAGCGCTGCCGCAGCCGCCAGCGCGGTATACGGCGACGTACTTCCGGAACTGGTGGACAAGGATCTGTCGGTGGCCAACCTTGAGCTGCCGCTGTCCGACCGCGGCGAGCCGATCATCAAGGACGGACCGAATCTCAAAGGCCCGCCGGCCGCGATCGAAGGCGTGCTGGCCGGCGGATTCGACGCGGTCACACTGGCCAACAACCACGTTATGGATTTCGGGTCGCAGCCGTTCTTCGACACGATCGAACTGTGCGAGCGGCGAGACCTGACGGTGTTCGGGGCCGGCCGCGATCGGGCGGACGCGGCGCGGCTGGTGACGATGCAACGCGCGGATCTGCGCGTCGGTCTGCTGGCTTTCGCCGAAAACGAGTTCTGCAATGCGACCGACACGTCGCCGGGCGCCGCGCCGCTGGAGCCGGGCCCCAACTGCAACCTCATCCGGCGCAGTCGTGAGCGGTGCGACCTGCTGATCGTCTTTGTGCATGGCGGCAACGAGTTCAACCCGCTGCCGAGCCCGCGCATGGTCCGCGACTACCGGGCCTTGGCCGAAGCCGGCGCCGATGCGGTCATCGCCCACCACCCGCACACGGTGCAATCGATGGAGCTGCACGAGGGCGTGCCGATCCTCTACAGCCTGGGCAACTTTCTGTTCTGGGAGCCGGCCCAGCATGTGCCGCCCACATGGTGGCTGGAGATGGCGGTTCGGCTGCATTTTGACGTTCGTTCCGCTCACCGCCGCTGCATCGGCCTGGACCTCATTCCCGTGGACATGGATCGGGAAACCGCCCACCTGCGTCTGCTGCGTGGTGACGCGTGTGCGGCCTTCTGCCGGCGATTGAACCGTCTGTCGCAGATCATTGCCGATCCGGACCTGCATCGGCGGTTCTGGTACGCCTACTGCCTCAAGGCCCTGCCGCGCTATCTGAAGTGGATGGCCGAAACGCGGGCCGGCCTGGAACGCGACGACCTGCGGCGGATCGCGGCCGCGCAGCTCAGGAATCAGTACCGCTGCGAGGCTCATCACGAAGTCGCATGGACAGCCCTGGAGCTGGTGCGCCAAGGTGTCGAGCCGGGCACGCAGGGCGTCGAGGCGGAGCTGGACGAACTCATGATGTTCGATTCATGAGAGCCGGTATCGCGCATGACCGGGCATCGCCGCCGCCGTCCCCTCTGCCTGTGAGTGCGAAAGGCACGCTTGCACCCGAGTTCCTGCACACGATGCCGCTTGCTTGACACCTTGGCCGCACGGCCTACACTGCCGATCTGCCCGTCCAAGGCGTGCGCCGCGTAACGGGCGACAGGTCGTGCCGCCCTCCTAGCTCAATTGGCAGAGCAGCTGACTCTTAATCAGCGGGTTGAAGGTTCGAGTCCTTCGGGGGGCACTTGCAGCAACCCTCTGCTTTTGCAGGGGATTGCACCAGACTGCAAAGAGCCGCAGGGAGCCGCAGAACGCGGTTTCGGTTCCGGCCGTTGCAGTTCCCTGCAGCGCCCTGCAGTCGCCTGCTGCAGCGCTCGTGCAGCGCGCCGGCCGGCAGTTGTGCCAGTGCCCACGTCACCTTGAACCGCGCGATCGAAGTGTTCGTCGGTCACCTGCAGGTAGTGTTCCGCCGCGATCGGTTGGCTGTTGCCGATCCACTGGCAGACGACGTGGCCGGGGAATGTCTCGGCCAGCTCCGTTTCACGGGTGCTGCGCAAGTTCTGCCAGAGCTTGGGCCAAGGCTGGACGCCGGCGGCCTTGATGATGCGCTGTAGTTGTGTGCGCAGGTTGGCGGCGGTGTCACGGTAGCGGGTGATAACGTATTCCTCGCCCGGCTCGGCCTGTTCGAAGACTTCGCGCAGGCAGGGGACAAGTTCGGGGAACAGGGGCAGGCGGCGCTGTGCCTTGCCCTCATGGTGGGCTGTCTTGGGTGACGGTACGACGATTCGGCCGTTCGCCCAGTCGATATGCCCCCACTTGAGCGAAAGCGTCTCAGATGGCGTTCTCAGGCCGCCAAAGCGAGCCAGGGCGAACATGAGCCGCCACTGTGCATCAGGGCATGCGTCGATGACCTTCTGTGCCGTCTCGCGGTCGATGTAGGCGAAGCGCTCGCGGTTGGCCCGCACGCTTGCGGCCAGGTGCTCGAACGGGTTGGCGTCGATGAGCCGGCGTTTCTTTGCCGCGTTGAAGAATTGGCGAGCACGGCCGATGGCGCGTCGGGTCGTGTTCTCCGATCGGCCGGCCTTCACCATGTGCTGGCGGAAGTCGTCAGCGTCGCCCTCGGTGACGTCCCGTAGGGGCGTCTGCGGGTTGAAGTGTTCGAGCAGGTACGAACGGCATCGCTCAAGGTTCAGTCGGGTGCTGGCCTTGATGTCATGCCGCCCGTCGATGTACGCCCGCGTGAAGTCGCCGAGCGTAGCGGACGCTTTCGGCTCGGCCAGACCGGCCTTGACCAGCTTGCGATAGAGTCCGTCCCCGACGCCGGCGAGCCATTCGGACACGTCGCGGGGCGGAGCCGCGTTGCGGATGCGAGCGTCGAGCAGGCTTTCGATGCGGCTACACAGAACGGCCGCGTCCTTGGCGCTGATCCTGCCGGGGCTGATCGTCTTGCGCCGGCCGTCGATGCCCACGAATTGAATCACGCGCCGGCCGTCCGTGGTTTTCTGCAGGCTTGCCATCGGTCTACCTCTCTCAGCCGGCCAGCAGCACGCCCTTGCGCGCCGCCTGCCGCTTGGCGGTTTCGATGCCTTCCAGTGATTCATCGCTCGGATGAAGCTGGCCCTTCTCCCAGCGCCAGACGGTCATCTTGTCCACGCCCACAAGCTGGCCGAATTCGCTCTGCGTCAGGCCCAGCGCCTCGCGTAGCGTGCGCAGGTAGCCGGGGGTCGGCGTCTGCGGCGTCCTGAGCGCCATCGCCCGCACGCGGTCCAGCAGCCGCACACCGTCCATCGTGAACGTCTGCTGCCCGTCGGCGTCTGGCTTGACGTATTCGGCGGGCACCTCGACGTAGACCGTCCTGCCGTCGGGCAGCCGCATCGTGTAGGGCACCGCGTCTGTCTGCTTTGCCTTGCCCATGCTTCACCTCACCGCCAGTAGATCGTCACGAACAGCGTGTCATTCTCCGCCTTGTCGATGACGCAGACCAGTTCGATCGGCTGCCCATCCGCCGCCGGCCCGGCGATGATCCACTTGGGCCGGTCGTGGCGATCGTGGCCGCCGTCCCGCACGTCGCCGGGCTTCTCGATGGCCGTCAGCACGTCGGGCCAGACCATGCCCCGCTGGTCAAGCCGCTGGACGAAGTGCCAGGCCACGCGCACGCGGTCCTGCGCGATGCATCGGCGGATCGTCCGCAGGGCTTGACGGGCGCTTGGGGTCATGGTCCTGAGCGTAGTATACGGTTTTGTATGCGCGGGGTCAAGGGGCATGTTCGTTACTCCGCGCGCCTGATCCGCAGGCCCACGCGCTCGGCGATGGCTTGTTTCTCGGCGACGGTTAGTGGCTCGTCTTGCGGTGGGGCCGGTTCTGGTGCCGGCGGTGCTGGCGCTCGGGCTGGTGTCGGCGGCGGCTCGGGCTGGTCGTCGTCGTCCGCGTGCCAGGCGTCCGGGTTGTCCTCGGCCGGGTCAGGCTTGGGGGTGGGGGCCTCGACGGCCCCGGGGGCGTCGAGGTCTTCTGGCTCGTCGAGCCAGGCGCGCAGCTCGCGCTTCGTTCTCGCCGCCACAGTCTCAGGGGTCGGCTCCGACGACTGAAGAAGTCGAATCAGCAGTCCAGCGGGGTTGGCAACGTTCTGCTCGGCGACATAATCCATCGCCTGCTCAACCTCGGCCGCCGTCCGTCCAGCCCGAACGAGTTCGGTGCGCGCCGGATTGCGGACCCCAGCTTCGAACAGGGCGCGGTCCGCCGCCGCTTCGCTCTCTGAAAACTGACCCAGCCCTGCCTCACCAACAGCAGCAGCAGGCAGCGCCCTTGTCTGTTGAGAATGTTCTGTTCCGTGTTCTGTTCCGTGTTCTGTTGGGGTGACACCTGTGTCACTGTTTAGCGCACCGGGCGTCAGGGTTTCTGCACCAGCCGTCAGGGTTTCGCGGACAGCGGTGTCAGGGTTTACGGCCCCTGAAACAGTGACGCCCGTGTCAGGGTTTAGCACGAGACGGTGTACCGTTGCACGCCCGCGGCCGCCGCCTTGATTGACCACCTCAATAAGCCCGGCCCGCCGCAGGTCGGCGAATCCACGGCGCACGGATCGCACGTCGAGGTTGTGGCGATCGGCGATCGTCTCAGCTGATGGCCAGGCCGTCCAATCCCGCCCGACGTGGCGGCACAAAACGACGTAGACCAACAAGGCGATCGGCCGGCCCTTGATCCGCGACAAAACGCCGGCGTCGATGATCTCCGCCGGCACGCGGCCATAGGCGGGCGTCGTCTCAGCCATTAGCCACCTCCAGCGTCGCGGCCTGCTGAGCTTCGATCTCCGCGAGCCGGGCGTCGATCGTGGCCGGCCGATATAGCCGCCGACGCCCGAGCCGCACCGATGGGATGGTCCCCGTCTTGGCCAGGTCGTGTAGCGTGCGCGGGCTAATTCCTAGCCGGCGCGCGGCCTCGTGGGCGTCGATCAGCAGGGCATCGGAGCCAGGGGTGGGGCTGGTCATGGCCTTGCCCCCTCGCCCTCGGCTTTCCGCCACGCCAGGAACCATGAGCCCCGGACCAGCGCCGTGCCACCGATCATCAACGCCCGCAGCCGTCGCGTCTCGATCGCCTTTCGCGCCTCGGCCACGGTCACGCCAGCGGTGGCGGCGACGTCTTCGACGGTCAGCACGTCTTCCGGTCGGATGGCGGGGGTCATCGCGCACCGTCCTTGCCGACAAACCGAACACGTACCCCGAGCCGCGCGAGTTCGCGCACGGCCTTGGCGGCTAGTTCGTAATCGTCGGCGTCACGGGCGCGTTCGAGAACGGCGAACCAAGCTGTCGTCGAGTTCTCGGGGTCGAGGGGTTGGGGGTTGGGGTTGGGGCTGCGCTTCGCCACGGCATCGTCTCCACAAGGGGTCTCTACCCTTGTGCCGATGTCGCGCGGGTGTCGCGCTAAAAATCGCCGAAGTACCGTAAAACAAGCTGTATTCGTGTGTGGGGTGTCGCGCAAAGTGTCGTACGACACTCAGTCGTCGATGCCGGTCTGGGCGTCCTGCCGCTGCCCCCGCGTGCGCCGGCCGTGTTCTGCCGTGACCCGCCGCGCCTGCGTGTACCGCGTCATGCGGTACAGCGACGTCCGACTTACGCCGGCGGCGTCGGCGATCTGCGTATCCGTCCAGTCGGGGTGCTTGACCAGGATCGCCAGCGCTCGTTCCTCGCCGCCCAGCGACGGGCCGGTGTCGTCGGTCGGCCGTTTGGTCGTGGCAAGCTTGTCGATCAGCGCGACCGACGCGGCGGCGGGCGACAGGTCCAGCACGCCCATCGTCACGCCGCCAACCTCAACTCCGTCGATCTGTAGTCGGCAGCCCGGCAGGTCATCCACAAGCGCCTGCAGCCATCGCGTCGCGCCGAAGTTCTGGTGTACGTCGTCCGGGTCCGGCATCAGGCGGTTGCCAGCGGCCTGCGCCAGACCATGAAAAGCCCGCGCGCCCGGGCCGATCAGGTACAGGTGCGTCTCGGAATCGTCGCCGACGATCTGGATGCCACGGTTGCGCCATGGCGTCTGCGGGGCAAGCCCCACAAGACTTGTGACAAACGGGTCGAGTCGTGGCAGCACGTCAAAGGCGATGATGCGCGCCTCGAATCTCAGCACGATGAGCTTGTCGTCGGGGTAGCGTTCGGCGTGCTTCAGAAACTGCTCGCGAAGAACGTCGCTGGTGGTGGTCGTCGACATGGTCCTAGCCTCGCAGGTCGGGCCGGCGCAGCGGCGCGAGTCGGGCTAGGTTCGACTTCGCGCCGCTGGCCGCGTTGATCCGCTGGCCGGCGGATGCCCGGTTTTATTCTACTGATCCTCGTCCGCGTACTCTTCGTCGTCGTCTAGGAGCGCGTCCGGGTCGATCGACTCATCGTCCTCCGTGTCTTCGTCGTCCTCGAAACAGTCGTCGTCCTCGGTGTCGTCGCAGTCGTCGGTGAAGTCGTCAGGCATTTTGCACCTCGCCTTCTCCGCTGAAAACTGGATGCTCGGCGATGTCAACGCGGACAAGCCGGCTCAGGGTCTTGTCGAAGTCTTGAAGCCGATTGCGAACACTGACGGCCCACTGTAGCGTCGCCAGCGGCTGCGGCTCGGGGCCGGGTTCTGGAAAAACCCGCCCGCAGCCGGCCCGCAACCGATGGGCTTCGACCGCCGCCGCAGCGGCCGTCCGCTCTTTCTCGATCGCGCTGAGCCATGCGTCGGCCGCCGCCCGCAGGTCGCGCCGCACCGCGGCAAGCCGGCGATTGAGTTCGGAATCCGAGCCGGCTGTCCACGCCATCCAATGTTTCTCGGCTTCGCGCAACGCCGCCTGCGTCGCCTCCAGGTCGCCGGCGGCTTCGTCGAGTTCAAAGGCACGGCGCGCGGTGGTGACGTCGGCATCGTATTCACTGCGATCGCGCCCGGTCAGTTCAAGGGCGGCGTTGAGTTCGGCGGCGTCAACGTCGTCGCCCCGCGCTTCGGCGAGTGCGAATTGCTGGTACGCCTCGGCAGCCTCGGCCTCGGCGGCGCGTTCGTCCTGTCGGCGTTTTGCGAGTGTTTGAAGTTTCATAGCGTTCTCCGTTCGTGTTGGGGTGTCGTTCATCGTCCGATTCGCTGCTCAAGCTGCCGCTGCCGCTCTGCTCGCTGTTCGGCAATCAGGTCGGGATAGGCGGCCTCGTAAAGTTGCTCACGCTCGGCCATCACGGACTTGTGTCGCGGATGCGTGTTATCCATAACGGCGGCCTGTTTGTCGGCGTCGGCTTTGAATGCTTCAAGCTGCTGCCGGGCTTCGGTTGGCGTCATCGTTTCGCCCCTTTCGTCGAAGCAAGTTCGGCCCGAAGTCGATCCACGAGCGCGCTGGCCATCAACGCGATGCGCGACCAGGAATCGCGTTTCGCGGCCGCGTGCTTGGCGATCCGCTCGGCCTCGGCCAGGTCAGCGCGGAGCCGCGCGGGTGTGGGTTCGGGGGGTTTACTCATGGGGGGCCTCTTTCTGGATGGTGGAGTCTTGTTCGGAATCCTCGGCCGCAGTAGAAGACGGGGACGTTGACCATGCGCGGCCGGGGTGGGTCTTGGGGGGCCGGGGGGGTGCTAAAGCTGAATCGGGGGCCGCCGCCGGCAGAAGATGCTCGGCCACCACGTCACGTTCACGCGGGCGTAGCTCCAGTCCGGCCGCGTCGGCCAGCATCGCGACCAGGCCGGGGTGCTCGGCGGCCAGGAACCGCAGTCGCTCCATCGATTGTTCGCCCGTCAGGTCTGCCGCGTCGGCATGCAGGTTGAAGGAACGGGCCACATAGAAACCCAAGCATTCGCCAGCCGCCTTCTCCGCCCGCACAGCGGCCCCATACTGGCCGTCGCGCATCGCCTTGTCGTACACGGCCATGAGCCGGCGGACGTGCTGGTCAGGCGTAATCCGCGCCGTCTGGCCGGCTTCGGCCTGCAGGCGAGCAATCTCGGTCTGGACGCCCTTCGACCGCAGCATGCGGCTGGCCTTGGCCGACGTGTTGTTGTCGGTCCCGTCGCTCTCCATCGCAGCCCGGTACGCGGCCGACGCGCAACCCGGTGGGCCGTGCTCGGAGCCAAAGAGCCACGCTTCGGCGAATCTCGTGTGGTGTCGGGCGGGGCGTCTGCTCATCCCTCGCCCCCTTCCAGCAGTCGCAGGACCGCCGCCAGTTGGTCATCGGACAGCGGTTGCGGGCAGGCGTTGAGCCAATGATTCAGGGACGATTCCGGGCCCGAATGCAGCGTCTGTGCAGCGCCGGGATCGGGCGATTCGCGTAAGTCACGGTTTGCACTGGTGGTTACGGAATCGGGTTCGAGTCCTTCGGGGGGCATTGACGATGCGCCGCGTCTTGCGCGGCGTTTTTCTTTGTCGTCACGTCGCGGCACCGCGACGCTCGGCGTCAGGGCATCCGGCGGACAGAAGGCACGTCAGCGGCGCAGGACGGTCCGGCGGCGATAGCGTCGGGCCATGACCCCGTGCCTCGGTCCCAGGAAAACGATCAGGGTGAGCAGGCCCCCGGCGACGACCGCCATCATGCCGGCCGTGTTCGTGTCGGGATAGCCGACAAGCTGCGGCAGGGTGATTGCGGCCAGATGTCCGCCGACAGCCGCCAGAGCGCCGATGCCGGCGGCGACCAGAAGCATGCTCCAGAGCCGGTCGGTGAGCAGGTGGGCGGCGGCGGCCGGCACGATGAGCATGGCCACCACCAGAATGCTGCCCACACTCTCGAAGGCGGCCACGGCGGTGACCGCGGTCATCACCATCAACAGTGTGTGCATCCGCGCCGCGCGGTAACCGAGCGATTCGGCGAACTCGGGGTCGAAGCTGGTCAGCTTCAGCTCTTTGAAGAAGATCACGATGACGGCGATATTCACCAGCGTCACGACAGCCAGTTGGATCGCGGCGCGCGGCACATCGACGCCGCCGAGCGCGACGGTGTCCAGCGGCGTCAACTCGATCGCGCCGTAGAGCACGCATCCGGGGTCGAGGTCGACCGCGTCGGCGCCGCGGACGATCAGGACCAGGCCCAGCGCGAAGAGGCTGGTGAATACCACGCCCATGGCCGCGCCGTGTTCGACCCGGCCGCGACGGTGCACCCAGTCGGTGGCCAGGGCGGTGAATACCCCGCAGGTCACGGCGCCGATCAGCATGGGAAAACTGCCGCGGCTGCCGGTGATGAGAAACGCGGCCGCCAGCCCGGGCAGAACGGCGTGACTGATCGCGTCGCCCATCATGCTCATGCGACGCAGCACGAGGAAGCAGCCCGGCAGCGCGCAGGCCACCGCCGCCAGCAGGCCCGTCGCCGCGATCCAGTGGTCAAGACTGGTCCAGGTCAGCGTCATGGCGTGCCCGCCTGTCCGCGACCCACGGCAACGCGCACCCGGTGCAGCCGGATCCGTCGAGCCAGCAACCCACGATCTGGCGCCAGCAGAAAACTGACCGCGAAGAAGACCGACGCGGTCAGGACAATCAGCGCGCCCGACGGCAGACGTGCGGCCACGGCGCTGACGGCGGCTCCGGTCGCGGCGCTCGCCGCTCCCAGCAGCGACGCCAGCACGACCATGGCGCCCAGACTGCGGGTCCAGAAGCGGGCGGCGGCGGCGGGGATGATGAGCAGGGCCGTGATGAGAATGAGTCCCACCGCCTGCAATCCAACGACGGTGACCAGCGTCGCCAGGCCCATGAGCAACAGATCCATGAGCCAGATCGGCCGTCCAAGGCTGGCGGCGAACGCCTGGTCGAAGCACAGCAGCCGCCATTCCTTGAGCAGGCCGATGATGACCGTCGCGGCGAGGATCGCGACGACGGCGATGCGCTGGGCATCGGAGGCGAGCATGGATGCGGTCTTGCCATAGATGAAGGATTCGAGCCCCGCGGCCTGGGCCTGGGGCATTTTCTGGGCAATGCCCAGCAGGGCGACGCCCAGGCCGAAACAGACGCTCAGCACCACGCCCAGCGCCGCATCCTCCTTAAGCCGCGTCATGTGGCGCAGGCCGAGTACGGCCGCGCCCGCCGCCGTGGCGCTGAGCGTCGCGCCCGTCAGCAGGAGCGGAAGTTGCTTGCCCGCGGCGCCGGCGGCCGCAGCCAGCAGGAAGGCGGCCGCGATGCCCGGCAGTGTGGCGTGCGCGAGAGTGTCGCCGACCAGGGCCCGTTGGCGCAGCAGCAGGAGCACACCGACCCCGCCCCCGGCCGCCCCGAGGACGCCCGCGCCCAGAACCACCACCCGCGTGTTGTAGTCGTGCAGCGTCAGAACCCGCCGCAGCGTGCTCAACGACGCCGGCTCATCGGGGATTGCGATGTCGGACGCGGCAGCGCTGAACGCAAGAGCGCCCAGCCACACGCCCAGGATCACGGCGAGGATTGTGGTGCCAGGCGCCGGGCGATCCGCGCGTCGCGGACGGCCTGTGCGACAAGACGCGACGGATTGTGCGGGTCGGTCGTTCATGCGGTGCAGGGGTCGCACGCGATCGCAGCGGACTCCGGATGAGCGACGCCCTTGCGGCGTGCGGCCGCGTCGAGCCAGCCCATCATCGGCAGACGTCCGCCGTATGCCGCTTGCAGGTTGTCGCGGGTGCAGACCTGTGCGGTGGGGCCGGCCGCGATGATCTGGACATTCAGCAGCACCAGGTGGTCGAAGTATTCCGGCACGGTCTGCAGGTCGTGGTGCACCACGATGACGCTGCGTCCTTCGTCGCGCAGGTCGCGCAGCAGCCCGATGATGGCGGCTTCGGTCGCCGCGTCGACAGCCGCGAAAGGTTCGTCCATCAGGTACAGCTGCGCGTCCTGAACCAGCGCCCGGGCGAGGAAGACGCGCTGCTGCTGGCCGCCGGAAAGCTGGCTGATCTGACGCTGGGCGAGGTTGGCGATGCCCACGCGCTCCATCGCTTCGACCGCCAGGGCCCGGTGTCGACGGCGGACCGGACGGCACCAGCCGATGCGTCCGTACAAACCCATCGTCACCACATCCAGCGCGCTGACCGGAAAATCCCAGTCCACGCTCTCACGCTGGGGCACATAGGCGACGGCCTGGCGCTGACGTCGATAGGGCTTGCCCAGCAGTTCGATGCTCCCGCCGGCCAGCGGCGTCAGGTCGAGCGCGGCCTTGAGCAGCGTGCTCTTGCCGGCGCCGTTGGGCCCGACCACGCCCACCAGCCTCGCGGCCGGAATGTCAAGATCAATGTCGCGCAGAACCGGCACGTGCTCATAGGCGACGGTCAGACGGCGCGCCCGGACGGCGGGTGGCGAGGCATCGGCCAGAGGGCGAATCATGGTGCGGACTCCTGCGACGGGTCTGTCGCGGCCGCCGCGGGCTGGCCCAGCAGACCCTGCCAGCCCCCGGCCGGCGCGTCACCACCCAGAGCCCGGGCGATGGTGGTGACGTTGTGATCGATCATGCCCAGGTACGTGCCTTCATAGGCGCCTGCCGGTCCCATCGCGTCGGAAAACAGCGTGCCTCCGATGGTCAGTTGATGCCCACTGGCCTGAGCGCCGTCGACCAGAGCCCGCACATTGCGGTCGGCGACGCTGGTCTCCACGAAGACGGCTGGGATGCGCCGCTCCACAATGAAGCGGATCAGACGATTGATGTCCTCAAGGCCCGCTTCGGATTCCGTGGAGATGCCCTGGATCCCACGCACCTCCAGGCCGTACGCGCGGCCGAAGTAGTGGAACGCGTCGTGGGCCGTGACGAGCACACGCTGCGGCGGTGGAATCGTCGCCATCACCTCCCGGGCCCAGGCGTCAAGCTCATGGCAGCGGATGACATAAGCCGCCGCATTGTCGCGGTAGGTTTGCGCGTTGGCCGGGTCGTAGTCGGCCAGCGCCCGGGCGACCACGTCGACACATCGCGCCCAGGCTGTGGGGTCCATCCAGACGTGGGGGTCGGGGTGGCCTTCGAACTGCGGCGGGTGATGGAGATAAGACGGGTCAATCAACTGCGTCACGGCGAAGGTGGGCTTGCGGCCGGCGATCTTCTCGAGCGTGTCGGCCATGCGCCCTTCAAGTTTCAGCCCGCTGTAGAAAATCACGTCGGCGCCAAGCAGCAACGCTACATCGCCGCGCGTGGGTTTGAAAAGGTGGGGGTCCACGCCTTCGCCAATGATGCCGGTGACCACCGCCTTGTCGCCGGCGACCTGTCTCACGATGTCGGCGACCATGCCCACGGTGGCCGCCACGTGGTAGGGCGCGAGGGTCGGCGCTTCGGCCCAGGTTCTGGGCGCAACAACTATCGCCGCCGTAACCGCCGCCAGCGCTAGCCCGACGGCTCGCAAGCGGGGCCTTGCGGCGATCGGACAACCGCCCCAGGTCCGTGGCGTGGCGCGGCCCGCACGTTGGCCAGACAATTCGGATATGAAAATCAAATAATTAGGCATACCTAAAATATAAGGTATGGTATATATAAATGCAAGAGGCGTCCGGCCGCCAGGGGCCGGACGGTCAGACAACGGCTGCGGGCTACCGTGACGTTGGGCCCTTCGGACCGCCGGTAGCGGGCTTGAGCGGCCTTGCGAGGTGGAGGCGGACGACGGGAGGACCGATGCCGACGGCCAGCCGCGAGGACTACCTCAAACGCATTTACCGGCTCCAGACCCGCCAGGGCGACGAGCCCGTGGGCATGGGCGATCTGGCCCGGGCCGTGGGCGTCGCCGCCGGCAGCGTGACCGGCATGGTCAAGGCCCTGGTCGAGATGGGGCTGGTGTCATACGAACCCTATATCGGGGTGAGGCTCACGCAGCAGGGCGAGCGCATTGCTCTGCACGTGCTGCGCCGCCATCGCCTGGTCGAGGCCTTTCTCGTGTCGACACTCGGCCTGGACTGGTCGGCCGTCGACGCCGAGGCCGAAGCCATCGAGCATGTCATTTCTGACGAGTTGCTCGAACATATCGATGTGTTCCTGGGTCGGCCGCAGTTCGACCCTCACGGCGACCCGATTCCCGACGCCGACGGCAGGGTGACGCGGATTCCCTATCGCCCACTGGACCGGTGCCTGGCCGGCGAACACGTGCGCATCAGCCGCGTGAGCGACCAGGATTCGGCCTTCCTGCAGTTCATCGACCGCATCGGTCTCAAACCGGGCGCTCGAGCCCTGGTCGTTGCGATCGATGCCGAAGCTCAGACGGTGACGGTCGATCCCGTCGAAGGCCAGCCGGTGGCTCTCTCTGCCGACGCGGCCGCGAAACTGCTGGTCGAGCGCCTCTGACCGCGCGGACGCCCAGCCAGCCCGGAACGTTGGACCTTCCTGTTACCCAGCGGCCTGGCATCTCCCTGTCCTGAAAGACTTCCCGCCGCCGCTGACAGAAGGCTGTCAGCGGCCTGCCTCATGGTTTTGAACAGCGTCTCCCGGGCGAGGCGCGTGCTCAAGCCAAGGGGCCCACACGATGCGACAGCGAAGGTTTCGGCCGGCGATCGCTGCGTGCCTGGCCGCCTGCTCGTCGGTTTTCTCGACCGGCCGGGCCCAGGCAGCCGTAACGCTCAACCTGGAACAGTCATTGGCCCCCATCAAAGCCAAGCTGGCTGACGGCGGTCAGGCGAACATTCTTGTGCTCGGCGACAGCCTGACCTACCAGCCCCAGAGCTGGCTACCGGTGTTCAGCGGCCTGATGCACGACGCCTATGGCGACGCGGGGGCCGGCTACCAGGGCTTCAGCCGCTGGACGGGCGGGGGGTTCAACCCCGGATGGCTGGAGGGAGTCATCAACCAGGACGTCGCGCCCCACTCGTCGCCCGACGGGCTGTGGGCCTCGGGCTCGAGCCCGAACCTGACGGCCCGCTTCGACGCCCGGGACCTGAGCATCGAGCTGCAGTACGTGGTCGAGCCCGGCGGCGGACGGGTCCGGATCGAAGACGCGGCCCGCAATCTCATCACCACGCTCGATACCGACGCCCCCGAGCCCGGCGTGGCCACGTGGTCGTACACCTTCCCCGAGGGCCAGAACCGCCTGTGGCTGCGAACCCTGGACGCCGCGCCGGTGACGATCCTCGGCCAGAACAATCTCACGGATGACGCCGGCGTGCGCATCCACCGGGCGGCCAACGGAGGCTGGGGTGTGGGCAACTTCCTCGGGCGTGACTGGACCTTCGACGCCCAGCTGGGCCTGATGGACCTGGACATGGTGTTCGTCTGGCTGGGCCAGAACGACACGGCCTACAGCGGCGAGGCTTACGAGTCGAGCCTTCACCTGCTGGTCGACCGCCTCGAGCAGGCCGCGGGCGACGCACGCATCGTGCTGGTGGGCACAAAGCAGACAGCCCTGAGCCCGGCCGGCGCCGACCGCCTGGAGGCGCTAGTCGCGGCCATGGAACGCGTGGCGAGTGGGCGCGACCTGGGCTTCATCGACCTGTTTCATGCGGCCGGCGACCATGCCTTCTTCGAGACCCACGGCATGCTGCTCGACGGGGTGCACTTCACGCAGGCCGGCGGGGACTACATGGGCCGGCTCATGTTCGACGCCTTCTGGAGCGACGGGGCGTCGCTGACCGCCGGCGTGGGCGGGGATTTCAACGGCGACGGGTTGGTGAATACGCAGGACATCAACCCGTTCATCGCCGCGCTGGGCGGCACGACGCCGGCGCCGCTCTATGGCGACCTGGTCCGCGATGGGGCGATCACCACCGAGGACATCAATCCCTTCGTCCAGACGATGGTGCAAAGCGCCGCCGGCGTGCCCGAGCCCGCGACCGTGCTGGTCGTGGTCTGGGTGGGTCTGCTGGCATCGCCCCGCCGTCGCACGCGCCAGCGACGCACGCGGGCCCGGCGTCCCTACGTCAACAGCGCGCCATCGCTTCGTGCCGGCGGGTGATGAGCCGATCACGGGCGGCCAAGACCGTCCCGCGGCGAGGCTCTGGGCCAGTGTGCGCAACGTGACGGACCCTATCCGGAATCGGCTGTTGTCGTCTGGGTATCTGGAGGGGAGATAAAAGAGCCCCGGCTTGCGCCAGGGCTCCCGAGAGCGTGACTCACCTCGGCGATGTCGGGCGGCGAACCGCGCCAGGGCTTATTGTCGGCCCGACAGCGGTAGGGCGGTGAGTTTTCGGTCGGTCGTCGATGCCCGGGCATGGTCGGCGTGGGGGCGCCGGCCAAGGCGCGCAACAAAAACCGCCCCGAAGGTCGGGGCGGTGAGGTTCATCGTCGTGTTGTCGCGCCATGGGCCCGGATGGGCGGGGCGGATCCCTGACAAGTGAACAGTTGGAACGTTTGGCGACACGTTGCCGTGCCGTTATCCGCTGTTGCCCGTGGGCGCGAGCGGACGAGATTGTGCTGACAGTTACGCCGGGGATCGCTCCCCAACCGTCGGCTGATATTCAGCCGGGGTTGATCCGTCGAAAAGACCGGATCAGGCGAATCTAAGTTATCCCTTAGAAAGGAGGTGATCCAGCCGCAGGTTCCCCTACGGCTACCTTGTTACGACTTAGTCCCAGTCACCGAGTTCACCGTAGGCATGCTTGAAATAGCACGACTTCGGGTGCCCCCAGCTTCCATGACTTGACGGGCGGTGTGTACAAGGCTCAGGAACGTATTCACCGCGTCGTAGCTGATACGCGATTACTAGCGATTCCACCTTCATGGGGTCGAGTTGCAGACCCCAATCCGAACTGGGGCGTGGTTTTTGCGATTTGCTCCACCTTGCGGTATCGCTTCGCTCTGTCCACGCCATTGTAGCACGTGTGCAGCCCAGGGCATAAAGGCCATGAGGACTTGACGTCATCCCCACCTTCCTCCGGTTTGACACCGGCAGTCCCGCTAGAGTCCCCGACATGACTCGCTGGCAACTAGCGGCAAGGGTTTCGCTCGTTAAGGGACTTAACCCAACACTTCACAGCACGAGCTGACGACAGCCATGCAGCACCTGTGCACGTTCCACGGCAAGCCGCGTTACTTCCCTTTCAGGAAGCTAATCCGTGCATGTCAAACCCTGGATAAGGTTCTTCGCGTTGCTTCGAATTAAGCCACATGCTCCACCGCTTGTGTGAGCCCCCGTCAATTCCTTTGAGTTTTAGTCTTGCGACCGTACTCCCCAGGCGGTGCACTTAACACGTTAGCTTCGATCGCGATGGCGTCAGAGCCTCCGCAATCTAGTGCACATCGTTTAGGGCGTGGACTACCGGGGTATCTAATCCCGTTCGCTCCCCACGCTTTCGTGCCTCAGCGTCAGGATAGGCCCAGCTGCCTGTCTTCACCTTGGGCGTTCCTCTAGATATCTACGCATTTCACCGCTACACCTAGAGTTCCGACAGCCTCTACCTACCTCAAGACCTGCAGTTCGCCCAGCCATTCCACGGTTGAGCCGTGGGATTTCACAAAGCGCTTGCAGGTCCGCCTACGCACCCTTTAAGCCCAGTGATTCCGATTAACGCTTGGGCCCTTCGTATTACCGCGGCTGCTGGCACGAAGTTAGCCGGCCCTTCCTTTGGGGTTGATCATTGTGTTTCTGACCCCTGACAGCAGTTTACAACCCGAAGGCCTTCATCCTGCACGCGGCATTGCTCCGTCACGCTTTCGCGCATTGCGGAAGATCCGTTACTGCAGCCTCCCGTAGGAGTCCGGGCAGTGTCTCAGTCCCGATGCGGCGGGTCATGCTCTCACACCCGCTAGCCGTCATAGGCTTGGTAGGCCGTTACCCCACCAACTACCTGATAGCGCGTTTCCCGATCCCAAGGCAGCAAGCCTTTGCCCGTCAGGCCATGCGGTCCGACGGGATCATCGAGTATTACCCCGGATTTCTCCGAGCTATCCTCGACCTTGGGGCACGTTAGAAACGTATTCCTCGCCCTTTCGCCACTCTACTCGTGGAGCAAGCCCCACTTTCGCGTTCGACTTGCATGTTTTAGCCATGCCGCCAGCGTTCAATCTGAGCCAGGATCAAACTCTTCAATTGGATATCGTTGACGCCGGAAAACCGGCGCTGCCTTCCAAAGAAGGTTGACCTAGCGCTCCGACTTGCGTCGGAGCAGGTCGTGCCGATGGAGCTCAATCCACCGGCAAAACTCATCCTTCCCGTACGTGTCCGAAGACACGCACCGGGGTCACAATTAGGGTGAGCCACATCCGGCGAGCAAGCTCGCCGGACTTTTGTTGGGAAACGTGAACCGTCGGTCTGTGACGACCTTCGGCCACGCTCACAACCTCGTGGCGTTCCAACTGTTCACTTGTCAAAGATCAGCCCTTGGGGGTCTTCCCGCACGCGGCGAAAGGCCCACGTCCCGGGGTCGCTCGCGTCGGCGGCTTTCCGCCCGCGAACGAGGGTCCGGCATATTACCGACGTCGGTGGGCTTGTCAAGCACCCGCAGGAGGCTGGGGCGAATTTGTTGATAATCCTCGCCCCGCCGCCAAGGCGAATCCGCCTGACGCGCAAAACGCATTGAACCACATCAATCGCCCGCCGTCAAGTGGCGCTCAAAGGTGCGGGCACGGCCTGGAGGCGCGAAAAAAGAGCCTCCAAGGCGCATGGCCAGAAGGCTTGTGTCTGTATCGCCGCGGCGAAATCCGCCCCGCGTCTTAGTCCTCGCGCAACTGGTCCAGCAGTTCCGCAGCCCCATTGACCAGCCGCTGTTCGGTGCCGCGCCAGACGCGGGCCCGCACGCCGGGGCCCAACTCGTAGCCGCCTTCGTCGAACGCCTTTTCCGTGGGCAGGTAGCCGATCATATCCTCGGCGTAGCCGATTACAGCGGTCTGCCTGAAGGGTGAGGACTCCTTGATTTTGAGGCCGATTTCCACAAACGGCTCGCCGGGCATGAAAAGCCAAGCCGTCTCACCCAGGCGCAGGCCCGCCAAGGGCGCGACCACCGCGCGTTTGACCGGCTCGCCGGTGACGGTGCTGCGGCCGTTGAGCGCCACGCGGGAGCGGCGCAGGGCGATGGGCTCGGCCTTGACGGGCTTGGCGCGCTTCAGGGCCGTCTCGACGACGGCCGCGAGCTTCTTGCCGTGGGCCTCAGCCTGCCTGGCGCCGCCGGACACGGTGGGGGGGTTGATGTCTCCGGCCGCCCCATTGAAGAAGAGCACCACCGCCTTGGCGAACTTCTTGCGCAGGGCTTTGGCCATCTCGCCGGGGTAGTCGGCCGAGACCGAGCGCACGCACATTTCATGGACCGGGTGGCAGGTGGCGTTGACGACCACGGCCATGGTCTGCTTGTCCGTCTTGCGCTCCACGGCCAGCACATGCACCTGGTCGTCGGTCGGGCCTTCGTCGCCGACGATGTCTCGTTTGGGAATCGGCGGATGGGACAGCTCAATGCCGCGCACCGTCCTGATGCGTCGGTAGATGCTCAACCCAGGCGCCTCGGCGGCGGCGGTGCGGAGCGTGACCGGCTCGACGGCGTTGGCGGCGTCGCGGATGGCGTGTCCGATCCGGTCGGCCAGGCTGTCGACCCACTGGCGGAACGGGCGGGTTTTGTAGAGGTCGGTGGAGGTGAGCGTCTCGGGCGCGCTGTGGGTGTGCGTGGCGGCGATGACCAGGTCGGCGTTGTCGATGCACCGGCCGGCGGCGATGACCACGCGGCGGCGGAAGCGCTCCTGGCTGCCGACGGCCCGTCCAGCCAGGCCCAGCAGATCCAGCGACACCAGCGCCAGCCGTCGACCCTGCTGCTCCATGACCAGCACGTTCGCCATCAGGGGCAGCCGCACCCCCTCGAAAGGCTCCCATCGCCCTTCCACAGCCGACATCAGCAGGCCGACCTCCAGGGGCGGGGTGATGGAGGTTTGCGAAGCGGCGGCCATCAGCGGCTTGGGCTCGTGCAATTCACGACTACGGTCACGACGGGGTTTCACGGCAGGAACTCCTGGCATGCAATCTTACGTTGCGGTCACATCAAGCACGCGCCCAAGATTCAGCCCGAAGGGCGAGAAACCACAACGGGCATACGTGCCCGCAGCAGCTTGATTATGCATTTCCGTGTAGACGCTGGCCACACGAGCCCCGCGCTCGTAGCCCGCCCGCATGGCCCGATTGACCAGCGCCCAACCCAGACCCAGCCGGCGGCGTTGCGGGTTCACGCCCATCATGTAAATGTCCAGACACGGGCTGCCCAGCCGCGCGGCCAGATGCGGCAGCACGACGTAGCCGATCTGGCCGGCATGCTCACCGGTGATGGTCACATCAATCACACGCGGTTCAAACCCGGTCCATGACGCGGCCATGGTTTCGTGGGCCATCGTCAGCGGGCGATCGTGAAACTCCGCCGGGATGTGAGGTTCGACCGGCTCCGGCGCCGTGGGCATGGCGGCGCTCTGGGTGACCGATTCATGGGCGATGGCGTAACCGCAGTGACGCAGGGCCTGATGCAGATGCGCAAGGCTGCTTGGCGCGGTGTACTCGCCTCCGGTGAAGAGCCCGCGGTAGAACGGATACCCGCCGTGCGCGTGGAAGGCATGGATCCGTTCATGTCCCTGCTCGCGCAGCCACTGGGTGGCCGCGTTGACCAGCGCCCGACCGGCAGCCAGATCGCCCGGTTTGTAGACCAACATGCTCACCCGTGCCAGACGCATCGCGGTGTCGTACCACGGCTCGGTCGGCCCCGTAACCGCCGCATGCACCCAGCCGATCACCTCTCCGCCGCGTCGGGCCACAAGCAGGCCGTGAGGATCGAAATACGGCTTGGCCTCAACGAGCTGGTCGAATATTTCCGCCGTCAGCACCGCCACGTGCCGTTCGTGCTCGCACTGGTGGTTGAAAAGCCGCACCATCGCGGGCACGTCACGTTTCTCGTAGGGCTCAACGATCACCGTCAGCGCTGTCGTCATCGGTTCAAGCTCCGTCACGCACCCACGCCATCGCCGCCCAGCGGGATCGGTACGGCCAGTTGGCCCGCCATCGCCCGCGTCGGCGCCAGGCCGCGCGTAAAGCTGCGCCAATGCGCATGGGCGGCCACCGGCTGATCGGCCGTTACGCATACCGCGTAAGGCCGGCCCGCCACCAGGCCCTCCCACGCGTCGCTGTCCACCATCGCCACGCTCCCGGCCGCAATGGGCAGTTGCCGCGTCACCGCGGCCGCGCCCTGCCCCGTCGCCCGCAACACCGCCATCGTCGGCCGTGGACCGGGATTGAACACATGAAAGATCTGCTGCAGCCGCTGCTCATGCCCAGCGCCTGCGTCGGCCTCGAATACACCCAGCCACTGCTCACCCGTCGCGTTCACCGGACCCGGCAGCAGGTGTGTGGCCGACATCGCTCCGGGGCACTGGCCGCTCCACATTTCGAACTCCGCGCACGTCGTCGCCCCCACCACGGGGCCGTCGGCCTCGAGCACCAGCGACCATGGCTGATCGATCGGGACGTGTACATCGCGGAATGGCGGCTTGTGCAGCCACTGCAACTGTGTCTGCCCCGCCGCCACGGTGTATGGATCGGCCCGACTGGTGCGGCCGTCGGCTTGATGAAACGTGATTCGCGCCTGAACGGGACGATCCGCAAGATTGTGTGCGAACAGCAGGGCCCATGTCAGGTGGCAATCCTGATCGCGTGGCTGCACGCCGCGATCGACCACCAGCCCGCCGGGCAGGATCCACTGCCGCGTCGTGCCGTCGTCGCGCAGCATGTCGTCGCACAGCGGCTGACCAACCTCGCTGCGGGCGCCCACGACCGTCTCAAAGCCGCGCCATCGCGCCAACCGGCTGATTTGCGGCACAATCGGTCGATCGCTCGTGACGTGGATCGCATAGTCGCCGATCAGTCGTACCGGCAGGCCGGCGTCCTGCCCTTCGACCGTCGGCAACTGCCGCCACAGCTCGACCACCGCCAGCCGTCGCGGCTTGATACGAACTCGCTGGCCCGCCCAGCCCGACCGCCCACGAAGGACAAAACGCAGATGCGCCTCGACGGGCTCATCGCCGGGATTGGCCAGCGTCAGGGTCTCCTGTTCATGCCACGCCGGCGGACCGCCCTGGTAGCAGTCGGCTAGCACCCACCGCGTCTGGTCGAGCAGTGGCCCGGCGTAGGGCGCTGCCGACACGATCGCGTCGGCGGTCTGCTGCCAGAACGTGCAGTATTCGGTCACCAGTTGCGGGAGCACCGGCTGCTCGGCCGTCAGCCACAGGCCGCACACCTGACCGGGGATCAGCATTCGCCGTTCGATCAGATCCGTCGTGGCGATGCCGTGCGCCTCGATGCTCAGATCAAAGCCCGTCGGCTCGCGGTCCGGGTGCAGCAAGGTCACGGCCGCCCGCACCGGTTGCGGCTGTGGATTGAACACCATCAGCCGACAGCGCCCACCGATCGGCCGCAGGTACCCGTCGACCCCGGGCGAGGGATCAGGCGGCGGCACGACGTGCCCCAGCCACCATTGCCGCCCGTCACGTTGTGCTTTCGCCGCCGTCATGGCTGTCACGATCCGTCCGGCATGCGCCGGGTTTCTCAGCCGCCTAGGCCCACGTGGCGGCGGTGCCGCTCTGAACGGCCGCGATCTCCGCCAGCGTCGCGTCGATCGCCCTCAGCGTCGCGTTTCGCGCCGCCAGGTTGGACACACGCATCTGCTCGAATTGTTGCCGCAACTGTTCCAGCGACTGCGCGTAGCCGTCGCGTTGCTCCGCCGTCATGCGATCCTGGAGGTACAGGGGGGGGCCAGGGGCCGCAGGATGCTTGTTCCACCACAATGGTTCAAGCGACAGTGGACCCTGGCCAACTTCATACTTGGAACGGTCGAGATACGCCCTCTCCATTTGCGCAAACCACTTGCCAATGAGCGAAAGGTCGGTGCCTTCGCCACCGTAGACACTTGAGATCGCTTCGTGGAGGGCGTCGCTCGGGTCCATGCCGGGGTCCTGGACCATTCGAGCGCTGACGCGCCATGATACCTCTTCGCCGGGATTGGCGAAGGGACGGTAGTAAATCTCGCACGCCCTCCCGCCGTCAGCCGCGAGGCGGCCAATCGCCTGGGCTGGGCCCAGTGTCAAGGGCAGGAACCACCGCAGGCGATCCCAATGCTGCGGCGGCTCGACGAACCCGCCGCCCACGGTTCCGAACGCACAGGCCAGTTGTTCCACCACGCCGCGGCGGGTGTTGTTGCGCGCGGTCAGTTCGTGGACTTCGAGGATGTAGTCGAGGGCGGCGGACATGCGGACGACGTGGGCCAGCTCCGTGGCTTCGTCGACGCGCAGACCCCAGCAGGCCGTGCCGATGATCCAGTCCGGCCGCTGCCGGCGGACATACTCGGCGCAGCGGATGAGCAGGTCGGCGTGGTGCTCGGCGTTCGAGCGGGGCTTGCATCGCGGGCAATCGCAGCGGCCCTGGTCGGCCGATTGCATCGACACGCCGTCCAGGCCCCAGCGTGGATCCATCACGAAATCCAGAACGCGCCGCTGCCAGTCCCAGGCGGCGTCCTGAAACGGGCACATCACGTGGGCGTTGCCATCCGAAGCGGCGACTTCGGGATGCTCCTTGATGATCTGGTCGAATCCCCAGGAGTAGACGCCCAGGCCGCTGATGATTTTCAGGCCGCGCTGGTGCGCCGCGTCGGTGAAGGCACGCACGCGCTGGGCGCGCTGTGGAGGCGCGGCCTCGGCGAGGGTGGTCGGCCAGGCACGGTCGACGAACAATCCCCACACCGAGTTGATCGTGATGTCGTACTGCGCCTGGGCGTCGAGCATGCGCTGCTGATCCGCCGCGAGCTGATCGTCCCAGCGGATGCACGGCCATGTGTCGTTGGGCGTCGGCTCGCTGGCGAGGTCGCGCAGCCAGCCGCAGGTGATGCGGTAATCGAACTTCATGCTCTGCGTCATGGTCAAAACTCCACGTGTCAAAACCCTCACAACGGTGTCGGATACCGTTTTGCCGCCGTTTCACCGCTTGCCCTTGCGCACCCAGGCGAAAGCCTGCTGCCAGAAGCGGTCGTAGTGCTCCCACAGTTCGAAGTTGATGCCCCAGTGCGGCGCGGGATCCGAGGCATAGATGAGCACGCGTCCCTTGCCGTGATCGCCGGCCACCACCAGCGGGTGGCCTGTTTCCCTGAGGCGCACGAGGACGCGGGCATCGTCGCGCGGGCGCAGTTCGTTGTAACCGAAGATCGGCGGGAAGGTCGACCAGTCCATGCCGCGCGTCACCGGGTGGTCGTCATCGAGCACCTGGGCCGTGAACCCTTCGGAGGAGTCGACCAGATCCTCGCCTTCGAGGCACTCGACGGGCAAGGCCTCGGCCATCGGCGTGCGCCGCCATCCGCCGCCGCCTTTGGAGCCGGAAAACGAGAGCCAGCCGCCGAGCATCATGAGCCCGCCGCCGCCCTTGATCCAGGCGCGCATCGCCTTGAGCCGGTCGGGATAGGTCTCGACCTGTCCCGTACGCAGCGAACGGTCAAAGAACGAGGGATAGAGATGGAAGCACTTGGCCTCGACATCGCTGACGATCATGGCGGCCGACTTACGCATCAGCTTTTCGAACTCGCCGGGGCGCAGGCGGTAGAGCTGCCAGTTGGCCAGGCAGGTCAGTTGGGCCTTGGGCGCCAGCGCATCGGCCAGCCGCTGACCGTAGAAATGCAGGTCGGCGTCCTTGATTTCCTTGTAGAACGGGCTTTCGATGAAAGTGGGGCCGGTGTGGAAGACCCAGTCGCCCAGATAGAGAATATGGGGGCGGGCAGCCTTGGGGGCGGTGCGGCGTGGCGGGGTGGTGATGGGGCGGGGCATGGGCATCTCCGGGGTTGCGGCGTCGCGTCGGGCCGACTTGTCGGCCGGAGGCAGGCGGCGTCCGCGTGGTCTAGATGCCCCCACTCCGTAAACGGTGTGAGAAACAGGATGTCGAAGTGGCCGATTATACCCGCGATCGCCCCATTGCCAAGCCGGATTTTCGCCCAATCGGAGGCGAAACAGCAAAGTTATTGCGTGAACGGGCAATCGTTGCCGGTATTCGCCGGCTAAGATTGCAGAGCCTGCAACCCCTGTCGGGGCACCGAGTCTGCCGGCATCAGTTCCGGCCAGTAGGGAACGATACCTCGGGTGTCGCTGAAGAAATTGAATTGTGCTGGCTGTGGCCGGCAAGGTGCTTCGCATGCGAGGGAGTTGTTGTCTGCTGAGTCCGATCCGAGTCGTTGCACCAGGATCGCGGTACCGCCGTGCGCATGCGGCCATTGTGATGATTTAAGGCTACTGAATAAGGAGTCGCGGGATGTTCAGAAAGCGATTTTCGCTATTGACGCTGACGGTGGGCGTTGTGGCCATGGCGGTTTCATCCGCATCGGCGGCGCTGTCGGGCGACATTGTGCAGGGCGGAGACTTCGAAAGCTACAACACCACGGTCAAGTCGGAGAACATTGGAGCAGGCGGCGGCCGCCCGTGGACCTTCGACGGCGCATACACCCCGGAAGAACAGGCCCTGGTCGGCCGCGCAAATGACGTGGGCTACTGGGTCGGATCCTACGGTTACATCACCAATCTGGATGATCCTCGGCAAGAGGCCATCGACAACGGGTGGGTTCTCGGCACCGAAAACCTGGGCACGGGCAACGTGTCCCTGGGCGACGGAGGCAACCATTTCCTGGACATTGTGGGCTTCCGGGCCCATGGCCTGCAGATCATCGAAGCGCCCGCGGGCCACGTCGCGGGTCCGGCGGAGTTCGACTTCGACTATTTCTGGGAGGAATGGGCGGCGCACGGCGGCGCGCCGCGTCTGACGGCCGTGGTCTACGGGGTCACCTCGCTGCCCGACGAGCTTCCTTCCCTCACCTTCGGCAACTACTTCGAGCTTGATTTCCCCGGCCTGCCGATCGAACGGCTCTACACCGCTCCCGCATGGGCACAGGACGCCAATTCCGAGACCTGGCTGAATTTCGACAAGTGGGACAACAACATGCCCGCCGCGGGCGAAGGCGTCTGGAAGACATTGTCCGACGACTGGGACAATACATTCGACATCACCTCGCCCTATCCGTATTACCTGATCCGCTACAACGCGGTCGTTTACCACGAAGGCGATGAATACTTCTGGCTCTATGGCGGCAAGCCGACCGATACGGTCACGATGGGCTTTGACAATTTCAGCCTGAAGGTGTCGGTTGAGCCGACCGCTCTTCCCGGCGACTTCGACGGCAGCGGGACGGTGGACACCCAGGACATCAACCCGTTCATTCTGGCCCTGACCAACCCCGGCCAGTACCAGACCCAGTACGGC
>JAANMX010001267.1_pt1 | contig 29134 bp, 19 predicted proteins | sample 7279681 | NCBI WGS metagenome assembly JAANMX01 (sample SAMN14094542, study PRJNA606508) | bioreactor metagenome | isolation source: A lab-scale SPAN reactor treating ammonium-rich wastewater day 351 | place: Ireland: Galway | collected 2018-01-01 | reverse complement strand
CGGACAGTTTTGGGTTCGAGATCAAAAATGTCACTCCGAGCAACAAAACCCAATTAAATCAGGCAAAACTGAAAATCCTATGTCAGGAGTTCTGGACTCTGTATGAAATCGCAAATCTTCACACGCACCTCACACGAAGCTGGAAAACTTCACAGCACGCCGTCTTTTCCATACTCCCGCCCTGACTCAACACCCCGATTCACCATCTTGCCAACCGCATCTTGGCAAAACCGCAACCAATCTTGACCTATCCCGGACATTGTCCCCACGAATGGTTATCGCAGGGTTCCTGAAGCCTTCTTCGCGAGGTTTGCGCGTGACGACAGCGAGATTGACATAAACTTCTCACGCCGGCCATCTTCTGAAGAAATGACCCTAACCCATAAGCAGTTGAGAGGGTTGAGGGGAGCGAGAAGGGCGCGACGATCCAAGGCGAATCAACTGAGTTGACGGGCAGAATTTGAGCATGAACCTCCAAACCAATCTCGTTCTCGTCACCGGCGCCGCCGGCTGGCTCGGCTCGCGGCTGGTCGAAACCCTGGTTCACGGTCTGCCGGAAAAGGAGGCGCTGGGAGCACCGCAGCCGGACTTGCGAATTCGCTGTCTGCTGCTGCCCGGTCAGAATCCCGCCACGCTGAAAAGTCTTTCGCAGTCAGTTGAAATCGTCACCGGCGATATTCGCAATCCGGCGGACTGCGAACGTTTCTGTGCCGACGCGAATGGCGCGGTACTCCTGCATACCGCCGGCATGATTCATCCGCGGCGCGTGCGGGAATTCTTTGAAATCAACCGCGATGGCACGGTTAACTTGATCGAAGCCGCGATTCGCGCCGGCGTCAAACGCGCCGTAGTGGTTTCCTCCAATTCGCCCTGCGGCTGCAATCCGCATCCCGATCATCTGTTCGACGAGCTTTCACCGTATCGGCCCTATATGAATTATGGCCGCTCGAAGATGGAGATGGAACTGGCCATTCAACAACGCGCGGACAAAATCGAAACTGTCATCATCCGTGCGCCGTGGTTCTACGGCCCGAACCAGCCGCCGCGCCAGACGCTGTTCTTCCAGATGATTCGCGATGGCAAAGGACCGATTGTCGGCAGCGGAAACAATCTCCGTTCGATGGCTTACGTGGACAATCTCTGCCAGGGGCTACTGCTGGCCGCGACCACCGAACGCGCGAAAGGCCAGACTTACTGGATCGCCGACCAACGACCGTATTCGATGAACGAAGTGATGGACACGGTGGAACGGCTCTTGGAACGGGAGTTTGGCCACAAGTGCGCCCACAAACGGATGCTCCTGCCCGGTCTGGCGAGCGAAGTAGCCTACTGGGTGGATTTCGCGCTGCAATCACTCGGGCTTTACCACCAGAAAATTCACGTGTTGTCGGAGATGAACAAGACCATCGCCTGCTCGGTCGCCAAAGCGGAACGCGAACTGGGCTACCGGCCCACCATTGAACTTGAGGAAGGCATGCGCCGCTCGTTCCGCTGGTGCGAGGAGCAGGGGATCAAATTCTGAACGTCGGCCGGCCCTTGAATGCGCAGCGCGTCATATCAACTATACACAACGTCGTAAGTCCAATCCGCCGGCTGAGGGCAGCCGGCCTACAAAACCTTGTAGGCCGCGTGCCCTCACGCGGCGTTACTTCTGACGTTGTGTATACCGTCGAAAAACGGCCTGCCGCGCCGTGGTTTTCGGCGACATCATTGAGGAGATTCTTACTGGCACGAACTCACTGTGCCAGCAGATCGCTTTGGCTTAAAGGGGTGTTGGCATCACTCTACACTAATCTCCTGAAAGCCCATCTGTTTCAGTGAGGCGCGAAGCGCTCCCAAATCTGCCGATGAGAATAAGGCTTCCATCCGTTCATACCCGACTTGGCCTCGACTGCCTGGAGATGGAGGAAACATCTCTTCAAGAGCATTGGGGTCCTCGATCCTGGTTCTTTCTCGAGCGAACGAAGTAAGCCAGCCACAAAAATGCCGTTCACATGAAAACCACCGACCTCCACTGTCCTTGGCGATTGCCAGCGATTGAATCGGGGACAGGTAATGCGTATCACGGTAGCGAATGGCAACCCACGATCCGTCTTTGGCGTAAACCAGAACACCATTCGGCTTTACGGCCTCCTCAAGCTGCTGGTGATTCTCCGCCGCAGTCAAAGCTTGTAGCGAATTCTCCCGTGTGTATGCAAGCCAACGAGCGGGCGAGAAATAATAAAGAAAAATGGCTGCGCCGATGGCAACCAGTCCTGTCACGGCAATGACGACTTTGAATGCACGCATAAACCAATGATGAATAGCCAGTGCGGCCTTAATGAAAGCCAAACTGGCAGTCCATGCACGAGTCATTTTGCACGCGGAGCCAGGACCCGGCAATCCCCGATCAACTGGGTGTAGCGGCCCGTCTCCAAATGATTGCTGCACTCGGGTTGCTTCACCACCGCCACGACTTCGTAATGCCGCTCCACCTCGGCTATGTGCTCCGGCGGGAACCAATGTTCCAGCGTCAGGTAGAGCCGGTCGTAGTGTCGCTTGCGAATGCGTTCGGGAAACTCCAGCAGGTCCTGCATTCCGGCCGCTTTCAATTCGAGAATGGAATTGGCACGGTCCAGGGGCACTTCGCGCGAACCGGCCCGCAGCAGATACATCATGCCGTGGCCGACGAGCACCTTGCGCCCGGCGGCAAGGTCGGCGTCCACCATTGACTGGATTTTCGCGCAGGCGGCATGCATGTCCCGGTGCGCCGGGGTCTTGGGCGGGAAGAGCAACAGCACGAATGTCACCAGTAACGTGACCACAAGCCAGTTGAACAGAGCCCGGTCGGTGCTCCCCGCATCGGTTTTCGGCGAACCGTGCGTGAGCCACCAGGCGAGGGCCGGCCATGCCAGCAACAGCAGCCAGAGTTGAAAGATGATCAGGTTGTTCCAAATGCCCATGGTCTTCACGTAGGAAGCCATGTTGGGCAGGACGGAGAACAGTCCAATAGCCGCGCAGAATTGCAGGTACTTCCGGCCCGGCCGGCCCGCGCGCCACAACAGCCCGACGGCAATCAGCCCCAGCATCAGCAGGAAAGCGCGATCCGCCGTGACCAGATCAATCGTCATCCAGTAGAAGCGCGTCAGATGAATGCCCTGGCTGGGCAGCAATTTGAGCAGGTAGAATTTTGCGTCCGGCGACCAGGTCATCACGGTCAACGCCGCGAAGGCCGACAACCCGCCGGTCAGGACGAGGACCAGCCATCTCCGCCAGCCCCAGGGATTGAAGCGCGCAAATACCAGCGCCGGTCCCAAAAACGCCAAGGCAAGAATCTGTTTGGCAAACACCCCCAGACCGGCGAAGAGCATCGCGATCAGGGCCACCGAAAACTTTTTTTCGCACCAGGCCCAAAGCGTCAGGAGAAACACGCCAGCGGTGTGCAGCATCACCAGGTTGTCCGGATGCGTCACATCCGCCGTGAAATTCTTGAAGATGACCAGCGCCGCCAGACCACCGCCCAACAGGGCAAGCCCGCGGAATTGATTTTCCGGCACGACGAATTGGACGGCGCGCCGGAGCGCGAGACCCGAAAGCACCGCTGCCATTAGGCCCACGGCAACGTTCACCACCCGGCAATATCGAATGTCCAGGTGCAGCCCAAGGGGCTTGAGCACGGCGTAGGTCAGGTATTCCAGGCCCGGACTGTAAACGAAGGAATTGCCATCAGCGGGCGGCCCGAACAAGGGTTGCCCCAGTTCCAGCTTGAGCATGTTGGTCATGAATGGGCTTTCCGGCCACATGTACAGGTCCCACGGAAACTGCACGCGGAGCACGGTCATCACGCCCAGCCACGCCAGATAAACGAGAACGACGCAGCCAAGCAAACGCACCAGCCACCACGTCCACCACGCCGGCCGGGCCGGATTGTCGGAACTGAATTCTCCAAACACGCGGGCAAAGCTTGGGGGCGAGTTCCGCATTGGCAAGCCGAATCCACGCGCGCTACTCTGTCGCGCCTGCCGCCGCGCACCAACCGGCGGCGGTTGGTCTCGGCACAAACACATGACGGCACACACGGCACTCATCACCGGAGGTTCGGGTTACTTCGGCTCGCTGCTCCGCGACCGGCTGCGCGAGCGCGGCCAGGCCGTGCGCGTGTTTGATTTGTCAGATGCCGACGACCGGCCTAGTGACGTGGCATTCGTGCGTGGCGACATTCGCGACGCGGCGCAGGTGAAGCAGGCAGTGACAGGTTGCGACGTCGTGTATCATTGCGTGGCGCAAGTCCCGCTGGCCAAGGACAAGGAATTGTTTCATTCCGTAAACGTTCACGGTACGGAGAATCTGTTGCGCGCGGCACTGGAGGCACAATTGCGCAAAGTGATTTATGTGTCGTCCAGTGCGGTGTTCGGCGTGCCCAAGTCCAATCCCGTCACAGAAAACACGCCGCCCACACCTGGCGAGGCCTACGGCCGCGCGAAGTTGGCGGGCGAAGAGCATTGCGGCCTATACGCGCGGCTTGGTCTCGACGTAACGATCATCCGGCCGCGCACGATCATGGGCCACGGACGGCTCGGCATTTTCCAGATTCTCTTTGAGTGGATTCGTGAGGGCTACAATGTCCCGGTGTTTGGCCGGGGCGACAACGTGTATCAATTCGTTCACGCCGATGATCTCGCGGAAGCCTGCATCCTGGCGGCGGCGCGACCTGGTTCAACCATTTACAATTGTGGCGCAGCCACGTTTGGCACGATGCGCGAGGCGCTGGAACATCTCTGTGCCCACGCCAAGACCCGCTCCAAGGTCCGCAGTGTCCCGATGATGCCGGCAGTTGCCCTGATGAAACTCACCAGTGCGCTCGGTCTGTCACCGTTGGGCGCGTATCACGCCTTGATGTATGGCCGCTCACTGTACTTCGACATCAGCAAAGCCCGGAGCGAACTGGCTTGGCAGCCGCGTTATTCAACTGACCAGATGTTTGCGCAGAGTTACGAATGGTATCTAGCCAATCGGGAAAAACTCCAGCACGCCCACCACGCCTCACACCATCGCTCGCCAGTGAAACAGGGAATTCTATCGCTGGTGAAACACCTGCTCTGAAAGGCAGAACAAGCAGTGGTTCGGGAGGACAAATATTCCGCCCCCGGAGTGCCAGTCTATGCAGTAATTTCACGTGATCCGCAGGGGGTCATCCGCACTGTTCGTTCACTGGCGCTTGCGTTTCGGTCAATTTTAGCCAAGCTCGCCGCGTTGAAGAATTCCGTTGGCCAGTTGCGGCTGCACCATCGTTTCCCGTTCGCGATTTTCGCGGGTCTGTTGTTGGCAGCGGCGTATCCGAAGCTGGGGATTGCCGGCTTTGCCTGGGTTGCGCCGGGGCTGATGCTGGCGGCGGCGCATGGGCGGATCGGCCTCGAGGCATTTCGGATCGGTTATGTGGCCGGACTCACGTTCAACTTGGGGGCGCTTTACTGGTTGTTGCACATACCCGTCGCTGGCTATCCGATTCTCGGCTGGCTGGCCTTGAGCGCCTATCTGGCACTGTATCCGGGCGTGTGGGTCTGGCTGCTCTCCGGCAAGCTGACCGGCGGTGGTTGGACGCAGCGAACTCTCTGGGCCTTGGCGGGAGCGGCTCTCTGGGTGGCGCTGGAGATGATCGTGGGCAGGTTGTTTAGCGGCTTTCCCTGGCTATTCGTGGGCAACTCGCAATTCCAACTGCTGCCGCTCATTCAAATTGCCTCGGTGACCGGCGTGTATGGCGTTTCGTTTCTGGTCGTTTGGGCGTCGCTGGCATTGTACTCGGCGGCCCTGGCCATCCTCCGCCAACCGACGATGCGCCATGCCTGGATGAGTGAGATCGCGCTGCCGCTGATTGCGGTCGTCGGCGTGTTTGCTTTCGGCGTTTCGCGGTTGCGCGAACCCACGTCCGACACCTCCACTTTGCGCGTGACTTTTATTCAGCCGGCCATTCCGCAAACCATGATCTGGGACGTCAACGAAAACACCAACCGCTTCCAGCAACTCCTTGATTTGACCATTGAGGCGCTGGACGCGGCGCGCGACGCGGGCAAGCCCACGGACTTGTTGCTCTGGCCGGAAGCCGCGCTCCCACAGTTCGACGACGCCAGCTTCGTGGCCATCACGAATCTGATCCAGACGCACTACCTCTGGATGATTTTCGGCGCGGACGAAGTGGAATGGCGGGAAACCGCGCCCGGACAACACGATTACGATGTTTTCAACAGCGCCTTCCTGTTTGATCCCGCCGGACAATGCACGGCGATTTATCGCAAGCGCAACCTGGTGATCTTTGGCGAATACATTCCCTTGGTACGCTGGCTACCATTTGTGAAATGGTTGACGCCGATTGGAGGCGGATTCACTGCGGGGGATCGGGTGGTGCCGTTTGTCCTGGACCCGGTGGACAAGCCTTCGGTGGCAAGCGATTCTGCTTCGCCCGAAGGCTTACACCAACGCTCCGTCAGGACGGCCACCTTGATTTGTTTTGAGGATGTGTTTCCGAACCTCGTGCGGGAATACGTGCATGAAGACACAGATTTCCTGGTGAACCTCACCAACGACGGCTGGTTTGGGGAAAGCGCCGAGCAATGGCAACACGCCGCCAGCGCCGTGTTTCGTGCGGTCGAGAACGGTGTGCCCCTGCTCCGTTGCTGCAATAACGGGCTGACCTGCTGGATTGATGGCCGCGGGCGGATGCGCGACATTTTCCGTGACGAGGCCGGCAGTATTTACGGCACAGGCCATCTGACAATGGAGATTCCGCTCCTGCCATCGGGTGAGCGTCGAGTCATGACCTTCTACAACCGGCATGGTGACTGGTTTGGGTGGAATTGTGTGGCAGTGGCAACGCTGGCATTGATTCAGCGCATCCGAGGTGTCGTTCGGCACAGGCGGGGCGGGTAAATGCTGAGACTGGTGGTTCCCAGCCCCGGCAAGCACCGCCATGACCGGTACAGCTCTTGTATGCGTGCGCCAAAAAGACCCCGCGGCCAATCTGCCCGAAAGCACCAGTAATCCACAGCCCCGGGCAGGCGAGTCGCATTTTCGCCATCGTGCTCAAGGATTGACAAGAGTTGACATGCTTTTTTGTGGCACGGGTTCTTCGCAAATAGGTGTTTTGCTCCTGTGGACCACCTGATAAACCGCCAGTTTGTTCAGCATTTGGCCACAGCTCGAACCCGTCGTGAAGCCTTCAGCCGCAACTCATCGAAAGTGGACCCAGTCTTGCTACTTTGAAAGGCGACGGTAGAACACCCGACACGGGTAGCCCGAAAGATACGGACGCCATTGCAGGAAATGTTTGAATGACTTTCTGGCCTCGATGTCGTATAATGAAAGCGCTTGAAGCGGCGACAGCCATCCAAACAAACGATGAGCGATACAAGGAACGCTCGCTGGCTCCGTCGGCCTCAGGCAAACGTTAAAACATACTCAAGCTATGATGAAAACGTTCGAAGTCCTCAGTGAGGCCATTCGCAACCCCAAGTATCCGTTTCGCAAGGCTGCCAACCAGCCCAAGAAACCGATGAAACATCGTTATGAACGGCGAAAGATCAAGGAATACCTGCACCTGGGGGACTGGCAGGCGGAAGAAGCCACATAACACAATTTGAACTGAAAAGGCCACGCGATTCGCGTGGCCTTTTTTGTTGTGAAACGCTGCCCGGAGCCGGGCAAATCAGAATGGACTACCGGTTGAGAAATTTGCGCTGAAAAACCTGCCCCTTCAGGTCCGCAGTACTACCAAACAGCCGGTGGCGGAATCCGAGCGTCAGGCAAAAACGGACAACCGTTACTTCATCAGCAGCATCTGCCGCGCGCGTTTGATGGCCCGGTTCAGCTTGCGCTGATAGTGGGCGGGAAGCCCGGTGTATTTCCGCGGCAGGATGCGCCCCTGATCGGTCACAAACTGCCGGAGCAAGTTCGTGTTCTTGAAATCCAAAGCGTCAGCGGTGAAGTCAATCTTGGGCTTCGGACGCGGGGTGCGGGATTCGCCATAGCCACGGCGGGAACCGCGACGGTCGGGTTTGTCGGTATGTGTTTTGCGGGGCATAGAGAGTTACTTTATTTCCCGATGCAAGGTGTGACGGCGTAGCGCTGGATTATACTTCTTGATCTCCAACTTCTCCGTCTTGGTCTTCTTGTTCCGGGTCGTGGTGTAACGCGAAGGCGACTTGCCTTCCTTGCGCGCCTCCGTACATTCGATGGTGATTATTTCTCGAGGCATAGACTACTCCTTCTCCTTGGACTTTTCCTCCGGTTCGTCCGCTTCCTCTTCAACCTCCGTGAGGCCCACGGCGTCCACCGAGCCAAGTTGACCGAGGCGGCGCTGGCGCAGCGCTCCTTCCCGCTCCAATTGTGCCTGGGCTTGAACCGTAAAACGCGCCCAAGGAATCGCTTCCAGTCTCGCTTTCGGAATCGTCTTGCCGGTCAACTCGCATACTCCGTAAGTATTTCGCTCAATTCGTTTCAGCGCCTCTTCAATTTCATAAACCGCGTCCTGGTCCGAGGAAAGCAGGCTCAGGGCAAAGTCACGATCAAAGTTATCCGTGCCGGAATCGGCCATGTGCAGGCTGTAACCAGGAATCTCCTGGGCCGATTCCTTGGCCAAACCGTTCATCTGGTGCATGAGTTGTTCCCGCAACTCCAGTAAATGGCTGTAGTACTTCTGCCATTCCGGCTTGATTCTGCGCGGACTGGAATGATCGCGAGTCTTCGACACTGGCCGGCCAAGAATGGCGGCGGCCGTGGCGGATGCATGCGGCTTGCTGCGCGCCGGCGCTTTCTTCATTGCTTTTTTCTTCGTTGTCACACTCAACCTCGAAATTGGATTGGAGGTTTGGCTCGATTATGTCCCTGTCGAAAACGAGACTCGTCCCGTCAAGGGTGCGGGAATGTATCAAAGGAAACTGAATAATCCACAAAAATCTAAAAAAAAAATGCGGTACCGAGTTGACTCGCACCGCGTCCAGCGGGGTGGGGTTGTTCAACCCTTCTCAATACAGGCGTAGGCGTTATGATTGTGAATGCTCTCCTGGTTTTCCGCCTCGACCTTGTACCAGGTGATATCGGGATGCCGGTTCAACTTCAGGGCTACGTTCCGCACCAGGTCCTCAACAAAGACCGGGTTGTCGTAGGCCCGCTCGGTGACTGCCTTCTCGTCCTCGCGCTTAAGCAGGGCGTATAGCTCCGAACTCGCCGAACTTTCCATCAAACCAATCAAGTCCTCGATCCAAATCGGCCGGCGGAAGCGGACTTGGACCGTCACTTCGCCGCGCTGGTTATGGGCCCCCCGGGCGCTGATGGCCTTGGAGCAGGGACATAAGGTGGTGACGTTGGCTTTGACCGTCAGCACAAAATCAATCTCCCGTTCGCAGGCCGCCGCGTCGAAGCGCGCGGTGTAGTCCATCAAGCTTTCCTTCCCGGACACCGGCGCGGTTTTGAGCATGAAGTACGGAAACTCCATCTCCAGATGCGAGGTGGCCGCCTGGAATTTCTTTTGCATCGCGTAAAGGATATCGGGAATGTTCTCCACATGGACCACGCTGCCATGCGCGTTGAGCACCTCAAGAAAGCGACTCATGTGCGTGCCCTTGAATTCCTTGGGCAAATCCACGAACAAACCGATGGTCGCCACGGTGTTCTGCACGCTGTGCGCCTTGTCCCGGACCTGGATGGGAAAGCGCAAGCCTCGCACGCCCACCTTGTCGATGCGCAACTCGCGGTAATCCCGCTCACTCTGCTTGTCGTGCAACTTCGACTTGGATTTGTTGTCCTGCCGCTTCGCGAGCGGCACTGCTGGTTCGATAATTCCGGCCATGCTCGGACATTAGCAATTTACCCAAGAGATGCAAAAAGGATTTCCAACCCTTTCCAACCCGCGACTGCGACCGCCACAGCACGTTGGTTGGACAAACCCATGGCAGCTTGATAGCGTGCGGAGGATTTTATGAGTCTGGAAAACAAAGCAGCCGCTCCACCCGCCCCCTCTGACTTTATCCGCGACATTGTCACCGAACACGTCGCGGCGGGGAAGTACGCTCGAATTCACACCCGGTTTCCGCCGGAGCCGAATGGCTACCTCCACATCGGCCACGCCAAATCCATTTGCCTCAATTTCGGCATCGCGCGCGAGTTCGGTGGCATCTGCAATCTGCGGATGGACGATACGAATCCCACAAAGGAGGAAGTCGAATATGTGGACTCGATCATCGAGGACGTGAAATGGCTTATCGCCGGTTGGGCGGATCATTGTTTCGGATTGAAGCCCAAAGGGACAACTCCGGACGAGAACTCCGGCGATGGCGCACGCGATTTTTATCTGCCCGCAGTTACGGATCACGAATCACAAATCACGCATCACGAACCCTTCTACGCCTCCGATTACTTCGACCAGCTCTACGAATATGCCGAGCAATTGATCCGCAAAGGCAAAGCCTACGTCTGCGATCTCTCGCCCGAGGACACAGATACCTACCGCGGCGCACCGGATCGGCCCGGGAAAGATTCACCGTTCCGCAATCGGCCCGCCGGGGAGAGCCTCGATTTGTTTCAACGAATGAAAGCCGGTGAATTCCCGGATGGCACGCGCACCTTGCGCGCCAGGATTGACATGGCCTCGCCCAACATCTGGCTGCGCGATCCCCTGCTCTACCGCATCCGCCACGCGGAGCATCATCACACCGGGAACAAATGGTGCATCTATCCGATGTACGACTTCGCGCATTGCCTGAGCGATTACATCGAGGGCATTACGCACAGCATTTGCACGCTGGAATTCGAGGTGCATCGCCCACTTTACGATTGGATTCTGGGAAACCTCGACCTCCCGCGCCCGCTGCCGCGCCAATACGAATTCGCCAAGCTCATTCCCAGCTACATGATCGTTTCCAAACGGAAACTTATTTCACTGGTGAACGACAAAATCGTCACGGGCTGGGACGACCCGCGCCTGCCGACCATCAGCGGCATCCGGCGGCGCGGCGTCACGGCGGAAGCCTTGCGCAACTTCGCCACTGGCGTCGGCGTGACCAAATACATCAGCGCCACGGACATCGCGGTCTATGAACACGCCATCCGCGAGGACCTGAATCAACGCGCCCTGCGCCGGCTCGCCGTGTTGCGCCCGCTGAAAGTCGTCATCACGAACTATCCTGAAGGCAAAACCGAGGAACTGGACGCGGTCAACAATCCTGAAGACCCGAACTCGGGCAAACGCAAAATCCCACTCAGCCGCGAACTTTACATCGAGCGGGATGATTTCATGGAATCACCGCCGCCGAAATTCTTTCGGCTCAAACCCGGTGGCGAAGTGCGCCTCAAGTACGCCTACATCATCAAGTGCGAGGACGTGGTCAAAGACGCCGCTGGCAACACCGTCGAACTGCGCTGCACCGCCGACCTCGACAGCAAGACCGGCGGTCTGACTGCGAACCGCAAAGTCAAAGGCACGATCCATTGGGTCAGCGCGGGGCATGCGATTGACGCGGAAGCGCGACTGTACGACCGGCTCTTCACGGAAGCCGAACCGGACAAGGACGGACGCGATTTCAAGTCCGTGCTCAATCCCAAAAGTCTTGAAGTCGTCACGGCCAAATGCGAACCAAGCCTCGGTGAAGCGCAGCCGGACCTGCGCTACCAGTTCGAGCGGCTTGGCTATTTCACGCTCGACCCGGACACCATGCCGGCCAAACCGGTGTTCAACCGCACCATCACTTTGAAGGACACTTGGGCCAAGGAAGCCCGGAAAGGATGATCCGGCGAGCGCGCCGGGGCCGGACATTTCGCGGCGCGGCAAAGCCGTCGGCGCTCCGCGAAATCTTCGTGGAACGCGACAAAGCTGCAAGATAGGTTCACACTCGCGTCTTCGGAGTTTGGCGTTTCAAGCATGACGTGCAATAGTCGGACAGGTTTTGCAGTAGCCTGATAGAAGTTGACAGTCGCCCGGCGACCTGCGAGAAGAATGACCCATGAAATCATTCTCGCTCGCTTCTGCGGCGGTGTTCTGCACTGCCATGCTTTTGACCGGATGTTCCGATCCGGCGGACAAAGTCCACAAATCCTCCACGGCGGATCCAAAAGCCGCGGATGCCGGTTCCGCATCCGCGCTCGCCAGCCGGGAGTATGTCATTCGCTCGGAGTCCACAATTGGATTTGTGGGCTCCAAAGTGACCGGCAGCCATGATGGCGGCTTCAAGAAATTCGCCGGCACACTCAAGGTGGCGAACGGCAAGATCGTCGGCACACCGGAGATCACAATTGACATGGACTCCACGTGGTCGGACAACGAAAAACTGACGGCGCACCTCAAGAGCGCGGACTTCTTCGAAGTAGCGAAGTTCCCGGTGAGCACCTTTACGGTGACGAGCATCGAAGCGGCGGAAGGCAAACAGCAGGTGACGGGAAATCTGAATTTGCATGGCGTGACCAAGAGCATTTCGTTCCCGGCCGAATTGCAGATCGCCGATGAGAAAGTGACCTTGAACGCCGAGTTCGCCATCAACCGGAAGGACTTCGACATCAATTATCCCGGCCGGCCGAACGATCTCATTCGTGAAAACGTCGTGCTCAAACTGGCCATTCAGGCCACGCCTGGCGCGCCGCGTCAGGAAGATCAACTCAGCCAGTGAGCCAACGCCAGTTCAGGCGAACTGGCGGCTTTTCGACCGCTCCTTCACCGCGCACCAACCCTGAGCCTGGCGTGCTTCACTCTTGGGGTGTCCGGTCGGAACCCATATCAGGCTTCGAGCTTGGCGAAAGACTGGACTCCCCCGTGCCAGGCGACTTCAGGTAGCGGCGACTCAAGACGCCACCACGGTCAGAGTTGTTGTCGTTGACGCTTCGGCGAACTCGCCTTTCACCCGGGTAATCACGTTCTCCACGGTCAGACCGTACTTACGGCGCAGCTCATCCTGCGTGCTGGCGTGTTCAATGAACTGGTCCGGCCAGCCGATGCGGATGACCGGTGTGGCAATCCCCTTCTCACTCAGCAATTCCAGCACCGCGCTACCGTAACCACCCATGAGCACGTGGTCCTCCAGCGTCACGATCACGTCCGCCGCACGCCCGAAGAACTCATGGGTGCCGGCGTCCAGTGGTTTGGTGAAACGCGGATTGATGACGGCGGGATCAAATCCCTCCGCCGCCAGTTGGGCCGCGGCCTCGCGCGCCATGGAATTCAAATTGCCCAGGCCGAACAGCGCCACCTTCCGTTGGCCAGTGTTGGAATAGTTCCGAATCACATCCGCCTTTCCGACCTCAAGCAACTTCGGTTGATCCTTGATCGCCACGCCCTCGCCCGCGCCGCGCGGATAGCGGATGAACGTGGGATGCGGCTGGTGCGTGGCTGTAAACATCATGTCCGCCAGCTCGTCCTCGTCCTTTGGGGCCATGGCGATGACGTTGGGCAGGCAGCGCAGATAAGCGATATCGAACAACCCGTGATGGGTCGGGCCGTCATTGGCGGAGAGGCCGGAACGGTCCATGCAGAAAATCACCGGCAAATCCTGGAGACAAACGTCATGATGGATGCAGTCGTACGCGCGCTGGAGGAACGTGGAATAGATGGCCACAACGGGATGAAATCCCATAGTCGCCATGCCGGCGGCGAAAATGACACCATGTTCTTCCGCGATGCCCACGTCGTAATAGCGGTCGGGCATGGCGGTCTCCAAATGTTTCATGCCGGTGCCGCTGGGCATGGCGGCGGTGATGCCTACCAGCGTGTTGTTCTTTTCGCAGAGCTTGACCAGCGTCTGGCCGAACACGTCCTGGTAATTCGGCGGCGTGCCGGCTTTCGCGGGCAGCGTACTGCCGGTGGCCACGTCGTACGGCCCGAGCCCGTGGAACTTTTCCGGATTCTTCAGGGCTGCTTCGTACCCTTTGCCCTTCTGCGTGAGCACGTGGATGACGATGGGATGATCGCAGGTGCGGGCAAACTCCAGCGTGCTGATCAGCAATGGGAGATTGTGCCCATCAATCGGGCCGAGATAGCGCAGCCCCATTTCCTCGAACATGATCGAACTGCCATAACCGCCGCGGCCATCCGCATCCAGGGTGGTGCCTTTGGGGCGCAGTCCCACGTCCGTGATCGCCCCCTTGAACCCTTCTTCGGCCTTGTGCGCGAGTTTGAGTGCCAGTCGCCCCTTGGGCAGTCGCAGCAGAAACTTTTCAAACTCCTTGGCCAATTGGTTGTAGCGGGGATGCGTGATCAGTTTGTTCAGGATACCCGAGATCGCTCCCACGTTCTTGGCGATGCTCCACTCGTTATCATTGAGGATGGCCACGAATCGTTTCGTGGTGTGGGCCAGGTTGTTGAGCGCTTCAAAAGAGATGCCATTGGTGAGTGCGGCATCGCCGAAGATGCAGACGATGTTCTCGTCGCCTTTCTTCTGGTCGCGCGCCGCCGCCATGCCGAGTGCGGCGGAAAGTGCCGTGCCCGCGTGACCGGCACCGTAACAATCGTGCGGGCTTTCCGTGCGCAAAGCGAAACCGTTCAACCCGTCGGTGGTCCGGATGGTGTGAAACCGGCTCTTGCGTCCAGTGAGGAGTTTGTGAACGTAAACCTGATGGCTCACGTCCCACACGAACTTGTCCTTGGGCGTGTTGAAGACGTAGTGTAACGCTAGCGTCAGTTCCACCACGCCAAGATTCGGCCCCAGATGACCGCCGTTGCGGGAGAGCACGGTGATCAATTCGTAACGGATTTCCTCCGCCAGTTGTCGCAGTTGCTCCAGCGTGAGTTTCTTCACGTGCAACGGTTCATCCACCATGTCGAGGTATCGGCTCATGAATCAGAGTTCAGGGTTCCAGTCTCAGTCTTCGGACAGATCCGGGGACAGCGGCTTCAATCGTATTTCACCACCGTCGGTTTTCTCCAACTGTTGAATCTTCAATTCCGCCTCGGCCAGTTTCTCCTGGCAGATTTTGGAGAGCTTCACGCCTTCTTCGTATCGCGCCAGCAGGCTTTCCAGGGGCAACTCGCCAGACTCCATCGCGTCCACGATGGTTTCCAGTTTCTGCAAAGCTTCCTCAAAGGGCAGGCCCGCTTTGGCGGGGTTGGTCGGTCCCGCGGATTTCGACGGTGTTGGCACGCCCGGATGCTAGTGCAAATCACCGCCCTCGTCCAGTGTGGACTCGGGGCTGTGAACTCCAGGGCGCTCTCCCGTCGGCAATTACTCGCGATGAGAGAGAATCGCCAGCGGGTGATATCAAAACTCAAACAGGTAGGCCCGGAAGCCAACGGTCATCAACAACGCCGAAAAGTCTCCGTTTCGCTTTGGTCCGTTAGACACACGGAGTTCATGCCCCCACGAATAAAGCCAACGCAGGTCCGTGTGCAGCGACAGATTACGCACGATGAAGTATTCGAGGCCGGCGCCTAGACTAAGCGCCGGATAGATGCCGCTGCCGCTCAAGCGCTCGCCGGTCTTCACTCGCCGATGATCGTTGACTTCCCCATAAGCGGCACCGAATCCACCGGTGGCATAGGGCACCCACTTGCCCCGGCCCACCGGATGGCGCAGGCGTACTTGGGGAATCACTATCCCCATGCCGTACTCGCCCAAGCTGCCCACCTCCGCCAGGCGCACCTTCTGCTCCAGACTGTCCACCACCACTTCCAGCCCCCAAGGCGCACGCAAGTCCACGCCCAAAGTCAACGCGCCCGTCTGATTCACCACGCCGCCCAAGGCGGACGGTTCTGGCTCGAACTTGAGGCCATCACCCAAACGATCGTCCGTCAGGACCGAGCCGCCCACCCGCACCCCAAAGTAAAATCGCCGCTGTTTCTCCGAGTCCAGCGTGAGCAGCGGCCGGGGATCGTTTTCGGAAAAATAGGCCCGCAGGCCGAACGTAAACATTGCCGACGACATATCCACGCGATGCCGTTGACCGTCCACCTTGCCGTCAATCGGGTTGATCCACAGGTAACGGCCTTCAACTCCAAAAGAAAGATTGTCGGCAAAGAAATACTCCACGCCGGCGCCGCCGGCCACGGCAAAGGTCATCCCTTCGATGTCAATGTCCCGGCCACACGCCGCGCTTTTGCGGTCGTTTAGCTGAAGGAAGGAAGGGCCTATCCCGGCGATCAAGTAAGGCCCCAACCGGCCGTTGCGGAACGCCCGACGCAGGCGCACTTCAGGAATCACATTCCACGCTGCCACCTCTCCCAGTTCACCAATACCCGAAACCCTGTAATTGCGTTCGAAGAAATCCAGGGCAAGTTCGCCACCCCAATACCGGTTGAAGTCGGCCCCCAGACCGAACGACCAGTGATCGTCCACGCCCCACAGCGGCTCAATGTCACCGCTGTGAAATCGCAGGTAGGGACGGAAGCGGTCGGAGTCCTGTGCCGCCAGTGTGCCACCGCCCAACACCCACACTAAAAGGCAGGCCAGACTCCGCCGCAAATTCATTGTGGATCCGTCACGCATTTGATCCCTGGATGATCCTGCGAGCTTATTCATGGGCCAAACCTACAGCGGCAAGTTCTGGAAGCCAATGCTTCCTGAAGCCCGTCGGAGAGCATGACGCAGTTTGTCGCTCTGTTGAGAAACTTGAGAATTCGCTTGCTCTGAAAAAACTCCCTGGCGATAGTGTCACCCCTTACGGATCGCGGGGTGGAGCAGCCTGGTAGCTCGCAAGGCTCATAACCTTGAGGTCCTGGGTTCAAATCCCAGCCCCGCAACCAATTTCAACCCCGCCACTGGCGGGGCTTTCGCTAACTACCCACCGATTTCTTCACGGCTTTCAGTCGTCGGAATTCCGGCTTGGCGCTGTAGTACTTGTCGAGCGGATAGCAGCCGCTGATCATGCCGTTGCGCGGCGCCGTCGTGCAGTCGCTGAACGTGCGGCAGATGGATTTCGTGGTCAGCGATCCCCTCTCCACGGCGTCCGCCAGAATCTCTGGATACGACAACACCATTCGACCCATGCCGATCATATCCGTCCAGCCGTGCCGAATGACGTACTGCGCCACGTGCGGAAGGTACTCCTGCAAGTAACTGTACGCCGTGCCGACCAGCACCGGTGTTTGGTGTTTGGCGTTTGGTGTTTGGTGTTTCATCAGGTGCGCCTTGATCTGCCGCACTACATTGATTTGCCGGGCCACATCAATCAGCGGATCATGCGCCGGCTGATAACCATCACTCGGCGGATAGGCGGCGGGTCGTTGGATGTGCGGATTGTAGTACGGCGAACCGGCGCTGAGGTTCACGATCTTCACGCCCAGTTGCCCGCATAGGTCCATGAACTGAAACGCCTCGGTCAGGTCGTAGGCCACGGGGTTGTTGACATCCACGCCAAAGCCGTAGCGATACGGCAGACAATGCGAGAAATCTTCGGGAATGCCCGGACCAAGTTTGCCCGGCTGCGAGAGCGCAGGGTCGGGTTTGAACGGCACGAAATCAAACGTACTCAACCGCACGCCGATCTCGATCTTGTTTCCGCTCGCCCGAATGCCGGCGATGATTTCGCGCAAGATGCGCGTGCGGTTCTCGAAGCCACCGCCGAACTTGCCGGGCCGCGTGTGCGCGCCGAGAAATTCGTGCAGCAGGTAGCCGTGACAATGCTTGATGTCCACGAAGTCCGCGCCCACGTCCCACCCGATCTTCGCCGCGCGGATGTAGCATTGGATGAGTTCCTCGATCTCACCGTCCGTAAACACCTGGTCGTCGCTGGTGACGTTGAACTTGCGGTCCAAAATCGGATGCCGAAACGCCACGCGCGGCTCCATGCGCTTCTTGTCCGTAGGCTTGCAGAACCGGCCTGAGTGCGTGAGTTGAAACCCGATCACCAGATCGTCCGCCGTGCCGTAACGCTCCCGATGCACTTTCACCAAGTCCTCACGTAACGAAGCCAAATCTCCCTTGTTCTCTTCAATGATGATGAGTTGGTTGGGGTTTGCCCGGCCATCAGGCCGGACAGCCATGGCCTCGCCGCCGCAAATCAGTTTCGCGCCGCTTTCACCGAAACGCTGCCAACGCCGGCGCACGTCGTCGGTCACACCGCCGGTGGTCGTACCGTCCCAACCTTCCATGGGATGAATCGCCCAACGGTTGCCAATGCGTTTGCCATTGATCAGAACGTCGCCAATCGGCTGCGCCAGCGGCGAGGCGGAACCGGGGACGATGGCGTCTTCACACGGCAGTGCAATGCCCAGGGAAGCGACGTGCGCGCGGAAATCCTCCACCGTGTTGAGCGACGGAATGCGCGCGAATTTAACCGGTGTGGTGCTGTTGTTCATATTGCTTCAATCAGGGTTGGGCGGGCTGAAGATCGGCGGGTTTTACCAGATATTCAAATCCCAATGGCCGGCTCACAACAATCTTCAGGTTTAGGGATTGCACATTCTCGGGCCGCTCGAAGTCACGCCGATAGTATTGCACTCCGGAACGGCCGCCAGACCAACCGCCGTCTCGTTCCAGCTTCACCGAGCGGCCCTGTTCGTCAAACATGCCAATGAAGATTTCATCTTCCGGTTGCGCGTTTCGCACTTCGAGCAACAGAAACGGCTGATCGCCTCGCCACGCTTCCACCACCGTGTTGCCGAACGACGAAACCGAGTAATCCGAACCTTTGTTCGTTGGCGGCAGCATGGCCCGGGAAACTCCGTTGGTCACCATGAAGGTGCCGCTTCCGGCCAACACCAGGGCGGTAACGCGCACACCGGCGAGTTCAGCGGATTGATCAATCGCCACGAACTCACCGTCCGCTGGCATTGCCAGATTGGTCACCACCATCAGCTCTGGTGCCGCAAAATCTTCGAAGCGCTCGCGATACACCCTCGCCCTCACCAGCCACGCGGGTTCTCGGGGAGAGAGCCACTGTCCCGTGTTGCCGGTGGCATCTGCCAACGAGGAGTAACGCACCCGCGCCTCACGCCACGCGGGATCGGTGGCGGTGAGATTCCATTTGGGCCGAATGTACCTCCACGGTTCGCGTCCCGTCTGGCCCAAACCCTCGAGCGCGAGGGTCAGCGGGCCGTTGGTCAGGACTTGCGGCAAGGACAACGGTTGCCAATCGGGAAAAGGCCCCCGCACCGGATTCGGCACGCGCAAACGGGCCATCACACCGTTGGTCTGGTCCAGCAGGTCCAACCAGAAGCTGGATTGACGGCGCGGATACGAGCGCAAAATCAACCCTTGAAGCTGTTCACCCGTCCCACCGCCGGTGCTGCACCCACCGCCTTCGCGCGGATAACAAAAGCCCGTGTCGTCTTCCGTTCTGTAGCCCTGCCACGGGGTGGAACCGATCATCGCGCCTGCGGGAGCGGTCAACCGCAGGTAAACCGTCACGCTGTTCGTGACGCTGCTGCAATTGGCAGTGGTGGCTTGTGGAATCCAGCCGGCCCACTTGCGAGGCAGGACTTTCCTCAGCCAGCGATGCCAGGCCAGTTCCGTGGAGAAAGTCGCGTTGCCAATCGTGGTGCCCAAATACTCGGCCCGCACTCCACCTGGCAGCATCAACCCACCCTCGAGCGCGCTTTGCGATGTGGCAATAATCACCGCCGCCAGTACAGCCGCGAACACTATCAAAATGATGATGGGTATCGCCCGACGCATCAGTTCACAAATTTAAGCGCGCTTGCCTCGCGGAAGGCAACTCAATAGCCGCCCTTGCCGAGTTGATCTGAGCCTGCCGCCGGCGCTTCGCCAGCTTGTTCAGTCGCCGCCCGGCGACGATATTCATCCAACATCGCTGCCGTGGCCGTCGCACCGCAACGCGTCGCGCCGAGGTCGCGCACTTTGATCAACCCGTCGAGGTCGCGCACGCCGCCCGCCGCTTTGACCTGCACCTTCGGCGAGCAACTCGCGCGCATCAGCGCGATGTCGTGCTCGGTCGCGCCTTTGTAGTTGTAGTTGCCATCAGCCTGCTTCACAAAACCGTAGCCGGTCGAGGTCTTCACCCAATCCGCGCCCGCGCGCTCGCTGATCTCGCAAAGCTTGCGTTTGAAATCGTCGCTGCCGAGACCCGCGCCGCCTTTGGACAGATAATCGTTCTCGAAGATGACCTTCACCCTGGCACCATGCTTGTGGGCTTCATCGCAGACGGCTTTGATGTCGCGTTCGACATAATCCCAGTCGCCGCTCAACGCCTTGCCGATGTTGATGACCATGTCAATCTCTGCGGCGCCGTCGCGACAGGCCAGTTCGGTCTCGTATCGTTTGGACTCCGTGGCGCTGTTGCCATGCGGAAAACCGATCACCGCACCGACGAGCACGCCCGTGTCTTTGAGCAATTCGGCGGCGCGCTTCACGGCGTACGGCTTGATGCAGACGGAAGCGACAGAGTATTTGGCGGCCAACCGGCAGCCGTCCTCCAGTTCCTGGTCCGTCATCGTCGGGTGCAGGAGCGAGTGGTCAATCATTTTGGCCAGTTGTTCGTAGGTGTATTTCATGGCGCACAGCTCGGTGAACAAGCGTGACCGAGAGTATGGCTGCAAGAAGTTACGCGCAATCCTGATTGCGGAATGGAAAGCTCTGACCGAGTCAACGGGATTCTGCAAGGGGGAACGGGGGAATCGGGTTGCAGCCCCGCAATGCTTCGGGTAGGTTCGCAGCATGGTTGCTGAACTGCTCACTGGCCAACCGCCCACCAAGGAGTTTGCCGAACTCTTACGGCCGGAGCCGTTGCCCGATGGCAGCGATCCTGAAGAGCGCGTGATCCTTTGTGGTCTTTCGTGGCAACGCTACTTGGACCTCGACAAGGCGCTGGGAGACGACCGACCTGGCCCACGCTTCTTCTACCTGGACAGCGATTTGGAAATTATGACAACCTCCAACGAGCACGAGCGAATCAAGAAATGGATTGGTGGATGTCTTGAAGACTTTTTCCTGCACCATGGAGTCCAAATCATCACACGTGGCCAAGCAACGATGCGCCTGGCGCTCAAGGGGGCAGGCGCCGAGCCGGATGAATCTTGGTGCGTGGGCGGAGAGAAGGAGTTTCCCGACTTGGTTTTGGAGGTCGCACTCACCAGCGGCGGCCTCAACAAATTGGAAATCTACCGGCGCTTCGGAGTGCGCGAGATTTGGTTCTGGCGCCGCGATGGGCTGCAAATCTTTGCGCTGCGACCGGACGGCTCCGGTTACGAACGGGTCGTTTCAAGTCAACTTCTGCCATACCTGGACGTTTCGTTGCTGGAACGCTGCGTTAAGATGGATTCGTGGATGGACGCCCGCCGTGCGTTTCGCGCCGGCTTGGCGACAGGCAAGTAATTGCCGAAAGTTGCCGCCCGCCCTCCGCCAAGGCTTCGACGGGGCAACCAGACGCGGACGCACTCCAAAACCTGGTGGAATTCCACCGCCACAAGGGAACTTTGAGCTTCTCGCTCAGGGGCGTTTTAGGTCTGCGGACGGCCGCAATTCCACACTGGACTTCTTTTCTCGCGCCAGTCCCCGGACAAACTCCGCGTAACTCTCGCAGCCCTTCTCGGTGAAGGTCCGCGTCAGCAACTTCGCACACGCCTCGAACTGCCCCAGTTCCCGCGCGATCTCCGCCTTGAGGATGATTTCACACTCCTCGTGCTCATTGATCAGGGCCGACAACTTTTCCAGATTCTCCCGTCGTGCGCCGCTCCAGACCAGCGTGCGCTCGGGTCGCCCACGGACGGTGTCGTTGGCCAGCCACCAGGCTCGCTTACGGGCCTCAAGTTCGCGCTCGCGCGGAATGCCCTTGGCCATCGCGGCCGCCAGATAATCCTCCTCCACCGGGTCGAGCAGGCTCTCAGCCTTCGCCCACTCCGCCTTGTCCTCATAGACCTTGAATTCCGCCAGTTTCTTCGCATCGGCGATCCAGAACAATTCGTGGCAATGCGGGCACTTCCTCAACGCATGCCGCAACCGCATCATCGGCGCGTCCATCTTGCCGTCGGTCCACCATTTTGCGCCGATGGTGTTACCGGAGCCGATGCTGAATTCGCGCAGCCCCTGTTTGCAGCCAGGACACTCGATGATAATCGTCGGGCCCGGCGTCAGCGCGGGTGTCGTGAAAGCGCCGGCCACCAGCACCAAAACCAGCAGAGCAGTTCGTAACGTGATTAAAGGGTTCATAATGTTTGTTCCTTCGTTCAATTGACCGGGGCCGGACGACAACACAAGCTCTTTTCACCGTTCCCGCCATCGTCGGAGGCATAACCACGCCCCACTGCATAAAGCTGGCCTCGCTCGTCCACGCCCAAACCGTGGGCCTGAGAACCAAATGGCTGAAGGCCGATATTTCAGCGCGGAAGCACGGTGCCAGAAGCTTGAAATGGCAGAGGGGCGGCCGAAGCCGCCCCTTGTCCGGCCTCGTTTCGTGGCTACTTGCCCTTCTGAACCACAATACTTCCGCCTCCCAGCGCCTGCGGATTGGCCCCATCCATGTCATCGGAAGCCCCCAGGACATTATCATATACTAGTGTTCCAGATGACCGATCCCAGACCTTGATCCGGAACTTGTCCACGCCACCTCCGCCTGTGAGTTGGCCGTCCGTCGCCGTCAGCAGGAAGCCATAGTTGCCCGCGCCGTTCACCTGGCCGACGCCTTTGTATTGGGCCTTCGCACCCGACACCACCAGCCACTCGTAGGCCGTGCTGTGGAACTTGAAGTCGCCCGCCTGGAATTGGAACTGCGTCTCGCCCGTCGGCACCGTTTTCCCCTTCTGGTATCTCGAGTTGAACCCAAACGTTGCCTTGCCGGCGAGTGTGGGATCGAACACATAGTCGCCCGCGGGTGAATCAATCCAGCCGCCGCCGGTGACGAACCCGCCGTTCGGATCGTAGATCACCACGAATTCGAAGCGGCCTTCGCGCACGTCGCCTTGTGCGTCCATCACCTGCACGGTCACGCCGTACACGCCCGGCGCGGCGTAAAGGTGCGTGGGCGACGCGCTGCCTGCTACCGACGGGTTTACGACGGTTTCGGTGCCGTCGCCCCACAGGAATTGCACCGCGACGCCGGCGGGATCACCGACGGTCGCAAAGCTTGCCGCCACGGTGACCGGGTTGCCCAAGGCCACCGGGCCGGTTGGCCCCGTAATCGCACCCAACTGCGGCAGGCTCTCGAACATCCCGAACACCGTGCCGGTCAACTCGGTGACCTTGGGTGTGCTGGTCATGTCGAAGATCACGGCGAACCGGCCCCCCGACACGGTGCCGTCGAGGTTATCAGTGGTGTCCTTGGCCGGCGGCAGGCCGCCGCTGCTGAGCACGGGGATCCAGTTCGCGCCGTCGAAGTAGCGCAGCTTGACCCGGTTCTCCATGCCGCCCGTGGTGGTGGACGGGTAGTAGAAGAACACGGTGGCCGAAACGTTCTCGTCGGCACCCGCGATCTGCACGTCCACGAACGAGCCGTTGTCCACCTGGAAGGCCGTATCGCCGACAGGGCGCTCGTCGTAACTGGCGGCCAGCACCGAGACGGCCTGGTCCCCGCTGTTCTGCACCGTCACCGTCACGCCTGGTTCGCCGACGGCGGCGGGGGCGGTGCTGACGGTGGTGGTCTCGCCCGGCTGCAATACGGCGGCGTCGGCCGTGCCCACGGTCTGTGCGACGATGCTGAAGCCAAGCGGATTGGACAATTGTCCGTCGCCATTGACCACGTGAACCGTGGCTACGGCAATATCCACGCCGGTTTGGAGATCCGAGGCCGGGATGGCGGCCACGAGTTCCGAGCTGTTAACGACAGTGGTAGGCCGCGGCGAGCCGTTCCAGTGGACCACCGCCCCGGACAAGAAGCAGCCACCGCTCACCGTCAGGTTGAAGGCCGGGCCATTGGCGTAGGCTCCGGCCGGCGTCATCGCCGCCAAGGCCGGTGCGGAAGCCACCACCTGGATGAGCAGGCTGTCGCTGCGACTTACGAGATTGTCATTCTTGTCGGTGGTTACGGTGAGCACTGCTTCATAACTGCCGATGGGCAGGCTCCACGCCACGACTGCATCGCCGACGGCGGAGTCCACCACGGCGCCCTCGTGGAGCAATTTCCACGAGTAGCTCAGCGCATCGTTATCGGCATCCGAGGAGGCGCTGCCGTCCACCGTCACGGTCGCCAGGCAATCCGTGCCAGCCAAAACTCTCTGGTCTGCACCTGCTGCGGCCACCGGCGGATGATCGGTGATCACGACTGACACGTTCCGGGTCTCACTGGAACTCTGGCCAGCAGCATCGGTGGCCGAATACGTCAGCGTGTAGGTACCGGCCGCCAACACATTGACCCCGCCCGTGACGCTGACCGGCAGTTCACTGCCGCAGGCATCGAACGCCGTCCCGCCGGGGTCGATAAACGGGGTATTGTATTCGTGAGTCAATGCTGCCGATCCGTTGAGCGCAACTGTCGGGGCATCGGGGCCGGCTTCGAGCCGCGCAATCAGCTTCCGCTCGACGCCGTTGACCGAGGCGAAATCACCGCCGACGAGCAGCTTGCCATCGGGTTGCAGCGCCAAGGCGCGAACCTGGTTGTCGGGCCCCGCCAGCGGATCAAAGCTGGGATCCACGGTCCCGTCGGCGAGAAGCCGGGCTACCCGCATCCGGTTCACGCCGTTGACCGACCCCATGTTGCCGCCAATCAGTATACGACCATCGGGCTGGGTCACCACGGACCACACCGGGCCCGCTACATTGGGACTGAAGCCAGGGTCCAAGCTGCCATCCTCGTTGAGCCGGGCCAGCCGCGAACGGCTCAAACCGTTGACCGAGGTAAAACTCCCGCCCACGACCAGCTTGCCGTCCGACTGCACGGCCACGGCGTAAACGTCCTGGTTGGCACCCGTGCCCACGTCGAAACCGGCGTCCAGGCTTCCGTCAGGTTGCAGACGGGCAATCCGGTTTCGGCTGACCCCATTGACCGTTGTAAACGACCCGACAAGGAGGACTTTCCCATCCGCCTGCGCCGCCACACGCCACACGTAACCGTCACCCACGCCCGCGCCGGGATCGAAGCTGGTGTCCACACTCCCGTCGCTGTTGAGACGGGCGATTCGATTCCGGCTCACCCCGTTGACCGAGGCAAAGAATCCCCCGATGAGCACCTTGCCATCGGTTTGCACCGCCACTGAAAGCACCCGGCTGTTGGCACCCGTCCCTGGATTGAAACTGGCATCCACGCTGCCGTCTTGGTGGAGCCGGGCCACGCCACGCCGGTTCACGCCGTTGATCGTGGTGAAATCGCCGCTCACCAGAACCTTGCCGTCGGGTTGGAGGGTGACAGTGTCGATCCCGCCACCGCCGGCCCCCGAACCGGGATCGAAACTCAGGTCCAGACTCCCGTCGGCATTGAGCCGTGCGATTTCATTTCGGCTTACTCCCTGGACGGACGTAAACCAGCCGCAGATCACTGATTTCCCGTCGGGCTGGACAGCGATCATTCGGACCTGAAAACCCGACGTGCCCGAAGTGGCGTCAAACGACGAATCCAACTGGCCCAGCGGTGCCCCTGGATGCAACCGCACGTTGATCGTCGTGGTGACGGTAGCCGGATTCCAGTTGGCCGTATCGGCCGGGGTGAAATTCGCGGAAAGCATTTGCGCATCGCCCACACCCAAGGTCGTTCCTGGCGGCGGGTCGTAGGCGAAGGTGCCCGGCGCATTGGCAATGGCGTTCAAATGGGTTGCTCCCAGAACCGTGTGGCAGTTGATGTCGGCCGGTAGGGCCCACATGATGCCTGGAGTCGCTTTCGACACCGTCAACGTCCGAGCTAAAGGTGTCGCCGCTTGGTAACTCCCATCGCCGAACTGATACGCCACGATGGTGGCCGTGCCGGCGCTCAGAATGGTAACTGTGTTGCCGCTGACGGTTGCTACCGACGGCGACAGGCTGTTAATCGTCAACGGCAAGCCTGAACTGGTCGAGATACTGAGCGTAAATGGTGCGTCACCGTAAGTGTGGGCCGGGATGGGGTCAAAGGTGATGGCCTGGGCAATCGCGTTGATACGCAGGGAGCCATTGACTGTCGTGACCGTGTAGTTGCCTAATCGGTTGTCTGGATCGTTCAGAGTGACAAAGATTGTGTACACCCCTCCCGGACTACTGGTCGTGGCGGCGGTTGTGTAGTTGGCTGTGATGTTGTCTCCGTTGGCCACGCCGGTGAGCGTGCCGGTCAGCGTCGGATTAGGCTCAAGGTAAAGCCGCGTGAAGCTATCTGCCGTCACGGTGAGCGCGGCTTTGCCGACCGTGAAGGTCCGGTCCATATCCGCCGCCGCAAGGAAGTTTACGTCACCGCCTTGCGAAGCGCGGATCGTCGCGAGCCCGGGCCCGATGATTGTCACTGTGTTCCCGCTCACGGTTGCAACCGACGGGGTGAGACTGGTGAAAGTCACCGGCAATCCGGAGGAAGCTGTCGCGTTGATCGTGAACGGAGGGTCGCCATAAGTGCGATTGTCAGGCGAATCGAATGAGATCGTCTGTGGTTCCGCACAATCCCCGGTACACCGCAATACGAGGACAAGCTCGTGAACAAGGGCAGGATCACCGCTGTTTCCGAAAAGAATGGCGTTGGCCGTCAGGACCGTGCCTCCGATAGAAAATGAGCCGCCCGCGGAAAGGTTGATGTTGGCAATTGCGTCCGCATTCAACGGAATCTCGAGCAGCGAAGCGTCGGGCAGATGTGTCCGGTGTGTGATTTTTGCGTAGGACTGTCCGGTGCCCAGGTCGCCATAAATCGCAATGCCCTCCTGGTCGCCGATCTGACGGCCCTGCAGCAAGGTGGTTGGTGAGAAATCAACATCGAACAATTCATACTCCACATCCGTATCCAGCGGGCTTTCACTCACGCACGTTTCACAGATCGGTCCCGGCTCATGGATGACCAGTGTTGCGCTTTCGAGCACCTTTCCCGAAAGGTCCAGACTGGATAAGTCAAAGGAAAAGAAGTTTCGATAAAGTCCGGCTTGCGCACCGAAGTTGCTGTTGCCGGCTGTGTGTAATCCCGACCAGCGATACCATCCATGCCCCACGTCATCGAAGGTCACCGAGCGGGAGGGGCCCAAGACATTGATGATTACACTTGCGGTTGCAGGAAGGAAAGAATCTGTGTCGTCGGGCGCAAACGTGACCGACAGCGTATGCGTACCGATATTGAGAATGCTCCCCAATGGCGGTGAGTAATCAAAGGCGCCGGGCACGGTCTCGCCGTTGTAACTCGCCGCGGCGTTGAGTTGCGTTTGGGAGAGGGGAGTTCCGGAAATGATGGATTCCGGGGCGGCCCAAGTGATCACCGGCGTCGCTTTGTTGACGCCAAAGCTCTGGTCCATGTTGGGCGCAGCCTGGTAGTTTGCGTCACCGACCTGCGAAGCGCGGATCGTGGCGGTCCCCGCGGCGACAATCGCCACCGTGTTCTCGCTCACGGTCGCGACGGAGGGCGTGAGGCTGGTGAGCGTGACCGGCAGGCCGGAGCTCGCGCTCACCGGGACCGTGAACGGTGCGTCGCCGTACACATGCGGTGGGATCGCGCCGAACGTGATCGTCTGCGGCGCGCGTTGCACATACAGCGCGCCTGTGTTCTTCGTCACGTTGTAGTTGCCCAGCCGGTTGTCCGGGTCGTTCAGCGCAACATTGATCGTGTAAACCCCAGCCGGCCCTGCGGGCGTGGCCGTGGTCGAATAGCTGGCGGTGATGTTGTCGCCGTTCACCACGCCCACCAGCGTGCCTGTGAGCGGCGGATTCTCCTGGCCGTAGAACCGGTAAAGCGTGTCCCCGGTCGCCGTCAACTCCGACTTGCCCACGACGAGGTCGAACGTGGTGCTCGCGCTCAGGGCGGGTGAACCGTTGTCGGTGGCGGTGATCGTGATGTTCGCCGAACCGAGGGCCGGTGGAGTGCCGGAGAACGTACGCGTGGCGGAATCAAACGCCAACCACGCAGGCAAACCGCTGGCGTTGTAACTCAGCGTCTGACCTGCGTCCGCGTCGGAGAAGGTGTTGGCCGGGACCGTGAAGCTGAATACCGTGCCGTAGGTCGCATTCTGGCTCGCGATGGGATTGGCCACGATCGGAGCGGTGTTGGCGGGTTGGACCAATAGAAACTCGATGGAGTCGAGGTCAAAGCCTGCCTGGACAATGTCCAACTGCATGACCTGAACCCCGGCTGGCAGCACAAACGGCTCACTGACTCTCTCGACCATGGCGTCCCACGAACCGTTTCCCCCGACCAGGATCAACTCCGACTGCTGGCCACCCGAAAACCGCAGCCGTGCCGTGCCGATCACGCCATCGCCAGACAGCCGCAGGACCGCGCGATACGAGCCCGCAGCGGGCACGTTGATGGTGTAGTGCAGCCACTCGCCGTTGGCCGTCCAACCGATCCGCTCTCCACCCGCCCAAGACACGATGTCCACCCCTTCCGAACGATAGAGACTGCCACCCTGATTCGCGGCATCGGCGTCGTGATAGGCTGAGCCTTCGCCTCCTTCGTCGAAATCCTCCGCTTGAATGACTCCCGGAACCGGCCATGGAATTCCCCCAAACGGCGTTGATTGGACGGGTACCAGCTCGAACGAATCCACGTCAAACCCAGCCTGGACGATGTCAAGCTGCACGACCTGAATGCCGGCAGGCAGGGCGAATGGCCCGCTGGCGACGCTGACCATGGCGTCCCAGGCGCCGGTGCCGGGTACCGCGATCGGTTCCGTCATCTGCCCACCCGAGAAACGCAGTTGGGCCGTGCCGCCCGAGGCGCCGGAGGAAACCCGCAGGACCGCTCGATACCAACCGGCAGCCGTGACGTTGACCGTGTAGTGCCGCCATTCCCCGTCGGCATTCCAGCCAATTCGTCTTCCGGTGGGCCCGTCGAGCACGTCCACTCCGCCCGTGCGATATAGGCTGCCCCCGAAATTCTCGACCTCGACATCGTGATAAGCCACGCCCTCGCCTCCTTCATCAAAATCCTCCGCCTCGATCAATCCGGGCACGTTCCTGGGCGTCCCGCCGAAAGGACTACCGAACCAAGCGGTCGCGGTCGTGTTTTGGTTGAGCGTGATTGCTAAGGGATTGGCCGTGCTGTGGACGTCTCCACCCCAGCCCGCGAAGAACTGTCCCGGCTGGGTCAACGCCTGTAGCGTCACCGCCGTGCCCGGTTCGTAGCCGGCCTGATCCGGAGTTCGCTCCACCGTTCCACCCGGAGCGTTGACCGTAAGCGAGTAAAGCAACTGCTGAATGCTGAGAGGGGG
>JAANMX010001266.1_pt1 | contig 29146 bp, 18 predicted proteins | sample 7279681 | NCBI WGS metagenome assembly JAANMX01 (sample SAMN14094542, study PRJNA606508) | bioreactor metagenome | isolation source: A lab-scale SPAN reactor treating ammonium-rich wastewater day 351 | place: Ireland: Galway | collected 2018-01-01 | reverse complement strand
TGATACGTCATTCCCTTTCCCTGATACGTCATTCCCTTTCCCTGATACGTCATTCCCTTTCCCTGATACGTCATTCCCTTTCCCTGATACGTCATTCCCGCGAAAGCGGGAATCCAGCCTCCCCTGACCGCCTCTCCCGGCTTAAAATAATCATGCCTGAAAGGGTTTATTGGTGAGGATCCCACGAAAAACTCCGGCCAGATCACCCGCAAAGCGATCCCAGGTATAACGGCTGCGGACCTTCTCCCAGCCATTGCGTCTCCGCTCATTCCTGTCGGCCTGATCCCCAAAAACACGCAGGAGAGCCTGTGCCAGGCTGCCTGGATTTCCTTCCTCGAATATATAACCGGACTCACCGATCACCTCCGGGATGCAGCCACTCGATGAGCCGATGACTGAAACCCCGCTCCCCATGGCTTCCAGTAATACTCTGCCAAGCTGTTCGGCCCACACTGGTGTGGTTCGTGAGGGCAATACCAGCACATCCAGGCTTGAGAGATGTTCTATGACCGCTTCAGGAGGAACAGCCGGGAGCCATTCGATTCGATCACTGACACCTGCAAACTGTGCAGTCATCCGCAATGCCTTTTCATGCGGACCACTCCCGAGGATCACCAGCCTTCCTGGAACCTCCGGCAATGCCTGAATCAAGGTCTCGACTCCTTTCATCTCCAGCAGCCTGCCGATGTACCCAATCCGGGGGGCCTCGGGAATCGGGTGGGTCAGTTTTTCTTCGAGGGCTTCTTCCGGCAGGATAAAGTGTTGTGGAATTCCATAGGGGATGACTTCTGTTTTTCCTTGAAACCCGCGCTCCTTGAGAACCCTTTCGGCGGTTTGTGTGGCGCAGATACCGGCGCAGGCTTGACTGAAAACACGCTGTTCAATGCGGCGATGGATCGGATCCAGGCGGGAACAATAACTGCCGTGCCGAAGAATGTTTTCCCAGGTGTAGAACAGAAGCTGTGCCTGCGGGGCCAAACGGGATGCAAGCCGGGCGGTCTGTCCGGCGAAAAAAGACCAGGGTTCCTCCAGCAGCTGGATCAGGTCCGGTTTGAAACGGCGGATGGCCTGCCCCAGCCCCCGCCAATAAAACCCGTGTGAATATGAGCCGCTCCAGAGCGTTTTCCCGAGAAAAATCCGGTAATTGGGATCGGAGGTTTTTTCCACACGGACATCATGCATGTGCTCATGCCAATGAATCGGTGACAGAACAGCCAGCTCGATATCACTGTGAGCGGCTATTTTTTTGTAACGTTCATGGTTCGCCGCCAGCACTGCTGTTTTATCGATAATCAGGACCCGCATCTGACGCTTTTCCTGTCCTCCCGATTTCCTGGAGCATTGCTGCCTGCTGTCAGGGTAGCATGTTCTCCCCCCTCGAATTGAGAGGAGTATCTACCGGAAACCCCTGTTCTTTCGTACAACTTGCCATATAGTTCTTTTTCATGAGGCTTTTTTAATGGCGCGATCGGTGATTATTGGCGCGGGAATAGCAGGTCTGACCGCCGGATATACACTCCAGCGGCTGGGGGAATCCAACCCCCCGCTGGTGGTGGAAAAAAATCCGTTTGCCGGTGGTCTGGCCAGCACAATGGAGTGGCAGGGGTGCCGGATGGATCTCGGCCCCCACCGGATTTATACAGTCTACCCCCATGCCAAGGAGCTGATTCATTCTCTGGTTGGGGATGACCTGGTGGTCTGTAAACGCACCAGCCAGATCTTCCTCTCGGGAAAATGGCTGGATTACCCCCCGCGGGTCGGTGAACTGATCTCACGCCTCGGTCCACTGGTGGGGCTGCGATTGTTCTTTTCAGCCCTTTCCGGGCGGCTCCAGTATGTCATGCACCGGATCTCGCGAAAGTCGACCCATTCGTATGGGGAGTATCTCCAGCACCGTTTTGGAAAAGCCCTCCGCGGAATGATCTTTGACCCGTTTGCGCTCAAGGTTTACCGTGAAGAACCAGATGACCTGGATGAAATGGTCGCCAGAGTGCGGCTCGCCAGCCAGGGATTGTTTTCAACCTTGTGGGAGGCTCTAACCGGCCGGCGCACATCAGCGGTGAAATCTTTTCTTTACCCACGATATGGGATCGGCCTGATCTCGGCTCGACTGGCGGAGCGCATCCAGAGCCATGATGGCGAAGTCCTTCTCTCCCACAAGGTGACCAAGATCCGCCATACCGGCGGCCTGGTTCGGTCGGTCGAGATCGAGGATGATGATGGCATGCGCATCCAGGTGGACAGCTCTCGTGTGATCTCCACCATCCCGCTGGCTGTCCTGGTGGAATTGCTCGAACCCAAACCACCCCTGCCGGTAAAAGCCGCCGCCGACAGCCTGACTTATGCCGACTCTTTCCTGGTTTATACCCTCGTGAACCGTCAGCCGCTGACCAATAACTGCTGGATGTATTTCCCGGGAGAGGAAACCATCTTCACCCGTGTTTATGAATTGTATCATTTCTGCCCGGAACTGGTTCCGGAGGGGATGAGTTGCCTCTGTGCCGAAATCCCGGCCAGGCCGACCGATCCGGTGCAGTATGTCGATGATACCGAGCTGATGGATCGTGTCTGGGATGGATTCAAACGCACCGGGATGGCACAGGGAGCCGAACGAGTCGATCAGGTGGTCCTCAAAGTGCCTTATGCCTATCCCATCTACCGCCTTGGCTATCGGCAGGAGCTCCAGCAGGTCCTCGATTACCTGTCCGGGTTTGGCAACCTGATCAGCACCGGCCGGCATGGCCTGTTCCACTACAACAACAGTGACCACAGCATGGAAATGGGACGCCTGGCTGCCGAATATGCCTTCCATTTTCCCGACCAATCCCAGGGCTGGTATGCCAAAAGGGAAGAGTTTGACGCCTACCGGATCGTCGATTAAACTGAAGACATGCGAGCAAGGGATATTCGAACCGCCTTTCTGATCGTTCCACCTACAGGGAAGTTTATCCGTGAGGAACGCTGCCAGACCCCGATCGAGGGCATGCACACCATTGCCCTGCGGCCGCCGATGGATCTGCTGTATATCGCCGCAGCCCTTGAACGCCAGGGAGTGAAATGCACCCTGATCGATTACCCCGGGGAACAGTGGGACTGGGAAGTCCTTTATGAAGACCTCGCACGCCTGCGGCCGGATATGCTGGTTTTGTCAACAACCACCCCATCGCTCGACAGGGACCTGAGGGCTGCTCAGATGGCCAAAGGGGTCCGTCCGGATACGATCGTGGTGGTCAAGGGAGCCCATTTCTGGAGAGATCAACCCACATTTCTAAAGAAATATCCGATGGTCGATGTCATCATGAGTGGCGAATACGAGGAAACCATCCATGAGCTGATTACCCAGCCGGATTGGCAAAAGGTGAATGGAATCGCCTTCAAGCAGGGAGGCCATATCTATACCACCCCTCGGCGTGCGTTCCTTGAGGATCTCGACCGGATACCCTATCCGGCACGCCATCTCGCCAACAATGGCCTGTACATCCGGCCGGATACCGGCGAACTCCAGACAACCCTCATTACCAACCGGGGATGCCCCGAAAAGTGTGTCTTCTGCCTGGCGCCCAGAGTCGCTGGCAGGGAGAATCGTGTCCGCAGCGTTTCGAATATCATCGGGGAACTCGAAGATTGTGTGAACCAGCATGGCATCAGGAACTTCCTGTTCCGCTCCGATACCTTTACTCTGGACCCCGAGTGGGTCATCGAGCTGTGCCTTGGGATCGAACGTTCCGGTCTTCGCATTAAATGGTCCTGCAACAGCCGTGTCGATACCCTCAATGGGGAGATGCTGCGTTCGATGCGCGAAGCCGGCTGCTGGCTGGTTTCTTTCGGAGTTGAAAGCGGCAGCCAGGAAATCCTCGACCTGATGAAGAAAAACATCACCAAAGAACAGGTCCGCGCCGCAGTTAACCTCTGCAAACTCGAAGGCATCCTGACCAGTGTCTATTTCGTCATCGGCAGCCCATGGGAATCCGAAGCCACTTTTCAGGAAACAGTCGAATTTGCAAAACAGATCGAGCCTGATTTTGTAGAGTTCTTCTATGCCTACCCGTTCGAAGGGACAGAAATGTATGTCATCGCAGCCAATGAAGGCCTGCTCGAAAGGGGAACCTACCCCTCTGCGGCATACTCCAAACCCGCCATGCCCACCAAATATCTGACACTCGAACGGCTCGGTGAAATGCGTTCGGAGGCCCTACGGTCCTATTACCTGCGCTGGGGCGTGATTCGCCGGACCATCCGGAGGGCGAGATCCCCGAGAGTCCTCATGAATTATGCCCGATTCGGACTGGCTCAGATGTCCGATCTTCTCGGTTGAGGAGGCCAGTGGCATGAAGCGCCATAAAATACTCCTTCTCAATCCTCCCGGCGATCAGCGTTACATCCGCGACTATTACTGCAGCCATGTCTCAAAAGCCAATTACATCTGGCACCCTTATGACCTGTTCGTGCAATCCGGAATCCTGGGGCAGGACCATGATCTGGTGGCTCTGGATGCCAACATCGACAACCTGACCTTCGAGCAGGCGGCTCAAGCCCTCTCAAGAATGGACTTCGATGCCATTCTCATGCTGACCGGCGCAGTCTCCTGGAAAAATGACTTCTCCTTTGCCGGGAAATACCTCCAGGGAAAGACCCTGATCGCTTCCGGCGATGTGACTGTCGCCAATGGACGGGATCTGCTCGAAAGATATCCTTTCCTGGATGCAACTCTGCAGGATTTTACCCTTCCTGCAATCAATCAATTTTTGAAGATCAAGGACCAGTGCCAGGGAGGAATTCCTGACACGAGCGAGCCGATCCCCGGGCTGCTCTACCGGAACCATGAAGGGAACTCCATCGAAGGCCCGATTTATCCCGCTTATGGCAAGTACCGCCACCCGGTCCCGCGTTACGATCTGTTTCCCTGGAAGCGATACCGGGTCCCTCATGCCCGAAAAATTCCTTTCGCTTCGATCATGACTGATTTCGGCTGCCCTTATCACTGCAGCTTCTGCATCACAGGGAATTTCGGGTACCGCATGCGCGATATCGATAATGTCGCGGAGGAGCTTGCTTACCTCAAACAACTGGGGATCAGCGATCTATGGTTCAAGGATGTCGTGTTTGGAGTCAACAAGCGGCATTACAATGAGCTTCTCGACCTGCTCACGGATGGCCCCCACCATTTCCGTTGGGCAACACTCTCCCGGGTGGATATCGTCACAGAAGACCTGCTCGAAAAAATGGCACGGGCCGGTTGCCATACCATCCAGTTTGGAGTCGAGAGCGCCGATGAGAGCATTCTCGAATCCATCGAAAAAGGCATCAGCCCCGAGAGGGTCAAAGAGGTTTTTCGGTTGTGCCGCCAGCTCGGGATACGCACTCTTGCGCATTTCATTATCGGCCTCCCCGGCGAAACCCTCGAAAGCGCCAGAAAGACCATCGAGTTTGCCCTGGAGATCGATCCGGACTTCGCCTCTTTCAATGTAGCCTCCCCACGCCTGGGCACTGCCTTGCGCCAGGAAGCCCTTGAAAAAGGGTATATTCCGAATGAGCTGACCGAACTCGATAATTCGATTACATTCCCGACCATGGAGCTGGGCACCCTCTCCAGGGAAGAAGTCTGGCGGCTTCACCATGAGGCGATTCGACGTTTCTATCTCCGCCCCCATTATCTCTGGCGGCGGCTGGTCGGGGTGCGGTCAGCTCGTGAGCTGGGGAATTCCGTTTTCGAAGGGGCGAACCTCCTCAAGCATGCGGTCCGCTCTGGAATCGATCCAGCTGACATGGTAGAAGTCTGAAATTCTTCCAGAATCTCGACATGGAAAGGCCTGTAAACGTGAAATCACTCCACTTTGTCTGCATCCTTTCATTGGCTGCATTGTTTTTCGAAGGCTGTGGAAAACCCGCTCCGGAGGAATCCTTCGAAGAAGCGGTCCGCCTGATGCAACAGCAGAACTTTGTCTCCGCCCGCCACCGCTTTGAAGAAATTGCCAAGGATAATCCCGATTTCGAATACATTACCGACGTCCGCCTGGCCATCGCCGATTGCTTTAACTTCGAACAGAAGCCCGGCGATGCCGAGGTGATCTACAAAGACATCGCTGAAAAAAATCCCAAAACACTGTATTCATGGAAAGCTCGGATCCGCCTTGGGGAGATGGCGCGTATCGACAAGCGATACGATGAGTCTGAAACCTATTACCGTGCGGCAATAGACGATGTCACTGAGGAAGGCCCCAAACTCACCGCCATGAACAGCCTGGTCCGCACATTCCAGGAGGCTGGAAAAATCGATGCCTCAGTGGAAACCCTCGGGCAGATGCTGGCGATTGCGAAAAATGCAGAATTCAAGATGCGTATCGGCATTCAACTGGTCAATGTGCTGATTTCCCAGAACAAGAAAGATGAAGCATGGAAGGTACTGACATCGCTTTACAATCCAAAAGATCCCGAAGATGCCAAGGAATCCTTCTTCCTTTCACTGATCCAGGCGGTTCCGGCAACCGGGAAATTCGCCGAGACATTCCAGTATCTGGATGGGATTGTGGCTTCGGCGACAGATGATGAATCCCGCGCACGGGCATCGTTCTTCAATGGGCTGCTGGCCTCGGCGACGGAACCCTATGTCGCAACCGGTGTGACAGTTCTGAAACGGATCCATGATCTGTTTCCGAAGACTGCCTATGGGCGCTGGGCGCAGGTCGAAGCTGCCAAGGTGATCCTTTCTGCGACATCCCATTTCCCGGATGCAACAGGTGAAGCACGATCGCTTTTTGATGCCGCTCTCAAGAACTATGACGATATCATCAATGATGTCACCATCGAGTGGTTTGAACCCTTAAAGGCAGTCTGGGCCTGGAGCCAGATCGGCACCATTTATGAGATCCGCTCCCAGTACCTCGAAAGCCTCGATGATCTCCTGTCCGCTTCAAGGACCATCGCTGAAATTCCGAAACGTTTCAAATCTCTGCCACAGGAAGTTGAAATGGCCAAAAGGTGGCAGGAACGTGTGGCCGCAAAAATTCATATCGCCGAATCCAGCCCGGAGCATTTCTGGGAACAGATCCGCCTCATGCGCGCCGGGATTATCCCGGGTGCAACCGAGGAGGCAGCAGCAGCCGCCGAAGGCCAGGTGCCCCCTGCGACCGCCACTCAACCTGTAGCCGCCACAGCCCAGGCTGTGGTTCCGGCTCCGGCTGTGCCTGAAAATCAATCCAAATCACCCTGAAATCTGTCATGCAGCCTGATGTCCTTCTTCTCCAACCCCCGACTGGATCGTATCGCCGGGATGACCGATGCCAGTCGAGGGTGGAGGACCAGACTATTCAGATCAACCTCCCACCCATGGACCTCGCTTACCATGCTGCGGTCCTTGAAAATGCTGGCTTCACCTGCGCCATTCGGGACTTCTCGACAGCCCATATTTCCCCAGTCAAAGCCCTTGAGGAAATCCGCATCCTCAGCCCGCACTGCCTTTTCTTCTCCTCAACCCAGCCCACCCAGGCCAATGATTTCGCGTTCGCCGAGCAGGTCCACCGCTTGATCCCGGGAATCCGCATTGTGGTGCGCGGAGAGTCGGTGACATTCCAGGACCGCCAGATCCTCAAGCAGGTTCCGGTGGTGGATTTCATTCTTCGGGGTGAATCCGAAGAGACTTTGCTGGAACTGGTTGAGAGCCTTTTTCGCTCTGGCAAACCCCTGAGTGAAATCAACGGGCTGAGTTACCGGGAGGAAGGGCGAATCCTCCGCACCCCGGATCGAACTTTTATCAGGCGCCTCGATGATCTTCCCTGGCCGGCGCGCCACCTGCTGGATCAGTCGCTCTACCGCAGCCCGGAAACCAATAATGTTCTGACTACCCTGTATGCAGCCCGTGGATGCCCGTACCCCTGCATCTTCTGCCCCGCACCGCTTGCTTCCGGGCGTCCGGTGCGCCTGAGGCAGGCCGAAGATCTTGTGGCTGAAATCGAGTCCTGTGTTTCTGAGTATGGCATTCGTGAGTTCCTCTTCCATGGAGATACCTTCACTTATTCCAGAAAATGGGTTCTCGAACTGTGTGAGGCGATCGCTCGGAAGGGGTTGAAAATCAGATGGGGGTGCAACAGCCGTGTCGATACCATCGACCGTGAGATGCTTCAGGCCATGAAGTCTGCCGGTTGCTGGGTCATTGGCTTTGGTGTGGAAAGCGGACATGAGGAAACCCTGCGCAAAATCCGCAAGGCTGCCACCCGTGACCAGGTGGTTGAGGCATTCAGAATGTGCCGGGAGGCCGGAATCCGGTCTCATGCCTTTTTTGTGTTCGGATTTCCCTGGGAGGGAGAAGTTCACCTGCAGGCGGATCTGGAGCTGGCGCGTGAGATCGATCCGGATTTTTTTGACTTCAACATCGCTTATCCCCTGCCGGGAACCGAGCTCCTCAAGCAGGTGGAAAATGAAGGGCTGATTGACCGTTCCCGGATCGACCAGGGTGGATATGCGGTTCCGGCCACACGAACCCACCTGCTGGCGCACGAGGAACTGGAGGAATGGCGCCGGAAGGCGCTGTTGTCGCTTTATCTGAGGCCCCGATATATTGCACGGACTCTGCTTCAGGCAGGATCCCCCTGGCGCGCCTGGCTGTACATCAAAGCCGGTTTCCGTCGGCTGCGGCAGCTGCTGGGGTGAAGGGCGGTATCAGAGATGCCCTGCCTCGGTACACTTTTCACGCATCCCCGGCAGGCACACCAGCACCATCAGGTAGCAGACACTTCCCAAACCCAGGGTGGCCGAGATCCCCAGCTGAATCGAAATCAACACTGCAAGCGCTGAACTGAACACACCGAAAATCCCGTTCAACGCCCAATACCAGGGGGTTTGGCTGGATTCGTCTTCCCCGACTAGCCGCATCCCGGTCGGATAGAACATCCCCATCAACATCCCGAGCGGAAAGAGGATGAGCAGGCACAGAAAAGCCCTTATCAAGGTGCTGGTTTCAAGAAAATACTGTTGGATCAACAGAAATCCAATCTGTGATAGAAACACTGCAGAACCAACCAGGATGGGCAAAACAAATACCCGGGTTGAGCGTGGGTCAATGGCCTGGCTGATAAAGCTTCCAAGCCCGCTGCTCAAAATCAAAGTGAACAAGGCAACCACAAAGGCCAGGACCGGCTGGCCAAGAAGGATCGAAACCCGTTGAAGCAGGGCGATTTCCACCAGCATGAAGGCTGCCCCGATGAGAGAGAAAAAGGCGGCCGAGCTCAGGTTCAGGCCCTGTGGACAGGCTTGTTTTTTCCGCATCGACCAGAGCGGCGCCAGAATCGTTAATGCCACCAGGATCCCCAGGCAGGCCACCAGGATCACCAGAGTGAGGTTGGCGATCAGATTTCCACGCACTGTTTCAGGGTATCGGTTGATCAGCTCCCGAAGCCCTTTGAATCGGAGCATGTTAAAAAAGAAGGGATTATTGTCAGTCGGTGGATTGAAGTTCAACGGCTGGTCCGCAAGCCGGGACTCGAGGTCCCCGGTGTTTTGGGCTGCCAGCATCGATGCCAGGCGCTCATCGGATGGCTTTTCGCCCGGAAGGATCACCGGAGTGAATTGCAGCTTCTCGATGGTCTCCCTGAGGTACTGCCGGTCCCCTGGTGTAAATGGCGAAGGGGAAATTATCAGCGTCGCCAAACGTGCCGGCGAAGTAACCACTGCGATGTGATCTGCCAGCTGGGTAGCCCCTCTCTCCAGCAGTGCCGCGCAGGCCAGAGCGATCATCCGCCCCGATTCTCCCAGGTAATCCGGATCATACCAGCGGCTGACAGTAAAGATGCCATCTTCACTCAAGCGCGACAGGAACAGCTTCCAGGCTTCGAGCGTATACAATCCATTCTCCGAAAGTGCAAAGGCCCCTGATGTAGTCGCCGCCCAGGTGTCGATCATGGACATCTGAATCACCCGGAATTGCTGATCGTGACCGGCCAGCCAGCTTCTGGCTTCGTCGACCACCAGTTTTATCTCTGGATCGACTGCAATCCCCGCATATTCCCGGAATCGGTTCTGAAGCAGATCAATGAAGATCGGGTTGATCTCGATGGCGGTGATGTTCTGATGCCCAAATGCCCGGGCACTGAGAATATCCCTTCCTCCGCCCACACCGATGATACAGGCCCCACCGTTCGGACGAAGCCAGTAAGCCAGGTTGGTGAGGTCATAACGGAGATTGTCCAGCTGCTCGGGCCCTTCCCGTTTTGACAACACTGTTCCCGCTTTCCCATCGATGGTAAGCACATACTGTTCATACTCCAGCTTCGGTGCAACCGGGCTTTCCGCCCAGAAAAATGCTGGACGGGTGTCTGGGGGATAGACAGTCACCCGGGATAATGAGTTCCATTCCTCAAACGCCAGCAGTGATGGCAGCAGGAGTTTTCCTTTGGTGAAAAGCGGGCGGATCATCCAGGGAGATCCATTGCTTGCCGCCAGCCCGGCCAGCACAATAAAAACCAGCCCTCCCGGGAGAGCTTTCTTCCAGGAAAACCCGGAATGGCAGGAATATAAAAGCGCCGCAAGGCCTCCGAAGCTGCCAAAAAGAAGGATGCAGGCCGGGGTGTTGATTCGATTGAGAAATGCCAGGGCAGTCAGGCAGCCCAGTGCGGCACCCACCAGATCGAATCCATATATTTTCCCAACAGGCAACCCGGATCGGGTCAATGCGGCGGTGATTGCGATCCCAGAATAATAAAATGGTATGACAAGAACGGCGGTAGCAGTCAGCAGGCCGATGGCTCCCATGATGCCCGCTGCCGGATCGATGGTGAGTGGAAGCTGGCAGAGAATGAGCAACGATCCCGCGACAGAGAGGCCAAACCGGCAGGCCGCCGAACTGATCGAATGATGGAAACGGCTCCCGTTGAACTGCGCGGGGCGCAGGTAAATCCGTACAGCGCCCGCTGTCATTCCCACCATCGCGGTCGATATGGCGAAAAAAGCCAGGCTGTACCAGGTGATGACACTCAGCAATCGTGTCAGGCAGACCTCAAATGCCAATGAGGCCAGGGCGATGACAAAGGTTCCGGCATAAATCGACCGGTCTTTCTCCTGGCCCCGGTGGAATTGCTCCATCCTTATTGATCCCCTGCCTGAACCCATTCTTCATTGAAATGGACATGCTTGATGGTTTCTCCCCCCTGCTCCTCCGTCTTGCAGGAGTATGTCCCATGAATCGAACCATCCGATCCCTGGATGAAGGAGGGATAAGAAGCCGACCCTTTGTCAACTTCCCAGAGCTCGAGATGGCGAATCCATTTCCAGCTGGCGCCTTCATCATCGGACAAGCGCGCTGCCAGGCTGTGGCGCCCTTCCTCAGTGTCATTATTGACCATCAGCCAGTTCCCGTTCCTCAGCCGCAGGGCTTCCACACCGGCACCCGGATCGGGCAGCTCGGTATCCACACTCAAACTCCAGGTCATTCCATTATCTGTCGATTCTGAACGGAGGATTCGTTTCGGTGCGGGGCCATTGTCGCGCAGATAAGCCACCAGGGTGCCATCCTTCTTCCAGACAATACTTGGCTGAACTCCACCAGCGGAAATGATCGGGCCGCTCGGGGTCCAGTTTTCTCCATTGTCATCGCTGATCGCCACCAGCCCGAACGAAAATCTGTCCGAATAAAGCGGCAGCAGGAAACGCCCGCCTGGAAGCACTGTTGGTTTGGATCGCGGCATCCATCCCATGCGGCGCGCGTAGGTGTCCTTGGCATCTTCCTTCACCCTGTCCAGCTCTTTTGAAACTTCACCGAGGGCGGCTTCCGGCAAAGTGGCTTTGAATTGCTCGACAGCGGCAATGATCTCCTCAGCGAATCGATCTCCCGGATCGAACAGAATCGGAGTCTGCCACTGCCAGGAAGGTGCTCCGGGAAGGCGGTAATGGGTGGTGCTGCGAGCCATGAGGAGCGATGTTTCCCAACGGTTCGCAATGATCAATGGCCAGAACAGCCATAATTTCCCTGACTTATCCACCGCCATCGCCGCATTGCAGTCAGGAAATCCCTTGAAGTCCGCCATTTCGAAAATTGCGCTCCAACCCCTGGCTCCTCTTCTGAGGCGTGCTCCCACAATCCGGACATCATCGGCTTTGCGTTCTCCAGAACCTTTGTACCAGCTGGCGAGGAAATCGCCATTTGGCAGTTCCACAATACAGGAGCCATGGTTGTGCAGTTTGTCAGGCGGCTCGATTAAGGAGGATTCGAAAAATGGTTTGCCCTCACTTGCCATTCCAAGGCAGAGCATCACAATCACTGCTGCAATATGCATCATTGAAAACTTTGTCTTTGAATCCATTCCGGTCTCCTTTTTCTTTCTGCCTGCGCTTATCGATCGGCACTGCAACTCAATGGTGGATAAGACCTTATTCCTTCGGGCGGAGCAAGGGGAACAGGATCACATCCCGGATGCTCGCACTGTCGGTCAGAATCATGGCCAGCCGGTCGATCCCGATTCCGATCCCCCCGGCCGGCGGCATGCCGCAACGCAGGGCATTGACATAATCGAGATCCATCGGGTGCGCCTCCTGGTCTCCTCCCTGCCGCTGCGCCAATTGTTCTTCGAAACGCCGATACTGTTCGGCTGGATCATTCAGTTCGGAAAATCCGTTTGCGGTTTCACGGCCATAAATGAACAGTTCAAAACGCTCCACCAGGTCCGGATCATCCTTCTTCTGGCGGGCCAGAGGTGAGATCTCGGTCGGGTAATCAATGATGAAAGTGGGTTGAATCAGGCTTTCTTCAACCTTTTCCTCAAAAACCGCATTAATGATCTTCCCATGTGTCGTCAGATCTGTTGTGTCGATTCCAAGTCCTCTGGTTTTTTCCAAAAGATCAGCCAGGGGAGCATGGAGGTCCAGCTCGATTCCCACAACCTCATGGATCGCATCGATCATGGAGATCCGTTTCCACGGGCGTTTGAAATCGAGCGTGATTCCCTGGTAGGCCACCTGATGGCCACCAAACATGTCCTCCACAGCAGTGGAAACCAGATGCTCACACAATTCCATGACTGTGTCGCGGTCTCCATAGGCTTTGTATGCCTCAAGCATGGTGAACTCAGGGTTGTGCTTGATGGAGATCCCTTCATTGCGGAAGTTCCTGTTGATCTCATAGACCGCTTCCATTCCGCCCACAATCAGGCGCTTGAGGTGCAGTTCGGGAGCGATTCGCAGATACAGGTCGATATCCAGGGCATTGTGATGTGTGATGAAGGGGCGCGCAGCCGCCCCTCCGGCAATGTGATGCATCATCGGTGTTTCAACTTCCATGTAACCCATCTGATCGAGTTCCCTGCGGAAAATGCTGACCATTCGGCTCCGCTTACGGAAATGATCGCGCACATCACGGTTGAGAATCAGATCCAGATAACGCTGCCGATAGCGCATTTCAACATCGGCAAACTGGAAAAACCGATGGATATGGCCGGCCTCATCGGTGGTTTCTTTGAGCGGAGGAAGGTTGTTGATGACTTTCGATAAAACTGTTACTTCCCGCACATGCAGCGTGATCTCTCCGGTCCGAGTCCGGAACAGGGGGCCTTCCACCCCAATGATATCCCCCAGATTCAGGGCCTTGACGATTTCCTCAAAAACCTCCGGAGTGAAATCATTTTTTTTAAAGTAAAGTTGAACATGTCCATCCAGATCATGCAGGTCGCCGAAGATGGCTTTGCCCATCTCCCTTTTTCCCATCAAACGCCCGGCCAGACAGACTGGTGGTGATTCGAATTTTTCAGCGGAGGGATCCTCACTGTCCAGAAAGAGCTGGATGGCCCGGGCAGTGGTATGGCTTCTCTCATATCGCCCGCCATAGGGATCGATTCCTTTTTCACGCAGGCTCTGGATGTCATCGATCCGCTGCTGTGTGACTTCTGTCTCTTCAAAGGCTTCCATTGTGTTGCTGTCCCTTTCGCTCATCCCTGCTGCATAAACAGAGGATGCAGGTAGAGTTATACCCCAGGATGTCAAAACTGAAACCCCCATCAAAACGCGGCAAAGATTCGGGTAGAAATCCATGAAAACTCGTGTTAAGTTAATGCTCAGAGAGGGAGAAAGATCTCCTTTTCAATCTTTCCCTTGTTCACGAGGCGCTCATGAAAGTTCTCTTCCTCAACAGCCGGGCTTCCCTGATGTATCCCATGGAAAAACTGGGGATTATGATCCTTTCCTCTTTGCTCAAGCAGGAAGGGCATGAATGTGAGAACATCGAACCGGAAGCGGTTCCAGACCTGATTGAAGTTGTCCGCCAGAGAGATCCACAGCTGATCGCTTTCTCGTCCACCACCGGCCTCCACACAGTTTACCTCGAGCTGGCCCGGAATCTGAAAAAGGCCTTCCCGCATATTCCGACCATCATGGGTGGCCCTCACCCGACATTCATGCCGCATGTCATCGAGCACCCAGCCATGGACATCATCTGCCTGGGTGAAGGTGAAATGGCGCTGCTGGAACTGGCCAATGCCATGGAGGCAGGCCGGGATTACCGTGATATCCGGAATTTGTGGGTGAAGCAGAATGGCGACATCACCCGCAATGATCTGCGCCCGTTCCTTTCCGGCGCCGAGCTGGATGCCCTGCCATTTCCGGATCGGGAGCTGATGGCGGTTCATGCCGATGTCTACAAAAATGGAACCAACTCGGTGATGTCAGGGCGTGGCTGCCCGTACAAATGCAGCTACTGTTTCAATGAGCGCGCCCAGGAAATGGCCGGCGGCCGTTATACCCGCAAGATGTCGATCGATCGTGTCATCGCCGAGATCCAGGATATGATCCAGCGATGCGGGACCCGCATGGTCGCTTTCCAGGATGATGTCCTCATCATGAACAAGCGCTGGTTCAAGGAATTTGCTCCGCGTTACCGCGATGAAGTCGGCCTGCCGTATGTCTGCCATATCACGATTGACCTGGTCGATGAAGAGATTGCCGAAGCGCTGGCTATCTCAAACTGCAAGTATGCCTGTTATGGCCTTGAAAACGGCAATGAAGAATTCCGCCACAAGATGCTCAATAAGAAGAACTCGAACGAAGAAGTCATCACCGGTTCACATTTCCTCAAACAGTATGGTGTCAAGATCATCACTCAGAACATGATCGGCTTCCCGGAGGAAACCCCGGAGATCACTCTGGATACCGCACGCCTGAATGTCGAAGCGATGACTGACATCGCCAATTTCTATTTCTTCACCCCTTATCCGGGAACCTGGGCGGGCGATTACTGCCGCGATGCGGGCCTGTTGAGCGCCCCTTTCGAAGATTTTCCGGTCAGCCTGCATGATATGCCACCCCTCGATTCGCCCTATGCCAGTGACTTCAAAGAACTGTCCCAGCTGATTTACCTCGGCATGGATTATCCGAGCCTGCTGCCATTGATGCGGTATGTTTATACACGGCTGGACCGGAATTCCATTGTGAGAAAACTGGCGGTAAAAGCCTTCTTTGCCCTGAATAAGAATATCCGCTCCTGGCCCTACTTTAAAAACCGCCCGAGCACCATCCCGAGGGGAATCGAAAACCTGGCATAGATTCCCACTTCCCCCTCAACCCCGGCCCTTCTCCCATTGTCATCCCCGGCCTGACCGGGGAACCAGTGGGCAGCGGGTCATTCCCAACACTCCTGCCGTCATTCCCGCGAAAGCGGGAATCCAGAAAATTATTCAAACGTCATGGATCCCCGCTTTCGCGAGGATGACGAATATAGGGAGCGAGGATGACGAATATAGGGAGCGAGGATGACGAATAAAGGGTGTGGGGATGATGTGAAAGGGAGCGGGGAAGACGCAATGCCCCGGCCCACTGGCAGAGAGGGTGGGAAGAGCCTGGCGTAGGGGCGACATTCTTGGCGCCTGAAAAACCCTTGGCGCCCCTCAACCCCGGCTCTCTCCTCCCATCACCTGCTCACGTCCCCTCAACCCCAGCAACTCCCCACCTCACCCCCCTCTCCGCGAATTGACTCAGATGACTCGACCGTTATACTGAAAATCACAAGTTCATGCTTGGGATTCACTGAAAGAAGGTGCTTCACGATGGGACAAACTCTCACCGAAAAAATACTGGCCCGCCATGCAGGTGTCGATTCTGTCCAGCCCGGAGAAAATGTCTGGGTCACAACCGATGTGCTCATGACTCATGATGTCTGCGGCCCGGGAACGATCGGTGTCTTCAAAAAACATTTCGGCCCGGATGCGCGTGTCTTCGACCCGGAAAAAATTGTCATCATCCCCGACCACTACATCTTCACCGCGGACCTGCATGCCCACCGCAACATCGATATCCTCCGCAACTTTGTCAAAGAGCAGGGGATCCGTTATTACTACGACCCCGATTTTGTCACCAGTGAAGGCTACCCCTCTCCATACAAAGATCCCTCGAAAACCCACTACAAGGGTGTCTGCCATATCGCCCTTCCGGAAGAAGGCCACACCCGCCCGGGTGAGATCCTTTTCGGCACCGACTCGCACACCTGCACCGCAGGCGCTTTCGGTGAATTCGCCACCGGCATCGGAAACACCGATGCCGGGTTTGTCATGGGAACAGGGAAACTCTGGCTGCGTGTCCCGGAAACGATGAAGTTCATCCTGCATGGACGATTGCCCTCCTACCTGATGGCCAAAGACATCATCCTGCACATCATCGGCGAGATCGGGGTGGATGGCGCCACTTATCGTGCCATGGAATTCGATGGCGAGGGTGTATTCTCGCTTTCTATCGAGGAGCGGATGACCATCTGCAACATGGCCATCGAAGCCGGCGGCAAGAATGGAATCATCCCTGCCGATGAACTGACCGAGAATTTTGTGCGATCAAAGACCGACAAGCCTTACACGGTGCTGCGCAGCGATCCCGATGCAGCCTATCATTCAGTCCGGGAATATGATCTCGCCAGGCTTGAACCCACAGTGGCTCAGCCTCATTCCCCGGATCATCGCGCCCTGGCCCATGACCTTCGTGAGGTGAAACTCACCCGCGCCTATATCGGCTCCTGCACCGGCGGCAAAATCGAGGACTTCGAAGCAGCCGCCAGAGTGCTGGATGGAAAACAGGTTCAGATCGACACTTTTGTCGTCCCAGCCACCACCTGGGTGGATCAGGAGCTGGATAACCGCAAGGTCAATGGACATTCTCTGCGGGAGGTTTTCCTCGCGGCCGGAGCCAAGATAGGGCCGGCATCCTGTGCAGCCTGCCTGGGAGGGCCTGCTGATACTTTCGGACGCCTGAATGGGCCTGAGGTGTGCATTTCCACCACCAACCGGAACTTCCCCGGACGAATGGGATCCAAAGCGGCCCAGGTTTTCCTGGCGTCACCGCTGACTGTGGCCGCCTCAGCCATCCGTGGATCGATTACCGATCCGCGTGATTTCATCGGCTGAGCACAGTCACTTCTCGTTCAGGTCGATCGGGTCGGGCACACTCCGGAAAGAACCATCCTGGGAAACCAGCCCGCGATCGCGCAGGTTGATCAGGAACGGCAGATTCTTCATGAGTGCCGGGACTTCCACATTGGGATCCTGCCGCACTGCTTCGCCATTGATCCGCACCTGAACCGCGCCTGGAGGCGCAACCCCGGAAATCAGGGTTGTCCTTCCAAGGAAATTCATCAAAGCCAGGCGTCGGTTGACATATTTCCCCATATCGCCATAGGTGGAGGCACCGGGAGCCAGAGCGCCACGTGCATAACCATTCAGGAGGTGCTGCATGAACAGGCTCTTGTCCTCACCCCAGGCAATCTGAAAGGATTTGCAGGCAGAGAAAACGACAATCCGCTGGCCGATATCCCTGGCCGCCCCGGGGGAAAGATCCAGAAACCCTCCTCCGCGAGTTTCCTCGCTGGATGACACCTGAAGGATATTCGCATCCGCCGTTTGATCCGATCCAAACCCCGTAAGAGAGGCATCTGCCGATTCTGGTTTTGGATCCCTGAAAAAGCCTTCCAGATCTCCGCTGCGGGTGCCATCCCCTTCCTCAGAAAAAAACTGCATTTCGAGGTTGCGGCTTCCTTCACCTGAATGGGAGCAACCCAGGAAAATGACCCAGAAAACATTCCGGTTGATTTCCAGCACTGCCCTCAAGTCATCATCCAGGAAAAGGCTTTGCGGATCCCCCAAGCGTGCTTCGTAAGGGCACAGTGCTTCATCTTTCCGATCATATTCATCATCGAAATCGGTTGCCTGCGCGCCATGCCCGCTGAATGCAAAGAACAGCACATCACCCGGAAGGGCGCTCGAGGCCATGGTGAACAGCGCCTGACGGATATTCTGTTTGGTGGCTTCCATGTTTGTGAGGGTTCGGATGCTCCCGGGGGCCCAGCCATGCATCGTCAGCATCTGCTGGTAAGACTGGGAATCCGACAAAGGCCACTTGAGGCGGGGAAGGGACGCATACTGGTCGATACCGACAATCAGCGCGCGGAAGCCTCCACCCCCTGGGGGAACTGCCGGTGGAATTGGAGGGGCAATCGGTGGAGACGGTGGTGGAGCCACCGGCCCGGGGCCAACCCCGCCCCCTCCTCCGGCTCCGGCATATCCCTGGATCAGCAGAGGCCACAGGCAATCCCTTGCAAACAGGATATTCCTGGCTGTGTAGTCAGCGAAATGCGAAGCCGATGGGCTCTCGGGGAAATAGATGGCCATGCCGCTGCGGCTCTGAGTCTGGGTGGCAAAGTTTTTGATAATCGCTTGTTCATAGCTCCGCTGCGCCTGGCCAGCAGCCGTACGAACACCAGCAGGGATTCGATTGGACTGTGACAGGCTGGCCAATAAGGCCCCCAGATCATAAAACGGATAGGGATCATCCGTGGTTCCCATGGGAGGAACCGCCCCTTTCCTGGCTTCCTGGAAAGCATTCTGGATTTCCGGCGCAAGGGGCCGTTGGCCATCATCCCGGGTCAGACCCTCAAGGATGTCACGCTCTCCCTCGCGGCCGCTCCCGGTCTGGCGCACCAGCTGATTGAGATTATCCACCAGCTGCGCCACGCCACGCGAATCCACCAGGGCCAGGGTGACATCTTTGGCGCTGGAGTAGGAACGTGCGTATGCATCCACGATTTCCATCCCGAGTGCTCGTCCATCCATGCCCGGATTCTGTGCCAATGCCCGCAGGAACGGGGTATAATCATATCCCTGCCCCGGGATGGTCTGTTCGGAAGCCACCACATAGGGAGCCAGCCCCTTCATTTCGTAAGCGACTTCGACCATTCCCATCAGGCAGGCATCGAAACACATCAGGTCAAACCGGATTCCTGTCTGCTCGAGGGATTCACGCACATCCTTCATGTACATCACCGAATTGCTGGTATCATCGGAGCAGATCTCGCGAGTCATGGTGGTTGAGCGTGTCATCGAACGGACACCGGAATCCGGCTCGATTTCGAGGCAATCGAGCGAACGCCACCCGCCGCCATGATTCCACAGGATCAGGGTGGTACGGCGGCTTGGGTATTTCCGGAGTGACCAGCCGACAAAATCCTGCAGGGTTCTGACCGATCCGGAATCGATCTCCCCGAGATCTTCACAGGTCGGAAGGCTGGGGTCCATGGACTGAACATCGGCTTCCGGCCTTGGCAAGATCAGCGCACGGCGCGCTGTTTTCCATCCCTGGCCACGATCCAGGAAAACAGTAATTCGCAGCCGGTCCGAAGACCCCACCTGTTCCATTTCCTGAATGTCGGCAATCGCCTGGGGATCGAGGTTGTTGTCCGCGGCGATATAGACCATGACTGTCCAGTCGCCATCCGCCTTTCCCGGGTCGGTGGTGGTGAAAGCCTCCTCTCTTGGAGGCTGGCCTGCCTGGGGATCGAAAAAATCATCCAATGCCTCCTGGCACTGGGACAAAAGAGGCAGGAACAGAAAAATCCAGACGAAGTATTGAGACGTTTTCATGAGAGTCTCTCCTTTCCAAGAGAGGTCCATCACCTTCACTTTCCAGCAACCCAGAGGCGTGTTCCTCACAAGGATTCACCTCTTGGGAATAGTTCGAAAGGGAACTTCGGAATAACCGACATTTTCCTGTGAAGTGGCCTGATCCACCTCGAAGCGAACACCTCTTGATTGGGCCTGATCGAGGCTCTTGACTCCATTCTGGAAATCAAGCGCCTGGAAATCGCGTGTTTCCCAGGGCTGCCCGGTGATTACCGCCTCGATTTTCTCTTCACCGAATGGCTCGGAAACCACCATTCGGAACTCTCCCTGCCCGGGGATCTGGATCTTCTTTCGTGCCTCGATACGATTCTCTTTGTGCCATTTGTTAGGATAGATCTGGTGGACAACCCCATCGGATTGCCAATACAGGAGGGTCAGATAACCCTCACTCTCCGACTCGACCCACACCTTGATTTCATCCCCTTCAGCCAGAGTCTTCCCATTGAACAATCCCACTCGAACCTCGAAAGCAGATTTTTGGGAAGAATCAACCTGGCCGCTCTGTTCGTTTGCCACAGGGAGAGAAGCAGCAGGCGCTTCTGTTTTCGAGGAGGCAATGAATACCAGGTTTTTGTTCATCTCCGGAATCTCGACCAATGGGGTTTGGGAGAGCTTCTGCCCGGCTTCATTGCCTTCAAAGGTAACCTGGGCATAACGGGCCACCTCCTCATTGCTCGAGGATCCAGGCTGGATCATTCCGCTTTCGATCCCCTTCAGAAGATGCAGTGTAAATTTGCCATGCCCGGTCTCTTTGTCCTCCATGGCTTTTTCATCGGGATGGCAGGCGGCGAAGATGGAAAGATTGCCCGCTTCCAGAGAACGTGCCCCACCGGCAGGATTTTCCAGATCCAGCACCGAACCACCTTCTCCGGCTCCGGAGGCATCTTCATCAAACAGGCCTTTCGTGCCCGGGGTGTCATTGACAATCAGGCTGTATGGGACATATCTGACTGAGGTTGTTTTTTCAAGAATCAGATTTTTTGTGCCTGTCCCTGAATGGCAGCAATCCAGCAGTATGGTCCACTGGCCACGAGAAGCTTTCTGGAGAACTTCATGGATTTCATCATCGATCAACAGTGTGGAAGAAGACTCAGCATCGTAAGGCACCAGGGCTTCATCATATTCGTCGCCCGGCCCCTCATCGCCATTCGAATCTTTTACACGGGTTCCATGCCCGGCGAATGCGAATACACGCACCTCTCCGCCAGTGGTGCCTTCTCCCAGGTTCTTCAAACTCTGCAGTAAAATATCCTTCCTGGCCTGATCATTTGTGAGAATGACCACATCGCCACTGCTGAATCCGAATTTGTTGATCAGCAGGTCCCTGTATGCTTCCGCATCCATGACACACCCTCGCAAAGGGGGTATCCGCTGGTTCTGGTAACGGTCAATCCCGACAATCAGGGCTTTCGGGCCGGCCTGGGTGGGATTTATCCCGGTCAGGCAGAACAGGGCTGGCAATAGACACAGGATCAGAAATTTCGTGTTCATGGTTCGCTTCCCCTTTCCTGACGATGGAGGAGAGGATATTTGCCACAATTGTGAGAGTCGAATCCGGTTCAGGCAAGTGCAATTTTAATATAAGGCCTGAATGGAATAAGGGATCTGTCATAATGGTTTCCGTCAGGAATGAATCAACTCCGGCCGGGGTCTGGCTTCGATCTCTGATCAGTCTGGAGATGAATCGGTCGCTGGGGTAAAGGCCGCTACCCATGAATAATATCGGCCTGAAACCTCAGCTCAGCATCTCTTGAAATCTCTGGAAGGCGCTGCTCCAGCCGCTGGTATCGGTTGGTGCGTATCGCTCAATTTCAAAGGATTGGCCGATGATCTGGCGGCCTTCCCATAATCCTCCCACTTCATTCATAGCGACTGCCTGGGTGATGATATTTCCGATGGCGGTTGCCTCTGTCGGGCCAACCACCACAGGAATTCCGAGGACATCGGCCACCACCTGATTCAGGAATCGGTTCTTTCCTCCACCGCCTACAATATGAAGAACCTCGATCTTGCGTCCGATCAGTTTTTCCATCTGCTCCAGGTTGTTCCGGTATTTAAGGGCCAGGCTCTCATAAATACAGCGCGCCATCGCTCCGGGGCCTTCCGGAACCGGCTGGCCGGTTGAATGGCAGTAGCTCTGGACCCTTTCCGGCATATCACCCGGCGCAAAGAATGTGGAATCATCCGGGTCGATGAATGCCAGCTGCGGCCTGGCCTCAGCAGCCAGCCCCGCAATGGTTTCATAATCCAGTACAATACCCTGTTTTTCCCAGGTGCGGCGGCATTCCTGAAGGATCCACAGGCCCATGATATTCTTCAGGAACCGTACAGTTCTTTCGGCTCCACCCTCATTGGTGAAGTTATGTTTTTCGGCTTCTTCGCTGAGGATCGGCTCTGCCAGCTCGACTCCCAGCAGGGACCAGGTTCCTGAAGACAGATAGGCCCAGCTGGTTTTCGGATCGGCAGGCACAGCCGCCACTGCCGCTGCGGTATCATGAGACAATGAGGCAATCACAGGGGAGTTCCGATGTTTGTTCGATAATCCAATGAAATCGGCCAGGCCATCATCCAGGGTGCCGATCCGTGTGCCCGATGGAACGATTTCCGGGAACTTTTCAAAAGGATATCCCAGCCGATCGATAAGATCACGGCACCAGGCTCGCTGACAGGCATCATATAACTGAGAAGTTGAGGCCAGGCTGGATTCCACCACCATCGCCCCGCTGAAGAAATAGTGGACCAGGTCGGCGATATGGAGGAATTTATCGGTCATCTCCCACTGCAAATCGCCGCTCGAAGCCAGGTGTTCAACCTGGAAAATGGTATTTAACTGCATGAACTGAATCCCGGCTCGTGAGTAGATGTCCTGCCTTGAAACCTTTGAAAACACACGGTCCGGCATCCCTTCGGTGCGATTATCGCGGTAATGGACCGGGTTCCCGAGCAGATTCCCCTGTTTGTCCAGAAGACCGAAATCCACCCCCCAGCTGTCACAGGAAATCCCCGAGGGGGCCTGATCGAAGGTTCTGACAAATTTAATCAGACCATCCTGCATTTCTCGAAGCAGGCATGGAAAATCCCAGTGGAGGGCATTCTTCATCCAGACTGGTTTATTCCAGAACCGGTGAATTTCTTCCAGCGTTAACCGGCCCTTTTCCAGGACTCCTGCAACGGCGCGGCCGCTTTCCGCTCCCAGGTCAAAGGCAAGGTAACGTTGCATTTTATCCATCCTCCAGACTATTCTGATACATCATTCCAGCTTGTTGCCGAATGGCTCGTGAGAACTATACTCGCATTGTTCGGTTCAATCCATTCATCCGGGTTATGGAGGTATACATGAAAATCCAATTTATGGGGGCGGTACGCGAAGTCACCGGTTCGATGCACATCCTCACAGTGGGAGGGAAGCGCATCCTGCTGGATTGTGGTTTCTTCCAGGGACGCCGCGAAGAATCCAACCGGATGAACCGCAATCTCCCGTTTGATCCCTCCACCATCGATGTCATGGTGTTATCCCATGCCCATATCGACCATTCCGGAAATATCCCCGGTTTGGTGAAAAAGGGCTTCAAGGGGGTTATTTATACCACTTTCGCCACTCGCGACCTCTGTTCACTCATGCTGATGGATTCGGCTTATATCCAGGTCAAAGATGCCGAGTTCTTCAACCGTAAAGCTGAGGAACGTGGCGAGAAAGACCGGATCACCCCGATCTATGACGAAGCCGATGTCCGCGCCTGCCTCTCACGTTTTGTGGCGATCGATTATCAGGTGACACTCCCGATTCTCCCGGGGGTTAACCTGACTTTCTACAATGCCGCTCATGTTCTTGGTTCGGCGGTGGTCTGTCTGGATCTTGAGGAAGATGGAAAAAACCTGCGTTTCCTCTTTTCAGGAGACATCGGGCGCTGGGGGCTGCCGATCCTGAAGGATCCGGTCTGCCCTCAAGGTGTTGAAATCTTCGTTTCGGAAAGCACTTATGGTGATCGCTTGCACGATCCGATCGATTCCCGGGGAGAGTCCCTGGCTCGTGTCATCAATGAAACGACCCAGCGCAAAGGGAAGGTCATTATTCCCAGCTTTGCACTGGAGCGTGCTCAGGAGATCGTCTTCGCTCTGAAAAAACTCTTCCAGGATAAACAGATTCCCAAAATTCCAGTCTATGTGGACAGCCCTCTCGCCACCAGCATCACCCAGGTCTTCCGGATGCACCCTGAATGCTACGATGAGGAAGTGCTGGTCTTTACCAACCACCAGGATAACCCCTTTTCTTTTGATGGCCTTGAATTCATTACCCGTGTTGAAGATTCCAAGGCCCTCAATGAGCGCACCGATCCCATGGTCATCATCGCAGCCTCCGGCATGTGCGAAGCTGGCCGCATCCTTCACCACCTGCGCAACAACATCAGCAATGAGCACAATACGATCCTGATTGTCGGTTTCCAGGCCCACTATACCCTCGGGAGAAAAATCCTGCGTGGAGACAGCGAAGTGCGAATCTTCGGGATGATGCATCCGGTCGAAGCGAAGATCGAAGTTTTGAACTCTTTCTCCGGCCATGCCGATCGCAATGAACTGCTCCGTTACCGGACTGAACTCGGGGATACTGTCCGGAAAATCTTTCTGGTCCACGGTGAAGATGAGCAGGCCGAAGCTTACCGAACCCTCCTCATGGAAAACGGCGATAAGGATGTGACCATACCGGAGCTTTACAAGGAATATGAAATCATTTAGCCGCCTCTCGGAAGAAGCTCCTGCAGGGTTGAGATACTGGATTCCGGCTGGCTCAGGCGGCCATGGGGCTGCGAAGGTCTAAAATCTGTCGATTCTATCGGCCAGGTCGCCAGGATCCGGCATAGATGGCCATTTCAATGTGGTTTTTCGTGTGCCATTCTGGCACAGATCGCCCCATCGCGTCGGTCCTTTATCTGGCTGGAGAGGGCTTCCTTCTGAGATGAACCGATCCATAAAGCCAGTAAATTCAAAGGATAAATCTATCTTTCCCACACAGGGGAGAAATCATTCTTATTGGCACTGAACCTGCTTAATTCATTCTGAAAAAAGAAAGATCCCGATAATGATTCGCCATTTCCTTCTCGTTCTATGTATCTCTGGTGGTTTTTTGATGGGGGTTCAATCCGAACCCCTCAACCATGACCGCCACACCCCGATTGTGGATGTGGTGGCCAAGGTCACCCCATCTGTTGTGGCGATACGTACCGATGTGCGGAAAACAGTTTCGGTCAATCCTCTGGATGCCATGCTGTTTGGATTCCGGGGGATGGGTGACCGGGTGTTTCAGGAGCAGGTTTACAGCTCGGCCGGTTCTGGAATTGTGGTGGATGACCGTGGGACTGTTGTGACCAATGCCCATGTGGTCTCTGAAGCCAATCGTTTAACCTGCACCACCTCCGATGGTGAGGTGCATGATCTGATCCTGATTGGGGTGGATAGTGACTTTGACATCGCCATATTGCAGATGGATCCTGGTGGAGGGCAAAGCCCCTCAACCTACCATGAAATTGACTGGGGCACCACGAATGACCTGATGATCGGGGAGACAGTAGTGGTTATCGGAAGTTCCCTGTCCTTTGAAAACAGTGTCACGACTGGAATTGTCAGCGCGGTGGAACGCACCATCAATGTCAAAGGCCGTGAAAAACCTTACTTCGGAATGATTCAAACCGATGCTGCCATCAATCGGGGAAACAGTGGCGGGCCGCTGGTTAACATTCGTGGCCAGTTGATCGGGGTCACGACATTGATCGCCTCGGAGGGCGGTGGATCCGATGGGATTGGATTCGCCATTCCGGTCGAACGGGTCCGCCAGGTCTATAATGAGTATGTTCATGGCATTGTGTCCCTCGAAGAGCGGCTCGGGATCGAATATGTCAGCCAGAAGAGTTTCGAAAATATCGATCAGTCGCAAGCCAAACGCCTCCAGCTTCCCAAAAACCGGGTTGAAGGCCTGATTGCCGCCAGTCTCGACCAGAATGGCCTGGGGTATACTTACGGCCTCCGAAAAGGGGATCTGCTGATCGAAATCGATGGCATTTCTGTTCCCAATCTGTTCCAGTTCCAGCGCGCCCTCGAAGAACACGAGATGGGAAAACCGCTCCAGCTGACTTTCCTTCGATATGACACACGCAACAGCCAGGTCGATCGCGAATCGATCCAGGTTCCTCCGGATCGGATCGGAAAAGTCGAGCGGATCGAAAAAGCCGATTCCTGGTTTGGAATCGAGGTCGGGGGGATTACCAACGATATCGCTGACCGTCTTGGTGTTTCAATCGATGGTGGAGTGGTCGTCGAGAAAGTGGTCAGTGGATCACCGGCTGCCGAAGCCGGCCTGGTTCCATCCGACCTGATCATTTCAACCAACCAGATTCCGGTTCAGACAATCGGTGACTTCCGCCGCCTGCGGCATTCCCTGCAGAATGAACCCTCGGTCCTCTTCAGAATCCGCCGTGGCAATCAGATGGGTGATGTCATGCTCGGCGAACAGGCCGGCAAGGAAGGGAAGAAGCGGGGGTGGGGGCTTTGAAAATCAGGGAGTTCAGTGAAATGGGCCAGAATAAACCCTTGGATGAGAACAGCAGCCAGGAGGTCAGGAGTGCGGTCGAAATCGCCCTCGAAAGAGCCTCTCACCTCGAGGAAGAACCGATCCGGATCGAGACAGAGGCTGGATCGGTGACCATGACCTTCGAGGAGCTCAAAGCACGGGCTGCAGAAGCCGCAGAGTATCTCACTCAGCTGCAATATAAGCAGGCTGAATTTGAAAACTACCGCCGCCGGGTTCTCAAGGAGAAGGAAGATCTGATGAGTGAATCGATCCCCATCTCCGATCTGTTCGATATTGTCGATCACCTCGATATGGCGATCAGCAGCAGTGGAGATTCCGATTCCATCCGCCAGGGAGTTCAGCTGATACGAAACCAGCTGTGGGCTCTTCTCGAGAAAAAAGGGGTCGAAAGAGTTCCGGCTGAAGGTGAATCCTTTGACCCGAACCACCATGAGGCGATAGCGGCACAGCCTCATGATTCTTTTCCCGAAGGGACTGTGGTCCAGGAATTCCGCACCGGCTACCGCCTTGGGGAAAAAGTCCTGCGTCCCGGCAAGGTGGTTGTATCCTCCGGGCAGAGATAAAGGGCAACCGAACAATCAACTCCTGCTTCGTGACACTTGAGGATCGATCCGGGAGTCCATGAAAAAGAAAAACAATAATCTGATAAGGAGAAAGTCATCATGGCCAAAGTCATAGGAATCGATCTGGGGACAACAAACTCAGTGGTGTCCGTCATCGAAGGTGGAGAGCCAGTGGTGATTGCCAATGCTGAAGGTGGTCGAACCACTCCATCGGTGGTGGCATTCACCGACAGCACAGAACAGCTGGTGGGCATAACTGCCAAACGCCAGGCGATTACGAATCCACGGCGCACTGTTTTTTCGATCAAACGCTTCATGGGACGACGTTACTCTGAAGTCCCCGATGAGATGCGCAAGGTCCCTTACACAGTCAAAGCGGATTCAAGTGGAAGTGCGGTGGTTGAAATCGACGGAAAAAATTACGCCCCTCCCGAGATTTCCGCACGCATCCTCCAGAAAATGAAGCAGACTGCGGAAGATTACCTTGGAACCGAAGTCAGGCAGGCTGTCATCACTGTTCCAGCATACTTCAATGATGGCCAGCGCCAGGCAACCAAGGATGCAGGCGCCATTGCGGGCCTCGAGGTCCTCCGTATCATCAACGAACCGACTGCCGCGGCGCTGGCTTACGGCCTCGACAAGAAGAAGGATGAAAAGATCGCTGTTTACGATCTCGGCGGCGGCACCTTCGATATCTCCATTCTCGAACTCGGAGATGGAGTCTTCGAAGTCAAATCGACCAATGGTGACACCCACCTTGGCGGCGATGATTTCGACCAGGTCGTCATCGACTACATCGCAGATGAGTTCAAACGCGAGCATGGCATTGATCTGCGCACCGATCCGATGGCCCTGCAGCGCCTCAAGGATGCTGCCGAAAAAGCCAAATGCGAGCTGTCCGGCACGATGGAGACCAGCATCGACATCCCCTTCATCACTGCCGACGCCTCCGGCCCGAAGCATCTCAATATGAAACTGACACGCGCCAAGCTCGAGCAGCTGATCGGCCCCCTGGTGGACCGGACACGCATCCCCTGCCTGAATGCGCTCAAGGATGCCGGCTATTCACCCTCGGATGTCGATGAAGTCATCCTTGTGGGTGGATCGACCCGCATTCCCATGGTGCAGAAAACAGTTCGTGAGCTGTTCGGCAAAGAGCCTCACAAAGGGGTGAACCCCGATGAAGTTGTGGCCATCGGCGCTGCAATTCAGGGTGGTGTCCTTTCCAAAGAGGTTAAAGATGTCCTGCTCCTCGATGTGACACCACTCTCCCTGGGAATCGAAACTCTCGGCGATGTGTTCACCAAGCTGATCGAACGGAACACCACCATCCCGACACGCAAGAGCCAGACCTTTTCGACCGCGGCGGACAATCAGCCCGCAGTGACTGTCAAAGTGTTCCAGGGCGAGCGTGAAATCGCATCCAGAAACCGTCTGCTGGGTGAGTTCAACCTGGAGGGCATTCCTCCCGCGCCGCGAGGGGTGCCACAGATCGAGGTGGCTTTCGATATCGATGCCAATGGCATTGTGCATGTCTCCGCCAAAGACCTTGGCACCGGGAAGGAGCAGAAAGTCCGCATTGAATCCTCCAGCGGCCTTTCCGATGATGAGATCAAGCGGATGCAGTCCGATGCCGCAACTCATGCCGAAGAAGACCGCAAACACCGCGAAACTGTCGCTGCACGCAACGAAGCGGATGCCCTGGCTTACAGCATCGAAAAATCCCTCAAGGATTATGGGGACCAGGTGGATGCTGTCACACGCGGGCAGATCGAAACCGCTCTGCAGGAACTTCGCACCGCCCTTGATGGAAATGATATCGACCAGATCAAGAGCAAAAAAGCCGCTCTCGAACAGGCTTCCCACAAACTCGCCGAGGTTCTCTACAAGCAGGCTGCGAAGCCTGAGGGCGCGGATTCCGCATCGACTCCGCCACCCGGTGGCGGAGATGGATACACGAAGGAAGCCGAAGTGGTGGATGCCGAGTTCAAAGACGCCAACTGATATCTTCCAAGCCTGACGTGAGAGAGGGCCGCAAGACCCTCTCTCATTCATTATAAGGAGAGTGATGCATTATGCCGACTTATGAATAT